>QWCK01000213.1_pt1 | contig 103250 bp, 76 predicted proteins | sample 1972571 | NCBI WGS metagenome assembly QWCK01 (sample SAMN09866710, study PRJNA288562) | Human gut metagenome isolate term2_stool, whole genome shotgun sequencing... | isolation source: gut | host: Homo sapiens | place: USA: California | reverse complement strand
TTTCTGTCAAGCGACTGAATAACTTCAAATGTAAAACTTCGTTTCCGTTTATCGTTGCTGCGTTGTGCACCAGCGACAGGACGTGCATCTTAACGAAACGATTCTATGTGCGCAAGTTGAGCACGTCTTACAAATGTTTCTAATTGTTGTATGTTTTATACAACAGTCGATTTATTGTTCTGTCTTACCTAGATTTCTTTTGATGCAGTATTCGTAGCTTTCAACTTGTTTTTTGAGTGTGAACATGTTCACATATATGTAAGCTGGAAACTGAGTCCTGTTTAGGCAGAAGTTGAAACTCAAATGATGGCGTAAATAAAAAGAAAGGAGACCGCGCGGGTCTCCTATTGAATTGAAGCGTTAGTTGCTGGACGTATTATTTGGTTCCTGCTTGTCCCCAAACATCTCCCCAAGAACCGCTTAAGGCTCCCTTGGCATAGTCAACAACTCTGTTTTCAAAGAAGTTGGTGTGCGTTACACCAAGCATGGAATCGACCCAAGGAAGCGGATTGACGTTTACTTTAAAAATCTCTTTCATGCCCATTGCGGCAAGTCTGCGGTCGCAGATCCAGCGAATGTAAGCTTTCACATCTGCAGGAGACAGATTCTGTTTGCTCATGTCATTGACGCCGAAAGCAAGGTCGATGAATGCATCTTCCAACTCGATCATTTTCTCGGCGATGTCGTAAATGCGCTTCTTCAGAGAGTCGGTCCAAAGTTCCGGATTCTCAATAATGTATTCACGGAATAAACGGATCATGCTTTCCGTGTGAAGAGTTTCATCATTGATGGACCAGGCGATGATCTGCCCCATGCCTTTCATGGTGCCGTTTCTTGTGAAGTTAAGAAGCATCACAAAACTTGAGAACAGCTGCATACCTTCCGTGAAGGCAGAAAAAGCAGCCATTTTTACAGCGATGTTCTCCTGCTGGTCTTCGGCGAGACCGTGGAAGAAATCGTGCTTTTCCGCCATGGCTTCGTATTGCAGGAACTCGTTGTAAACAGTTTCCGGCATACCGATCGTCTCGATCAAATGAGAATAGGCTGCGATGTGCACCGCTTCTCGAGCGGCAAAGCTCGAGAGCATCATGCGAATTTCAGGGGTCGGGAAAAAGGGCAGGTAGGTATTGACGTAAGCAGAGCTGACGTCAATGTCGCCCTGTGTGAAAAAACGGAAGACCTTAGTCAGAAAGTCTCTCTCTCCGTCAGTCAAAACATTTTTCCAGTCCTTGATGTCTTCGATCATCGGAACCTCTGTCCAAAGCCAGTGCATTTGCTCACTGGCCATGAATGCGTCATAGGCCCATGGATAAGAGAAGGGCTTGTAATAATTACGGCTTTTCGTCAAACTGGATTTCATCACTATCCCTCACAGGCAAGGCAGCTGGAATTCTCGAGAACTTCACGCATGTTGATGGATTCTTCAAGACGATGTCTTTCAACTTTTTCGCCTAACTTATCAGCTTTGCGGAGCTTGTCGCTTCGACAGTAGTAAAGACTCTTCAAACCAACCTTCCATGCGAGGAAGTGACAGGCATGGAGATAGGCTATAGAAACATCAGCCGGGAAGAAGAGATTCAGAGATTGACCTTGATCAATAAATTCCTGACGGTCAGCAGCAAGATCAATAAGCCAGCGCTGGTCGATTTCCTGAGCGGTTTTGAATACATCTCTAATTACTTGAGGCAATGCTTCCAAATGCTGAACGGAACCGTCATGCGCAGTGATGCTTGTCCAAACTTCATCAGTGTTTAACCCGTACTCTTCAAGAACAGGAATAAGCATCTTGTTCTTAATAATATGAGCACCGGAAAGTGTGTCCTGACGATAAATATTCGCACGGATCGGTTCGATCGATGGCGATGTTGCGCCCATGATCAAACTGGAAGAAGCATTCGGAGCAACTGCGTTCCAATGAGAGAAGCGTCTTGGAATGCCGGCATCTTTTGCATCCGGGCAAGGACCGCGTTTTTCGCAAAGAATCTCATCGCCGCGAGCGCATTCCTCTTTGATATGAGAGAACATGCGGTAATTAATCGACTTGGCTAAAACGGATTCAATCGGAATTCGCTTGGACTGCAAGTAAGCATGGAATCCTAATGCTCCGATACCGATAGATCTTTCACGCAGAGCGGAATAACGAGCTCTTTCGACAGAGTTCGGAGCATTATCAATGAAGTATTGGAGGACATTGTCCAAAAATTCCATTACGTCCGGAATGAATTGTTCATTGGTATTCCAATGGTCAAAATATTCCAGATTCAGGGAAGAAAGGCAGCAAACGGCAGTTCTTTTTTCGCTGGTCGGCAAAAAGATTTCTGTACAAAGATTCGAGCCATGGATCTTTAAGCCCTTGTCACTGAGCCAAGAGGGAAGGGCGCGATTCGCTGCATCAATAAAGACGATGTAAGGCTCACCGGTTTGCATTCTGAGCTCAAGGATGCGCTGCCAAATATCTCTGGCGGATACCACTTCTACCACACGGTGAGAGTGAGGATCACGAAGTTCCCAAGAATCATCGGCATCCGCATTAACCATACTCTTCTCAATTAAGCGCATGAATTTATCGGAGATGTTTACTCCGTGGTGCAGATTGAGAGTTCTTAAGTTCTGGTCACCCGTCGGCTTACGCATTTCCAGGAATTGAATGATGTCGGGATGATCCACATCAAGAAAAGCTGCATAAGATCCACGGCGAGTTCTGCCCTGACGGTAAGCAAGGCAAGCTGCATCATAGATTTTTAAGTGAGGCATTACGCCGACGGACTTATCGTCTGCGCTTCTAATATCTACATGGATGCCAACCCCGCCGCCCAGCATGGAAAGCCAGTTGACTTCGGATAATGTATTGACAAGACCTTCAGCTGTATCCTGCATATAAACTTCAAAGCAGCTGATAGGGAGTCCTTTCTTACTTCTGCCGAAAGAAAGGATAGGGGTCGAGAAGGAAAGCCAATGCTTGGAGGCGTAGTCGTAAATACGCTGAGCATGAGCAGGGTTACTTGCGAATGTTTCTGCTACCGTTGCAAAGCGTTCCTGCGGGCTCTGCTCTTCTTCCTTCATGTAACTTTCACGAAGGCGTTTACGCGAAACTTCTCCTAATAATGAATCGCGTTCGAGATCAATTTCAATGCCCATTTGTTAATGTAACCTTAAGATTTAAAAGAGTTTTTCTTAAAACTAGAAATTTTGTGCGGCCTTCGATTGTACATTCAGAAGGGATGAGCTTGGCTTCCAAAAGCACTTTCAGAAGTAGCTTGTTACCAGAAATGAGAACAAAAAAAGGCTGGGCCGGAGCCCAACCTTTTGGATCAGAAAACGAAGAAATTAGAGGTGTACGAACGGATCGTATTCAGCTTTGGAAATCGGCTGCAGGCCAAGTGCTGCGCATACAGATTCGATATCGTAATGGCTTCTGAAGAAGGCGTTCCACTTACTAAAGGTAGGAGCATCCGTCATAAAAACTTCGCCATCCTGATCAAACAGGAAGTTTGGGTCTTCTCCGGAGGCTGAGATCAGTTGTTCTGTGTATTCCTGACCGTCGTGCCAATCAATGAACGAGAGAGAGCGAAGTTCACCTGTTTCTTTAATAAGAATGTTCATGAGACATCTCCGATTGAAAATTTAATATCTCTTACGGGTTAATAATGACATAAAAATTCAAACTAAAGCGATTTTACGAAAATAATTTCCTAAAATAGGTGTTAACACTGACAAAATAAATCATAAATTACATATTGCAATAGCGCTATTTCATAAGATGAAAATCCGCCTTCACGATTGAAAAGCACTAAATTTCCATCAATTTTTTAGTGAGAAAAAAGCAACATAGAGAAGAAAATTTGACATCTTTTTGTTCTCTGAGGTGAGGACAGAAAGCTCTAAGTTAAAAGAAAAGTACCTTAACTGAGGAGAATATTTGTCTTTGCGCTGCGGTTAACCGATGAGATTTTTGACACCGGCCCGGGACCTTGTAGTAAAAAAAATCCCGCTCCAGATTGATGTTGCAGAGCGGGAAAGGTGGGTCTAATACGTCTTAATTCGGACGCCTATGGATAAAGAGTTTTACTAGACAATGAATCTCATGATGAGCATGCCGATGGAAGCCATCAGGATGCTGTTGAACATAAGCAGCGGCCAGTATTTTTTAGGAACGTCGGCAACACCGAGAAGTCGGCCCATGTACTGAATCTGGGAAGCCATCAGGAGGAGGGCCGGAGAAAGAATGGTGATGTCATGTGCATTAAGGGTGCCGCTGGCGAGCAGGCTGGCTGCAACACCGACCCCGGCCCCGCAGGAGAGCCAAGTGGCGCACAAAACGGTAATGGCCTGACCGGGAAGATCAAAGATGCTCATGACCGGGCCGCAAACTTTACCTAAGAAAGCCATGACGCCGAAAAGATCAAGGATATAAGCCAAAACGAAAGCCATCAGCACATTAGGCATTAAGTTGTTAATGGCGACGTTAAAACCTTTTCTAAGGCCGGTAATGAAGATATCAAAAGGATTATTGCTCTTTTTGACTTGTGTGGCTGTTGCATTAGGCATTTTGGAAATCCTTCTTATAGAAAGTCTTGAGGCAGAAGCGGACGAAAACACCGCCGACAAACTTGAGGCAGAACATCACGACTAACGGGATCCAAACAGGAACCAGGAATGCCATGAAGAGGGCAGATGCGATAGAGAAATAGTTGTTAATTAAACCTGCACCTGCGTACTGCCAGCCTGCAATCACAACCAAGTTTTCTTTAGAAATCTTTCCGGAATCGACCAACCCCTTAGTCAGAGCTGCACCGGCGTCGGTACTCTGGAGGTCAGTAATAAGAGCCAAACCCGTGATACCCGGGACACCAAGGATCGGACGAAGCAGCGGGGTCATCAACTTTTGGGCTGCTTTTAAAGCACCGTAGTGGGAAAGAACTTCCAAAAGTCCCAAAGCCAACATCACGCCGGGAACCAGAGATAGAGCAAAAAGGAAACCGGCTCGTGCACTAAGACCGCCTTTACCGACGAAAGTGGCGGCTCCGGAAACTGACCCGAATTTGCCGATCAACGTAGTGAAGTCAAAAGCACCGAGCCAGCGATATGCATCTGGCATTTTGTAGAAGACACCGGAAAAGAAGCACATGGCAAAGAAGAGTGAGATATATGCGCCTACACCTACTTTTTCGGCTTCTTCCGCTTCTTGGGCTTGAATGCCGTTCGAAGCAGTTAAAGTTTCTGAGGACATGAGGTACTCCTGTAATCGTTAAAAAATGAATCAACGGAAACAGAATAGAACAATTGGCCCATCAAAAACCTTTGTCTGATGAAAATTATGTCGGAGTTTTCCCTAAGGTATAGAGAAATTTAATCTTTTAGAAGCCCATTTCTGAAGAAAAATTTCGCAAATAATGAAAGTCTGAAAATTCTAATTATCTGAACGGGGTCGAACAATTTATATTTCTTCTCTAAAAGGGGGATTTTACTGAGATGTTACACCCTGAAATTACCGTTTTAAAAACGGAAAGATCGGAAGTTTTTAATTGAAAGGTTTAAAAAACTATTGACAAAGCCAAATTTTGAAACATTTATTTATAAGATTAAAGCGTTGTTAACTTACTTCTCTAGGATTTGCAATGAAAAAAACTCTTTTAGCAGCTGCTCTTCTTGCTGCAACTTCTTATGCAACAGCAGCCTCTAACGTAACCTTGTATGGCGTTTTAGATGCAGGCGTTACGGTTAGCAAATTACACGGTGACTCCACAAAAGTTCAGATGTCAAACGGCAACTGGATGGGCAATCGCTGGGGTATCAAAGGTTCTGAAGACCTTGGAAACGGCAATTCCGTTTTCTTCAAACTGGAACAAGGTTTCAAATTAAGCAATGGTAACGAAGCTTCGGAAGGTAAGGCATTTAGCCGCGAAGCAGCTTTGGGCCTTTCTGGGACTTGGGGTACAGTTGCATTCGGTCGTTTCGGGGGCTTGTCTTCTGACTGCGGAACATATTCCATTTTAGGCGGTGCTCCCTATACGACATCTTTTCAGACAATCGGCAGCATGTATAGCGCCTTCTATCTGACAGACAGATACAACAATTCCATCATTTACCTCACTCCTGAATATAACGGTTTTCAGGGTTCCTTCATGTATTCCAATGGACGTGACAGTGATGAAAACAAATGGTCTTACAACCAGCACTACTACGGTGCCGGCCTGACCTATGGCAACGGACCTCTGAATGTTGATTTGATTTATGAGGCTTTGGACTACAAAGGAGAGGCCGACAAGAATAAGACAACTCAATTGTTGAACCTCGGTGCTTCTTATAATTTCGGAGCTTTCACTCTGTACGGTGCTTATGAGTATGCGATGCACGCACCATTACCCGGATTTGTTACTTTCCAAAAAGATGAAGACGACTTAGACGGCAAGGCTTTGGACAATAAATACAACAATGGAAAAGCGAATAACTATCACGCTTTTGCACTGTCTGCTTCAACCAATGCACTTGGCGGTGAAGTAATGCTCCAGTCTCAATTTGCTTTCGGTAAGAATAAGAACGCTTCTGAAGCAGGCTTGGAAGATAAATTCAACACCCTCTCTATCGGCGCGGCTTACTTCTATCATTTCTCAAAGCGTACTTTGATGTATACCCAGGCCGCTTGGGGTACAGCAGGGAAGGCTCTGAAGCATAACACAGACGATCTCCGCGGCTGGAATGCCACAATCGGCATGACTCATACCTTCTAATCCTAAAACGGATAGAAAGTGAAAAACGGGGAGCTTCGGCTCCCCGTTGTGTTTGTGTGAGTTTCAATGACTAGGAGGTACGGGAGAAAATTTCTAATGCTCTGAGCTGACCGGAGAGGGATGGTGAGGACGGGGAGCTAAGAAATTCGGGTCCTGTGCGAGGCTCTCAGACAAAATTTTGAGATTGTCCGAAATGTCCTTCAAATTGAGAATCAACTCTCTGATGTTATAACGGTTATCTACAATCGCTTGGTCCGCACCGGAAATTGTCTTATTCAGCTGAGTAACGAGTCCCGATCCTTTAGTTTCATGAAGAGTAGTGTTTAATTTTTCCGTTGTTTTAGTGAGTTCTGAAAGCAATGAATTAACGCGCGCAACATCTACTTTTGAGAGGATCGAATGGCTGGAGTTGACGTAATTTTCTGCATTTGAGAGCAGCGTGTGCAGTTTATCTGGATCCAGCATACTGACTGTATTGTTAAGTGTTGTGAGGAGCTCCTTTGTGGACTGGGTTTTTACTGCATCCGGAGTTACATCATCAATTTTGGTCTTAATGTTTTGCAGCGTTGCCAGGAAATGCTGGATATTTTCCAAAATCTCATTAGTCAGACTGATGGTCGCCGGAACGTAGATATATTTCGGTTTCCAAGGCACATCTTTAATTTCGGGCGGATAAAGTGTCGGGTTTAAAAAATTAGCCGCAAGGTAAATTGTTCCGGTGACTCCGGCCAACTCCGTTTGGAACCGCAATCCTTTCTGAATGAGATCTGGCAGCTGCTCTTTGAGCTGATTTTCATCTATGTAGACAATCATTCGTACGACTGCTACAGACGCATCAGGTGAAAACAAACTGATGTGGTCATCGGGGTATACCTTGCTCGACAATGAAATTTCGGTGACTTTTCCGATATCGATACCCTTGAACTTGACCGGTGCCCCAGGGGAAAGGCCGTTTACCGATTCTGTGAAATAGGTTTCAACGATCGTTTTAGGCCGGAAATAATTTGGTGTGAAGACGGTGCAAAGCAGACCTATGAGTATTGCGATCACAATCACAATGCTCATGCCGACCCAAAAGTGAAATTTGTCTCTTGATGCACTCATCTTTCAAAATATAAAACCATTGCCTAGCTCATCATTATAGGAAGGTGACGGCGGTTTAAGTTCTAGACAACCCAGGTCGATCCCAAAAGTGAGAATAAATCCAAGGATGAGAAAGCTTTCTGCAAAACAGTTTCTTTTCTCTTGACTGCCTATAATCTTCGGCAACCAACTAAAAGCAGTGGAGACATTCAATGGAAACAATGCAGGAATTGTTTTATCGTGATCCGTACGCAAGAGAATTTTCAGCAACTGTTACTTCCTGTCGCGAGGGCAAAAAAGGATTTGAGGTTGTGTTGGACGACACCGCCTTTTACCCTGAGGGCGGCGGACAGCCCTCTGACGAGGGGACCTTAGGAGAAGCTAAGGTTATTTTTGTAAAAAGGGTCGGTCCAGAGATTGTTCACTATATAGACAAGCCTCTGGAAGTTGGGTCTACAGTGATTGGGAAAATCGATTGGGAACGCCGTTTTGACAATATGCAGAATCATACTTGCGAGCATATTTTCTCCGGACTTGTTCACCAAAAATATAAATTGGAAAACGTCGGGTTCCATATGGATCCGGACGATATTACCGTTGATTTCAGCGGTGAAATCCCGATGGAATCGATCCCTGAATTAGAACAACTGGTAAATCAGGCGATCACTCAGGATATTGATCTCAAAATTGAGTTCCCAACTGAAGAAGCCTTAGAGGCGATGGAATATCGCAGTAAAAAGGAATTGCATGGCGTAGTTCGCATCGTGACAATTCCGGGATGCGACCGCTGTGCCTGTTGCGGTACCCACGTTCGTCGTTCCGGAGAAATCGGAATGTTCAAGATCCTGGATGCGTCCAAACACCGAGGAGGAACAAGAGTTCGTTTTGTAGCCGGTGAACGGGCCAGGAGAGATTACGGATGGAGGGTAAAGGAGATAGCAAAGGTTTCTGCTTTATTCTCCGCTAAGCCGCATGAAATTGCTAAAGCAGCGGCAAATTTCATTGAAGAAGGAAAAGCGAAAGACCAGAAGAGTGCCCAAAGAACCGAAAGATATCTTCAGTTTGTGGCTTCCGGCCTTGTGTCTAGGAACGGTCTGGTGAAAGTTTTTGAAGAGGATTTGTCTCCTTTTGAGTTAAAACGTTTTGCCGGAATGCTGAAAGAAAAATTTCCCGAAAGTTCAATCGGAGTTTTCAGTCCGATAGAGGGCGGATTTAATTATGTTATTGCGTCATCAGATCCGGAACTCCCGAAATTCAGTAAATCCTTGAATGCCAAATTAAATGGGCGTGGAGGAGGCCGAGACGGAATGGTTCAGGGAACGTACCGTGTGGACAAGGAAGCCGTTGAAGAAGCTTTTGACGAGATATTTTCAAAATAAAACTCAAGTGTGAACATGTTCACATGTGTTTACACGTGCTGATTTTGAGTTGAGATACGTGCCCTAAAGAAAGTCGATTCGTAGAATGGATTTCGTAGATAGGTCATATGAAGTCGATGAAAACGACTAGAGGCTTGAGGAGGAAGAGATGGCAATTAGCGGATCAAACGATATATCGCTCTTGCAAATGGGCATCGGTTTATTACCGGTTGGGATCTCCCTGTTTTTATCCTGGAAGTACAAACTAGGTCTCTCTAAGTCGTTAATTATCGGAGTCGTCAGGGGTACGATTCAGTTGGTCGCTGTTGGATACATCCTTCTTTGGGCTTTTCGACAATCAGACCCCTGGGTGCTCGCTGCCCTTATCTTGTTTATGGTGGGGGCGGCTTCCGAGTCCGCTTTAAAACGCTTGGGCGGTCTCCAGAATGAAAAAAGTCGGAGAAAGTATCGGTGGATCCTGTTTACCGCGATTTTCTTGGGGGCAGGTTTAACGGTTTCTTACCTTGAATTTGTTGTAATTCGTCCGACGCCTCTTTGGGAAGGCCGTTACTTGGTTCCGTTAGCTGGGATGATTGTTGCTAATGCTATGAATTCGGCTGCTTTGGGCGTTGAACGTTTCAGAAGCGAGCTTGAATTGCGATCAGGGGAGATTGAGACATTGTTGGCGCTTGGGGCAACGCAGCAGCAGGCCGTGCTTAAAACGGTCCAGGTTTCTGCTTCTGCCGCGATGCTTCCCGCGATCAATATGTTGATGGTTTTAGGCATCGTGGCGCTCCCCGGGATGATGAGCGGCCAAATTTTAGCTGGTGAATCCCCCTTAACTGCTGTCAGGTATCAGTTATTAATCTGTTTTTCTATCGCTGCAACAGCGGCGATCGTGACTTGGGTCAGCATTCAGATGACTCAAAAGCTTTATTTCACCAAAAACGATCAGTTTATCCGTTCACAAGATTCCGGAGACTGACGAAAGAAGAGAAAAAACAGACGTCCTCGCAAATCGCCTCGGCGATTTCTTGACAATCTCCTTGTCATAAATGACAAGGAGATTGTCAATTGTTCTTACGTCAACGCACGGGGCGTTCTGTAGTACCTGTTAAAGAACGAATGCGCTTATAGATTTCATTACATAAACACTGGTAATTATTAGCAGCTTGTTCGATAGAGGCAAATGGTGGGCGCTTACATTTTTTAGCGAGGTCTTTTTCCCACAAAAGTTGATCTTCCAATACTGCTTTTGGTTGTGGGCTAGAATTTTCTGCGGCTTGGACGGTTCCGAACAAAATTTGCTCCAGTCTTTGATACTCTTCTTGATGACAGAGAATTTCGTGGCTTTCTATTTTCCCTGCACGCCGTAAGCAAACTTTAAAGTTTGAATTTGTTTCAAGCTTCTCACCTTCCAACATGTCTAGGCGGTCTCTTGCAGCTTGGAGGTAGCAGGCCAAGCTAAGATGCTGCTGATCATTTTGTTTGCGGAGTGAATAATCGCAGTGACTTTGACGCCAACTTTCCCATTGTGATTGGTAACGCTGAGCGGTAATTCTTTCCGACTCTGCCAACAGCGTCATATTTCTATCAAGTGCCTTTGCAATGGACATATCAAGACGCTCGAGTAACCGCTCTTGACAAGCCGTTAATTGTCGATCATTGACTGCTCCTTTACGACAGGAAATATATTGCTTGTCTTCCTCGAAGTCCGAGGCTGATACAGCAGAAGAAAGGGCCAAAATAACGACAGCGAGAGATAAGCTTAGGCGTTTCATAAAAAATCCGTTGCGTGCATCACAATTGCGAGATTTTATTGTAGAGATTTATGAAACTGTTCTCTTCGTTGATACTAATAATTTTTCCTTCCAGAAGCTCCGAATAAGAACAAGCCGCCTCAGGAAAAACGAGGCGGCTTGACGTAACTGTGATCGTTGCTTAAGTTATTCGCCGTTTAGAAGTACACCGGCATCCGGAACAAACGAAGCATCTAATGTCGAGCCTTCCGGCAGTAGTGAAGTGCCGGGGAGGAAAGGAACTGACATCGAGTAAGGTTTCGGATTGATACCATTTACTACTTCGAATTGGTAGTCTATCCGGTCTCCTTCAAAGAGGCGGTTAATGAGTTTGACTGCCAGACAGTTTTCCGAGGTGCCGATGTTGAGGTTTTCTGGTCGTACGATCAGGAGCGCTTTTCCCCCAATTCTTGGAGGATTTAGGACGCCCATTCGAGCTTTGACCCTACGGCCGGCAACATCGACAAGGCCGTACTTATCTTCAACAGAAACAAGCGTGCCGTAGAAAAGGTTAGCCTGCCCGATGAAATCGGCAACGAAAGGCGTTGCCGGGTCATCATACAAATGCATAGGCGTACCGATTTGTTCAATCTTGCCCTTGTTCATCACCATGATCCGATCGGACATGGTCAAAGCTTCTTTCTGATCGTGAGTCACGTAGAGGCAGGTCAATTTGAGTTCCTGTTGGATTCTACGGATTTCCGTTCTCATGTGCAGGCGCAGTTTTGCGTCAAGGTTCGAGAGCGGTTCATCCATAAGAATCAGTTGCGGTCTTAAAACCAGTACTCTGGCTAAAGCGACACGCTGCTGCTCACCGCCTGAAAGCTGGTTAGGGTAGCGATGCTCGGCTTTTTCCAATCCGACCATAGCAAGCGCTTCTTTGACTTTCTGTGTAATGAGGTCGGAAGATTCTTTGCGAATACGCAGACCATAGGCCACGTTATCGAAAATCTTCATGTGCGGGAACAAAGCGTAGTTCTGGAATACGAAGCCCATGCCGCGTTCATTGGCAGGGATTTTTGTGACGTCTTTGTCTCCCAAAAGGATTTGGCCCTCCGTAGGAGTTTCAAAACCTGCGATCATGCGCAGAGTGGTAGTTTTACCGCAGCCGGACGGTCCTAAGAACGTGAGGAATTCGCCTGGTTTAACTTCAAGATTTACGTTTTGAACGGCGAAAAACTTTTCGTTGTCCTTAATGTAGCTGCGGGAAATGTTTTTAAGCGTAAGAGATACGGACATTTAGCGAAGTCCTCCGGAAGCGTCGCCTACCGGACAAAGAACTTTTGCCATTAAAGCCATAAAGGCAGAGGCGGCGAAGACAATCAAAATTAAGACGATGGAGAATGCACAAGCTTGAGCGAACTGAAGCTCGGTCATACATTCCAAAATACGTGTAGTTATCAAGGTCCAATTCACAGAAACCAAGAAGATCGTGGCACTAATCGCGGTCATCGAGTGGATGAACAGGTAGCGCATACCCGTTAAAACCGCCGGCAAGACAAGCGGAACGGTGATTTTACGGAAGGTGTAGGCCGAAGAGGCACCCAAACTTGTAGAGGCTTCTTCGATAGACGGATCAATCTGAGTTAAGGCTGCAATGACGTTTCGAATACCGGCAGAAGAGTACCGGAACACATAGGCGGCAATAAGAATGTAAACCGTGCCTGTGAGAACCAGCGGCTGATCGTTAAACGCAATAATGTATGCGATACCGACAACCGTACCCGGCAGCGTGTAGTTCAAGAGAGAAACGGTTTCCAGTGTTTTGTGACCGCGGATCTTGAGCCATTTGCAGACGTAGCCGATGAGCACGGCCAAGAGCCCGCCGAGCGGTGTGCCGATGCAAGCAATCAGCAAGGTGTCTTTGATGGCTTTCATGCCGAACGTAAAGACGTAATGATAGTTTTCTAATGTCAGGGAGTTATCAACCCCCCAAACTTTCACCACTGAGCCCACCAGAATGATGGCATAGAGATAAAGAACAAATGCCGTAATAAAAGCAACGGTACCGACCACAATCGAAGAAATGAGCGGTCCCGGACCTTTAATCGAGCTCCTTCCTCCGGCTTTACCGCTGACGGTGACAAAACTCTTACGGCTGACCCAGAAATTCTGCAGAGCATAAACGGCAAGTGCCGGGATTAAGAGCAGGAAGGACAGAGCCGCGCCGCCCTTGAAGTCGTACATGCCGGTAATTTGTAAATAAGCCTGCGTCGGCAGAACCGGGAAGGAGTGGCCGCCCAAAACCAGCGGAGTTGCAAAGTCTGCGAGGGAGCAGGAGAACACAAGGAGAAAGGCGTTTGCCAAACCCGGGACTGAAAGAGGAAAGGTGACGGATTTGAAGACGTTGAACGGGGAAGCACCCAAGGAGTAGGCCGCATCTTCCAAGTTCGGATCGATTCTCATCAGAATCGTAGACAACGTCATAAAGGCAATGGGGAAGTAGGTCAGCGTTTCAGAAATGAACGTTCCCCAGAAGCCGAAGAAATTAAAGTTTTCCAGACCTAAGGCAGTCAAAATAATGCCGTTGGGTCCCAAGCAAAGCGTTAATGCAATACTTGATGTGAAAGGGGGAGAAATCAGCGGCAGAAGCGTGACTGCGCTGATAAAGAAAGTCAGCCATTTCGGAAGCGACAGACGCGTTACCGCAAAGGCAAAAATGAATCCGATGATCGTGCCGGCAAAACCTACGGCGCAGGCCAAAATAATACTGTTGACTATGGCGCGACGGTCATACCAATTGGCGAGGAACGGCAAGAGGTTATCAAATGTCAGATGACCGTCGACAATGAAAGTCATTGCCAGCAGGCGAACGATCGGGTACAGGACGAATACGCCCATGGCGAGCCAAAGGACGCAGATGGTGAGCAAGGTCACCGGGTCCCTCTGCTGCTTATTTCCGCTCGTCATTTAAGTACTCCTAATGAAACGGGGGTTCGACTTAATCAAGCAGAACCCCACAATTTTTAAATCACGTTAAAACGGTGAATGAATTACTTAATGACTTCGTTGATCCAGCGATTTGTATACTCTTTGCGCTTTTCGCCTTTCCAAGCGACGTCAACGTCTTTCATATTGATTTTGGAGAGGTCGAGCAGAGGATTGCTGGTCTTAACATCGGAGCGTGTCGGAACGTAGTTAATCTTATTTGCAACGATAAAGTCAGCAAATTTCTTGCTGGCAGCCCAGTCAACGAATTTCTTAGCGGCATCCATATTCTTGGCATTTTTAACGATGCCGGTGGCCTCAATGCCGTACGAGACACCGTCTTTCGGATAGGTAATCACGACGGGGTAGCCTTGCTGCTGAATGTCAAGCGCGTCAACAATGTAGAAGATACCTGAGCCGCACTGGCCGGTAGCGATAGGCATTGCACCACCTGCACCGCTCTTTGTGTACATCTGGATATTGCCGTTTAACTTCTTCTGATACGCAAAGGCGGGATCTTCGCCCATAACTTTTACGAGGGAGTAGATACGTTCCGTAGCCGTACCGGAAGTACGGGCGTCGGCCATCTGTAGGTTGTTTTTGTAGCGCGGATCGAGGAGATCATTCCAGGACTCCGGTGCATGCATTTTGTTCTTTTCTAAGAACTTGGTGTTCGTTAAGAAACACAGAGGAATGATACCGATACCGGTCCAGTGATTCTGAGGATCGCGCAGGCTTGCAGGGATGGCATCGGAGTCTTTGGGGCGATACTGTTCGAAGATGCCTTCTTTAACGCCGGCAGCGTAAGTGTCAGCTGGGCCCCCGAGCATGACGTCAACCTGAGGATTTTTCTTTTCAGCATTCAGACGGGCCAAAGCTTCGCCGGAGGAGAAACGCATGAAGTTAACTTTGACGCCTGTGTCTTTTGTGAATTCTGCGAAAACCTTAGAAGCATATTTTTCAGGCATGATGGAATATGCATTCAGTTGTTCGGCAGCATTGACAGATCCTGCCAACAGCGTAAATGCCATTGCGGCAACGGTAAGTAATTTCATAGAGACCTCTGAGTTAACCGACGAAGCGTCGTAATAGTCGTAATTGTAACCACGACAGCTTGATTTGTTGAACTTTTTTGCACAAGGCCGATACAAAGCGCTTATTTCTCGGGACTTCCATGAGGCAAGAATCCAACAGACGGGAATTTCAACGGTTGCGCCTGACCTTGATACAAACAAGTACCTCATTGAAAAAAACGGAATTTTTAAGGAAGAATCCTGAAAAAAGTCAAGGCAGCTGAAGCTGCCTTGAAACAGAAAAATCAGACGGGAGAGTTTTCACCTTCCAAAACAGAAGGGAAGTCTCGGAAATCAATTTTGGTCTTCTGGACTTTTTCTTTAATGGGAAGAACTTTGTGGAGCGGCTCGTTATGGACTAAAGAGAGCAGCAACGCCTGATACTGATCTTCCGTCATTTCGCAGAAAACGGATTCTCCATTCACCATGCAGAAACGCACGGGTTCTTTGAAGGAACGGGTGTCGGTGAAGCAGACAAGATTAAGGTTGATGAGTTTCCCATCCGGAAGCAGGACGATCATAGTTTCTCCTTGGTTTTCATTATTCATACTTCAACTTTTCTATTCTAGCTGTCGGGGATAGCCTATTCTTGAAAGGACTACTTGGAGTTTGAGAAAATTGAGTTTTCCTTTAGATCGACAGAAAATAATTATTCTGCCTACCGCGGTACATTGAGAAATATTCAGATAGCTCGAAGGTAAAGAATAGTTCCTATGGAGAAGATCCTCAATGAGTCCAAGATGGTCCCTAAGAGCGTCTTCTCCTCAATTACCCAAACTTGGAATGGAGTTGAAAATCAACACGATGGATGGAGAACTTATAGAGGTTGGATCATCGGAGGCCGCAAGAAAGGTAATACTGCTCCATGGATTGACGGGGACCGGTTCCGTTATTAAGCCGGTTGCCGAATATCTCCGAAGGAGTCTGGGGAATGACTATTCTTTCCTCCTTCCGACAGCATCCGTTATCAGGGTCAAACAATTTAATGGAGAACCTGTTCACGCCTGGTTCGACGTTAAAAACTGTGATTTTCGAAAAGAAGTAGATGTAGACGGTATTTTTGAATCGTCCCAGCGTATTGGCTCCATGATCAGAAGAGAGATGGCGCGAGGAATTAGTCCGGACGATATCTTTCTTGGAGGATTCTCCCAAGGAGGCGTCATCGCATTAACAGCAGCCCTTTTAGAGCCCTTTCCGACAGGCGGAGTTTTTGCTTTGTCTTCCTATCTTCCCTTAGATGAACCACTTGTCAGTCGACTTACGGATGCTTCTAAGACTATTCCGGTTTTTCAGGCTGTATCTCTTAAAGATGAGTTCATTTCCCAGGAAGCATCCGAAAGAGCCTCCTCTTTCTTAGCAAATCGAGGCAACCCCATCCAGACTAACACGTATGACATGAAACACGAAATCAGTAATAGAGAACTTGATGACGTCGCGGCGTGGATGAAATCTTTAGGTTGAAAATTTAGCAAGCTCAGAAATCCGGCATAAAAAATCCGCCGGCGAACAATCTTTGCCAGCGGCTTTGTTAACTTCAGGAGTACTTCTCTAACGGCTCCTATTATACATTTTCTTAGTGAAAATACTAGTATTCATCCTAGGGGAGCACCCCGTTTTGAATAAAATATAACTAATATGAGTTATATTCATATCGAATTTTCTAATGAGAATCTAGCGGCAATGCTTTCTTTGCCGGTGAGGGAAGATGAAATAATTCAGAAATGATTTCGTAATCAACGCTGTTTCCTTCAATGTTGTGGTGAACAAATCACAAAAAATATCCTAGGAATTACACTTAAAAATTTCGTAAGGACAACAAGTTAACAAAAGGTTACACCATTCCCAAGAAAATTTTAAAGTTCTAGCACGACCACATAATTATTAACTCAAATCCATAGGTGCAAAATGGTTGGTGTACTTCTCACGCTGGTTGCAATTGGGCTGGTTAGCTACTTCGTTATTAAAAACTACTATCCTCCGATTATCCTCTTGCTTTTGGGCTTGCTGTTGCTGTTCTGTGCATATCTAGAAGGTGTCCCGGCAGTTGCTCCTAAAGCTTCCACAAATTTCTTTGCGTTTGACTTTGCTCAGGCATTTACAAACCTCTTGAAGGGTCGTCTGCCTGGCTTAGGTCTTAACATTATGGCTATTGCCGGTTTTGCTGTTTATATGGACCGCATCGGTGCCAGTAAAGCTTTAGTTAAGCTGTGCGTTAAGCCTCTGAAAGCCATTCGCTCCCCTTATGTCCTGCTAGCTCTGACGTATGTCGTAGGGCAGTTCATCGCATTGTTCGTGAACTCTGCTGTCGGACTCGGCCTTCTGCTGATGGCTTCGATTTATCCGCTGCTGGTTGCACTAGGCGTTTCTCGCACCTCAGCTGCCGCAGTCATTGCGACAACCTGCTGTTTGGACTTGGGTCCGTCCAGCTCCAACGCGATGCGTGCTGCCGACCTTTGCAACATGGACGTCGTGACTTACTTCGTTCAGGGCCAAGGTCCTGTCGCCCTCTGCACGATTGCTTCCGTTGCAATCGGTCATTTCTTTGTCCAGCGTTGGTTCGATAAGAAAGAAGGCGCTTTAGCTAATAAAGAAGATACCAAGGAAAGCGCTTTAGACGTCGACAAGGCTCTTGAAGGTGCCGGTCCCGCGTATTACGCCATTCTACCGATGCTGCCGCTGGGTCTCCTGATCGGTTTTTCTCCTTTAGTCTATAAGGCCATCAAGCTGAATCTCGTTACCGCGATCATCGTTTCTTTAATTATTGCTTTAGTCGTCGATATTGCAACTCGCCGCGATTTTAAACAGTGCTGCAAAGATTCTCAGGCAATTTTTGAGGGTATGGGCAAGGTCTTTACCTCTACCGTCAGCTTGATCGTTTGCGCAGAAATGTTTGCTCTCGGTTTGAACAAGATCGGCGGTATCTCCACGATGATTCAGGCGGCGGCTTCTATCCAGAACGCAGGTTTGTTCATCATGTTGATCGTGATGCTCGTCATCATGATTGTTGCCGCTATCGTTACGGGATCCGGCAACGCCGCCTTCTTTGCTTTCTCTCCGCTTCTTCCTGAGGCAGCTTCTTCTGTCGGTATTCCGACATTAGCTCTGGCCGTTCCGGTTCAGCTGTCTGCCGGTATTGCTCGTACGATGAGCCCGATCGCTGGCGTCATCATTGCGGTCTCCGGTATTACAGGATTAACTCCGATTGCCCTGATCCGCCGCACAATCCCGGTCATGATCATAGCAGTGATCGTTTCCGTAACCAGCAGCTTAATCTTCTTATAAAAGGATCTTTCTATGGCTTATTTAATAAAAGGGGCTCATGTCTACAACCCAGATAATTTGGGTGTTCAGGACGTTTTGGTGGTTAACGACAAGATTGCTGCAGTCGGTAAAGATCTGACGGTTGTTTTACCTGAACTTGAAACGGTTGAGGCTTCCGGCAAAATCTTGACACCGGGCTTCATTGACCAACATATTCACGTTACCGGTGGCGGCGGGGAAGGCGGTCCGCGCAGCCGTACGCCTGAAATCGTTCTCAGTGAACTGATTTCCTGCGGCACCACGAGCTTGGTCGGTGTTTCCGGAACAGATAGCGTTACTCGTTCTTTGCCGAATCTTTTGGCCAAAGTCCAAGCCTTGACGGATGAAGGCGTGACCGCTTGGATGTATACAAGCAATTATTCTTATCCTCCGACAACTCTGACGGGATCGGTTAAAAACGACCTGCTGATGGTTCATGAGGTATTAGGCGTTAAGATCGCATTGGGCGACCATCGCTCCTCCTTCCCGACAACACAGAATGTTCTCGACCTCCTGACACAGATTCGCGTAGGCGGCATGATTGCCGGAAAGATCGGTGTTCTTCATATCCATCTTGGCAATGTTCCGGGCGCATTTGAGATGTTCGAAGAAATCGTTAACCGCGGTTTCCCGATTCGTCACATTCGTCCGACGCACTGTGCTCGCGATAAGTATGTCTTCGGCAAAGCACTTGAGTTTGCGAAGAGAGGCGGCCGTATCGACATTACAACCGGCGGCTCCTGTTGCTTTGAAAGTCCTGCAGATGCAGTTGAAGCAGCATGGGATGCCGGAATTGAACCGTCTATTATGACAATGAGTTCTGACGGTCATGGCTCTGTACCTCGCTTTAATGAAAAAGGCGAAATGGTTGGTCTCGGTATCGGAGGCGTTGCGTGTAACCTCCGTGATCTCAAGAAGCTGATTGCAAGAGGTCATGCGGTTGAAAAAGTTCTTCCTCTTCTGACTCGCAACGTAGCTCGCGGCTTGGAAATGAAAGGTAAGGGCGAAGTTGCCGTCGGAAACAGCGCTGATATGTGCCTTTTCGATGAAAACTGGGAACTGCAGGACGTCTACAGTAAAGGCGTGCTGATGATGAAGGACAATGAGCTCCTGCAGAAAGGAACCTTCGAATACTAATTTTCTGATTATGTGAATTAGACCGCACTTCTGTTCAATCGGATGTGCGGTTTGTTATTCTTGCTCGGTATTTTAAAGATCCTAAGGATTGAGATGAACGGGAAACAAAAGGAATTTTTAGCCAAGAGCGGCATTAACTTAACTGATGGCTTGATTTATTTCTCCGAGAACGAGAGACTCTATGAAAAGTACCTTTTCCGTTTTTTAGAAGAACCGACATTCCCTGAGCTTTTTAAAGCAATAGAAGAAGACAGAAGAGAAGATGCCAGAAGGGCTGCTCATTCTTTGAAGGGAATTACTGCCACGCTGGGTTTTACCAGCCTGAATACACCCGTAAAAGCTCAGGAGTTCGATTTTAAAAATGGACGATGGGAAGAAGGAAACCAATATACGGATGAGCTAAAGAAAGAATACGCCCGCATCATCAGCGTTCTTCGAGCTGCAAAGGCACTGGAAAATTAAACCTAAAATAGGATGCGTATTCACATAAGAGGGTTTTCACCTAGTGGATTATGCTAATATGCAGGTGTGGCAATTGAATGTTGTCACTTCTCCTTGGGATTTGAGGTTGAGTTGAGATTACGTTCTGCCGAGCAAGTCGGCCGTAATTTCAAATTTAGATTGGAGCGCTCGGGATTGATTCTTCGAGCGCCTTTTTTTGTCTGAGGTGCCTTAAACCAGTCGGCATTTTTCCGCACAAAATAAAACCTCTGCAACGAAATCGAAGCAGAGGTCCTTGGGATTATTTTGGTTTGTTGAGAAAATTGTATTAGTACGTAAAAGCTTTGACTAGAGTAATAACACCTAGAGGAGTGAACTATTTTAGGCAAATAGCAGAAAAATTATTCTTATATAGGGTTTTTATCTAGATGTTTGTGCTAATATCTCTACGTGGCAAATGATTTTGTCACTTCTCCTTGGGATTTGAGGTTGAGAAGGATACATTCTGCCGAGCAATTCGGCTGTATCTTTCTGATTGATTAAGAGCACTTGAAACTATTTCTCAGGTGCTTTTTTTTTTGCCTTTCGGTTGCTGAAATTCAAAAAGAAAACGGCCGGAGCCTAGAGGTTCGAGCCGTTTCACACGTAATTCAGAGGTTGGAAATCAATACACTTCTTCGATGTATTTCCGGGTTTCAGGCCCACTTGGCGGAAGAGCCGGTTTTTCAATCTTGGGGACTTCGCCGTTCAAAGAATGAAGGAAGGCAACAATATCATCCACCTGCTTCGCACTTAGATTGGCGTCGAGCTGAATGTCAGCCATTGTCCCGACGGCCTCCGGCAATGTTCTGATCGCTCCATCGTGAAAATACGGAGCTGTTTTTTCAATGTTCAAGAGTATAGGCACTTTGAACATCATTTCATCCCATGGTTTGCCGGTGATGTCCATTTTTCCTTTAGAAGGATTGTTGGTAATGTAAGGCCGAACGGAACCGACTTTTTGGAAAGACGTTCCGCCCAGAAGATTCCCGTTGTGGCACATGATGCAGCCAGATCTTCTAAACAGTCTTAAGCCGTCAATTTGCTGCTGAGTGAGCGCTGTTTTATCTCCTTTGACATAGCGTTCAAATGGAGAATTCGGAGTCGTTAACGTGCTTTCAAAGGCTGCTAAGGCCTCCGCAATTTCGCTAAAAGTCGGGTTCTGACTTCCGAAGGCTTTTTCAAAATAAGGCCTATATCCTGGAATGGACCGAATAACTCCTTCAGCTAACTCAGGCGTCATTGCCATTTCGAGAGGATTGGTAATCGGGCCCGTTGCTTGTTCAGATAGATTCTTAGCTCTTCCGTCCCAAAACTGCGCAATCTGTTTGCCTGCGTTAAAGACAGTCGGAGAGTTCACTGTCCCTTTTCTTCCGGCGTAACCAATAGAAAGAGGCTTCGTATCTGCACCGTTTGTGGAAAGATCGTGACAGCTGTTGCAGGAGATTTTGCCTGATAACGAAAGTCTTGGATCAAACCAAAGCATTTTGCCAAGTTCGATTTTTGCCTCCTGCTGAGGCGTTTGAGGAATATTGACGGAATCAAGGAGCGCGGCGGAGGAAGATAAGGCTGTAAAGGCGAAGAGGGAGCCGACGATTAATTTTGTTCGCATAAATCTCTCCGAAGAGGAATATTAGATTGATGTTAGTCGCGGATGGCTCTTCAAAGGAGGTCTTTCACTCAGATTAAGCGGAAAATTTTTCCCACAGTACTACGTTAATGGTTTGTACTGAGTAAATGTCCTTAAATACTTTGGTAGCTGTTTCCCGGAGCGCAAAAGTAAAATCCAAAGAGACTTGGGGAGAAGTGCCTTTTGAGGAGGAATACAAATGAAGTTAGGAAAGATGTTTGTCTTGACTGGGGCCTTTTTAGTAATGACTAATATCGCAAACGCAAAATTGCCCGGCTACACGGAGGGCGCAGAAATAATGCGGCCGAAAATCGAGAACGGCCAAATAGACTCTATGTCTGGCATTATTTATTCGCAAATCAAGGGGCTGAGAAGCAACAGAGCTCTTCGTATGACGGTGATGATTCCTCGAGACGGCAAAGCAAAACCCGCAATTATTTATTTCCCCGGCGGGGGATTCACTTCCGCAGACCATGAAAAATTCACCGAAATGCGAACAGCTTTAGCTAAGGCTGGATTTGTGGTTGCAGCCGCTGAATACCGAACAGTTCCGACAAAATATCCGGCATTAGTTAATGACGCAAAAGCTGCTGTGCGATTTCTTCGTGAACACGCAAAAGAATATGGTATTGATCCTGCAAAGATCGGCGTTCTCGGTGACTCTGCCGGCGGGTACCTTGCTCAAATGTCGGGGGCTACTAATGGTGAAAAACAGTTTGATAAAGGTGATTTCCTGAACCAGTCTTCTGACGTTCAGGCTGTCGTGTCTCTTTACGGGTTGTCAGACCTTCGCAATATCGGCGAAGGATTCCCAGAAGAAATTCGAGTTGTGCATGATTCGCCCGCTGTGACTGAAGCTTTGTTAGTGAACGGCCCGGCGTTCAATACTTTCCCCGGCGAAAGCATTACGAAAGATCCGAAGAAAATGCTTGATGCCAGCCCTCTCGGACACGTCAGCGGTAATGAACCTCCTTTCCTTCTTCTGCACGGAAGCGCTGATCCATTGGTCAGTCCTGAACAAAGCGCCAGCATGTACCAAGCTTTGAAGGCGAAGAATCAAGATGTGAAATATATCTTGGTAGAAGGTGCAAAACACGGAGATCTCCCCTGGTATCAGCCGAACATCATCAATACTGTTGTGAATTTCTTTAAAGAGAAACTTGGAGATCCGGCTAAACTTGCCGAAAGCAAACAAGTGAAAGGCGGAAGTCTTTAATTCTCACTAGAGCCTAAACAGGTGCGCCGAGCGCACCTGAAAGCATCTTCGGAATTAAGGAACTACGAATTTGAAATTGTGGCACTGAGCACAATAGTTTTCTGACTTCTCATGCTGCAAGTGGCACAAGATGCAGTCACCGTTATGAGGAGCAGCATGAGGATTTGCATCTGGAAGATTCCGCGTCTTTTCCGCTAGTACTGCCTTCTGATGACATTGTGTACATGTTTCTTCTGTGGGGTATTGAGGATTTTTCATGTCAGTACCATGGCAGGTTTGGCACTGAACGCCTTTTGCTTGGTGCATATCTGCTCCCAGCTTACCCGCGCTGAAGGAGGGTAGCGACAAACAAAGACAAGAAAGTAAGAACAGTACTTTTAAAAGATTCTGATTGCTCATTTTTTCTTTGGCTGAGGAATTTTGAAGTTTCAATCAGCGGCAGCAGGCGCCGCTGATTGGAAAAGTACGGCTAGCTCCAGTTTTGTTCTTGAGCAGCTTTTCTTCCTGCAATTCGTCCGTTGGCTAAGCAGTCAAGAACGGCACAAGAGCCGAGTCGCACGGCGCCGTGTACACCCCCGGTTGATTCTCCGGCGGCATAAAGGCCCGGGATGGGTTTGTCGCTGGACACATCAATGACCTGGCCTTTGCTATTGGTTTCCAAGCCGCCCATGCAGTGGTGAACCTTTGGCGAAAGGATTGAGCAATACCACGGTCCTGTTCCGATGGCCTGGGCTCCTTTGTAGATTTTTCTGCCCATTTCGTCCGGAGTACCTTCGGCCTGGTGCTTGTTGTAGTCGGCAATAGTGGCCTGCAAGGCATCCATCGGTACGTTATATTGTTTTGCCAGATCTTCTAATGTCGCGAATTTGTGGACAACTTTTCTTTCGAGCTGCTTGTCCAAAATTCCGGGACGGCTCTTCTGAATCGTCAGATCAACGGCGGTTTGGTCTGCTAATGCGATGCAGGTATGACCTTTATTGTTATTGGTAATAACAGCGTCGGCACGAATCTTTCGGTTGGCTAATTCATTGACAAATCTCTTGCCTGTTGCACAATCGATCCAAATTCCTTGTGTTGCTGCTGCGCCCTGGGCGAAATACAAGGCGACGCCCATGCCTTTTTCTTCAGGAGAATTCCAAGGGCCGCATTGAATCCAGTCGGCCTGAATCAAATTACCGCCGATTCTGGAGGCTTCTCTCCAAAGTTCTGACGTAGCGCCCGGCTGGTTCGTTGTGTCGAATTTGTCCGTCAATTTCGGATCATGTTTCATGCGGTAGTTCACATCCGCTCCGAATCCTCCATGGCAAAGGATTACGGCTTTTTTGGCCTTGATGAACTTAACTTTGCCGGACTGCGCGTTCGGGAATCTGTAGCCTTCTCTTACCTGCAGGCCTTTAACTCTTCCGTCCTCATCACGAATGATTCTTTCTACGTAGACTCTTAGTCTGACGGGTATGCCTAACTTCTTGGCGTATGCAAGTTGTTTATGGACAATTTCGGATCCGGACCCGTTGATGGTATAGACGTGACGGGGAACAGAGTGACCGCCTTCCTGGCCGACTTTGTCGTTGTATTGGACACCGAGTTCTTTTACTGTCCACTCGTACGTTGGTAAAGCTTCTTCGGTCATCGCTTTGATTTTCTCGGGATAGCCGTAACCGAGTCCGGCGGCGATCATGTCGCTTGCCAGAAGTTCAGGAGAATCTTTGATGCCTAATTTAACTTGAGCCGGATTTCCCGGAACTGCGAAAATACCGCCGTTAATGACGGAATTTCCGCCAGGCGCTCTCATCTTTTCCAGCACAATAACATTACCGGCATTTGCGTTTTTAGCTTCTGCGGCCGCAGCAAGGCCGGCAAATCCGGAACCGACGACAATTATGTCAGCCTCTTCATCCCACTTTGCTGGCATTGGGTCCTTGGCTGCTGCATTTGCAGTTACGGTAATTAAGGAAGAGGTAGCCAAAAGAGCGGAAGATGATAAGAACTTTCTTCTATTGAGGGTATTCATGATTTTCTCCTTAGAAAATAATAAGTTATGGATATAATCGTAAATACTTCTTTCTAAGTCCACCATGTTTTCTCTAAACTCTTAATTGTGAAATAGACAATTAAGAAGACGTATGAAAATCTCGGAGCGACTTCTTCCCTGGCAAGTGCTTTTATCGCTGTCCGAAGGAAAAGGCTTTTCTTTAGCAGCGGATAAGTTTGGTCGGGACGAAGCCTTTTATTGCCGCCTAACACATGGGCTTGAAACTGAAATCGGAATCCGGTTAACGGAGCCTCATTCAAGGCCAGTTCGTTTAACTCAGGATGCCATTGAGCTGCTGCCGGAGATTGAATGCTATTTGGAGGCCGCAAAGAAGTTAAAAGAAAAGATTTCTGCTTCGGGAAGTCATAAGTTATCAATAAAGCTCGGGATACCGGTTAATGTTCCTCGTACCAGTTTTGTGGAAATTATCCAAAGTTACTCTCATCAGGATCCAAATCTAAAGGTAGAGATACTTTCTGACGTGGACCATGAGGACGTGATTTCAGGCAAGGTGGATATTGCGTATTTACCGTATCGTCCGCCTGCGGAAGGGCTGTTTATTTGGGATGTCAATAAAGTAGGGAACGTTCCGTTAGCTACTCCCGAATATGTTAGGAGGAGGGGGAATCCGCAAAGTCCTGAGGATTTGAGAACCCACGACATTATTTTGAGAGCGGGCCGGAATTATCCGGCTACAACCCATTTGCAAAAAGACGGTGAATTACGCTCACTTGAGTACAAACAAATTGTTTTCTCCGGCGATGTGCTATCAGGTAAAGAGTGGCTGATGGCAGGGATGGGGGTCGCAATAGATTTATCTCTCGCCTTTTGTTGGAGGGATATAGAACAGGGAAGGTTGTTGCCGGTATTAAATGGCTGGAGTAGAGCTCCGTGGGATTTGACGGTGGCAATAAAAAAGCAAAACCTTTCCAATCAACGCCTTGTAGCTCTTGCAAGGGCTCTTGTCGAACATGAGACGAAAGCTTCTATAAAACGAGCAGAGTTTTATGCCCTGGGCCTGCAAAAGTTAAAAGCCAGGCAATAAATCAACACAGCTGGTTAACTGTTCGATTTTCTGCAGACAGCAGAAAAATCCTTGTTTTGATCATAGACGGAAGATTTAACGTCAAGAATCCCGAGAAGCGAGGAAAAAAGCTGATCATGAGAAGCGTCCGCTTTGGCCTGCTCGCGCAGGCAGACGTCGTTAAGACCGAATTTTTGCTCAAAACCTTTTGACAGCCACAGAAGCATAGGGACTTCTTTTTGCTCTTTAGGCGCGATTAATTCCGGCGCGCCGTGCAGATACATATTGTTTTCGCCAAGGCTTTCCCCATGATCGCTAACATAAAGCAGTCCCGTATCAAAACCGTCCAGACCCTTTAACCAATCAATGACGCCGGCTAAAAAGTGGTCGGTGTAAAGGATTGCGTTGTCGTAGGCATTTACAATCTCTTCCCGAGAACAATTGTTGAGCTTCTCATCCGTGCAGACAGGCTTAAAGACTTCAAAATTTTTAGGATAGCGTTTAGAGTAAGCGGGGCCGTGGTTCCCGAGCTGGTGCATAAAGACTACGGTCGTTTTGCCCGGCTTTAAGATTTCTGAGGTATCAATGCCTGCGAGCAAGGCTTCGTCATAGCATCTCGGTCCTGAGCAAAGCGAAGGGGCTTTGGTTTTAGAAATGGACAAAGATGGGACGCCTTTGCAGACGCCCTTGCATCCGGATTGGTTATCGACCCAAAAAACATTGATGCCTGCTCTCTGAAGAACCGGCAAGAGGCTTTCTTCTTTCAAAATTCTGTCTCTGTCGTAGCGATCTCGACCAACACGGCTGAACATGCAAGGCAAAGAGACATCGGTACTCGTGCCGCAGGAGATCGTTTTGCTGAACGGAATCACATTTCTGGCACGCAGCTGGGGCGTCGTATCACGGCTATAGCCCGCAAGACCCCAATTGGCTAAACGAGCGGTTTCTCCGACAACAACGATAAAGAGTGTTCCCTTGTCATTCTTGTGACTCGCTCCAAGCGCGGGCTTTGGGTCGATGACGATGCGAGGCGCATCGACCTCTGTAGAACCGTCTTTAAATACTGCTTTGTACGTTCCGCTGAAGACGTTTACTGGTGAGATTAAATTTCTAAGGACAGGCTCTGAACGAATCAGCGAAGAGACGCCCTGGAAGTTGAGCATGAGGAAACAAACTCCGATGACCAGCCCAACTAAAGCTTGAAATATGCCGCGTACAAAAGAAGAATGCTTAATCGGGACAAAGAAAGTTAGATAAAGCTGCGGGAGGCATAAAAAGGCGAATTCTAAAAAGAACTTGGCAGTTAGAAGTTCCGCAGCCTCAGCCGTATCGGTAGCGAGCGCGTTGCGCATCATTTCCGAATTAATAATGGTCCCATACTGATAATTGAAGTACATAGCTCCGGCTGCGCAGACCGTAAAGAATAAGCTAAAGACTTTAATTAAGAAGCTGTGGTTTAAGAGCCGAAGAACCGTGAAAAACGCAGAAAAAAGAATAAAAGCGCAAACAGCTAAAAGCCATAGGTCCGAAAAAGAGAACTTGAGCGCTGAGCAAGCCTTAGAGAAAAAGGGAAGATTAAAAATAAAAGTCAGAGAAAAAGCTGTGATCAGGCAGTAAGAAAGCGCAGAAATAGGTTTTTGGCGAATTTTTACCGGAGCTTTAGGAAAGAAAAATAATCGATAGAACAGGGCGCAAATAGCCCAGTCCAAAAACATCGTAGCAAAGGAATGAGAGAGGAAATGTGCGCCTTGCGCCTGACGCCCAACCCCTAAAATCCAGCCTAATGCTAGAGCGAGGATAAGGAAAATCCAAGATCTCGTCACGCGGAGCTGGCGGAAGGCAAAGTAAAGGGAAAACAAACAAAAACCGGAAGAGGCGTGTCCTGCAGGGAAACACTTTCCGGCGCTCCCGCTTCCGCCGTACTGAGGAAGCGACCAAGGACAAGGAGAGGCGGATAAGGGCTTCAGGCCGCTGATGATGAGCGCACAGGCCGAAATAGAAAGCGTGACGTACAGGCAGACTTTTCGATAAGGCTTTAATCGGGCGAACTTCTTCAAATAAGAAAGCAGAAAAAGAATCAGCGAACTCACCGCAACAGCAACTGCGACATACTTGCCGCCTTTATGGAGCACTGCTGAAAAGAAAAAACTTCCCGTCCCTAACCAATTATTTCCGGAAAGATAAAACGGTGCCGCAAAAAATGAGTCGATCGGTGCGTAGCGAAACTCCGAAATTAGGCATAGCAACCACAAAGGAAGCAATACCGTTAGAATGTCATTGAAGCTCCAAACCAGGAAAGAATTGGTCTTCTTTGGCACTTTTAAATTCATCGTCTACAACTCCGCACCGATCGGAAGATAAGTATGGGTCTCTTGCCTGAAATGACGGGTTAAGCGATCGTGAAAACTACGTTAAAAACGAACAGATATGCCGACGATTTTGATTGTGGAAGACAACGAGGACATTAGGCTCAACCTCGTTGAATATTTAGAGTCCAAAAATTACCAGACCGACAACACGGATGACGGCTTGAAAGCTCTGGCTTTAACAATCGTCAATAAATATGACCTCATTGTCCTGGACATCATGATTCCCGGTATGGACGGTTTGCGCCTTTGCCGCGAACTGAGAAGCCGGGGCAACACGACTCCCATTATTATCTTGAGCGCTAAAGACAGCACAGACGACCGCATCATGGGTCTTTCCGAAGGCGCAGATGATTACATAGTGAAGCCTTTTTCCTTGGCTGAGCTTCTGCTGCGGATCCAAGCCGTCCTTCGCCGCAGTTCAACGCCGGAAGAAAAAGTTCTTCAAGTCGGGAATCTCAGGCTCGAACTCGACAGCAAGCGGGTATTTCGCGGAGATACGGAGCTCAAGCTCAATCCGACAGCTTTCCGGATTCTTGCCTTTTTGATGCAGAAAAGTCCCGAAGTTGTTTCTCGTGAAGAAATTGAAGATGAGATCTGGGGCTTCCAGCGAGTGGCCGGGGATAATTTGAGAGCTCATATCTATCAAATTAGAAAAATCGTAGACAAGCCTTTTGAAGAACCGCTGATTGAAACTCGTCACGGGTTCGGCTGGGCGGTACGAGCAAAAGAGGATCGCGGGGAATGAAAAAAGGTCGTTCGCTCAAGCAATCGTTGGGACTTTTGTGCGGCTTAATTGCAGCCGCCTGCGCAGTTCTTTATTCCATTACATTGGTTTATGTTTTAGAGACGGCAGAGAACAAGCTCATGGCATCTGTGATGGATGACATGCTGCAGACGGTTGTGACTGCCGATATTCTTCAGGGAAAGCCGCCGCGATTGGATCAGGTCACGCGTCTCTATATTGAAGGAGATCCATCACGGCAGATACCGGAGCTTTTTAAAAATTATCCTCAGGGCTATACAGAGTTCACGGATGGCGAAGATCTCCACACTTACACCAAAATCATCGATGGGAAGCGTTATGTCCTGACCCGTCATCAAGGCAACTTCGAAATTTGGGAACGGCATCTTTTCCGAATCGGCGTGGTCGGATTTCTTCTTTTAATCGCTATTTGCTCTTTCGTCGGCTGGTATTTGGGCCGTAAGCTGCTGTCTCCATTGGGACAGTTAACCAAGGAAGCCGTGAGAGCCGAGGGGCTGATTCAGAACGGCAAAATTTACACGGAAGAAATTTTCAAGGGTTATTGGCCGGACAATGAAATCGGAGAATTAGAAAGATCTTTTAAGGCGCTTGTTTCGAAACTCAAAGTGCTGGCGATGAAGGAGCGGGCTTTCTCTACTGAAGTCAGCCATGAAGTTCGTACTCCCCTCACAGTGATTGATACGAGCCTCGAACTTCTTAATGAACAGGTTCAAAGCAACGACCGTCAAAAAACTTTAATTCGCCGGGCGCAGAATGCCTCTTCCAGAATTAAAGGGATGGCGGAGGTTTTCTTAAATATCGGACGTGCTAGAACAGGTCAGAACAACGCGCTTTGCTCAATGCCCGAACTCATTGCCGGCCTGAAAGAGTCTTGGAAACAAAAGGCTGAAAACAAGGGATTAAAGCTTTCGGTCGAACTGAAGAATGCGCCTAAGCAGACATTTAATGAGGTGCTCGGGGCAACCATCTTTGACAACCTTGTCTTCAATTCCATTCACTATACGGACAAGGGTTCGGTGACTGTGATTATTGATGAAGATAAGGCCATTATTCGAGATACGGGCATCGGAATTAAAGAAGAGGATAGAGAAAAGGTTTTTGACCGAGGTTTTAGAGCCGGACAGGGCAGTCGCGGCCATTATCAAGGATTTGGGTTGGGACTGGCAATTTCGAAGCGCGCAGCCGAGGCCTTAGGCTGGAGCATTTCCCTCAAATCCGAAGTCGGCAAAGGTACCGACTTCGAGATTCGTTTCAAGTCGGACTCAGTTAACGAGGTTAACGGCGATTAGCAGGAAGGGAAGGACGAAGATCATCGCAACAGTGCTTGCGCCGATGGCCTCAGAGGCAAACTCTTCGTCTCCGCCGTAGGCTTTAGAGAGCACGGCAATCACGGAAGAGACAGGAAGCGCGGAAGCCAAGATGAAACACTTCCGCATGAGCGGATCCATGTCCAAAGGCATCGTGCACAAATACATCGTAATCGGACGAATGACGTAGCAGGAGAGAAGAATCAGCCAGACTTCCCTCGGGAGTTTCCTGAGCTTCTCAAAACCGATTTGCCAGACGGTAATACCGACAAAGACCAATGCCAGCGGTGTCGCTAATTGACCGATTGTATGGGTCGACTGAGAGATGAATTTAGGAACGGGAATCGACAGAAGGACAACGATTAAACCGATAAGGAAACCCATCAGCGGCGGGGAGAGCAGCATCTTGAGTCCGTGAACCGAGAAGATCTTAGGTTCTTCTGTCATGCCTCGGCGCGCACCGTCTAACTGAATGTTAAAGATGCCGACGGTCCAAATGAAGACGCAATTGGCAAAGAAGTAGACGAGCAAATAAGGAATTCCGTTCGAGCCGTACATTGTCTGTACCAGAGGGACGCCGACGAACAAAACGGTCGCGCCGGTAAATGCGGTAATGAACGTTCCTTTCATGTGAGGCCGAACCCAGCCGAGCTTGATGAATAGGACGGAGATCAAAAAGTTCAAGCCGACCGTTAGGAACGGAAGCCCCGCAAACTTCAGTAAGTTATAAAGCTCCCCGTGCGAAAACTTAGAGATAACAGAATAAAAGAGGAAGCACGGAAGAGCGGCGTTGACGAGTTTAGAAACGATACCGCGGTGCGATGGGGCATCAAACCAGCCTTTGCGTGCGAGAAAAACACCAAAGCCGATCACGATCAATAAAACACAGACCGCGGATAGTGAATGAAGTATTGTGGCGGCTAACATTATTTTTCCTTGGGATTTGCTGATAGTTTAGTCCAGCCAGTATTGTTAATCGACGATAGGAAGACTCAAAAACTAAAGCAAAAACCGCCTTAGAGAAGGCGGTCAAAAGCGCATGTGAACATGTTCACACAGGGAAATTACAGGGCTTCTACAAACTTTAAAGCGGTTGTGACAGAGGCGAAGAATGCCTTGATTCCGGCGTTTTGTGTCTTGCTGTCGATGTTTTGTTCTGCGGTCGGCCACCACGCAAGGATTTCATTTTTAACGAACTGCTGCGCCTCATCAATTTTGTCTTCGGCTAAAAGGTGGCCGAGGAAGGCAAGTTCAACTGCAAGATGATCGTCAGGCAGGTTGGAGGTGTTCTGAAGACCTCTACTGAGATAAGTTTTAAAAGCTTCGTGAGTATTCTTTCCGGTTACGGTAATCAGGCCGCCTGCCCAAAAGGAGTGCGTCATACCAATGGTTGTGTCGCCGACACCATAAAAGAGTTTGGCGGCATCGCGATCAAATTCTTCATTAAAAGTAACCTCGTTGAATCGAGGTCCGCCAAAGCCGACTTCATCGGCGATACCGTTAAAAGCTTCTGCAGCCTTGGGATAAACGGAAGTTTTATTCTCATGCGGGTCGAGAATAATTTCGCTTAAGACGGTGATGATTTTTGCTAATGCTTCGGAGCATTCTTCTCGAGAAATTTCTGTGTAATTCATGTGAGTATTCCTTGGGACTGGCACAGAAGGAGCTGGCCAGCGCATCTTTTTTATTCAATGAGACTTTATCAGTTTGAGGGCTTCAGGGCTACTTTTTGGATGTCATCTAGCACCTCTCGTTTTCTCTTATTTGCCTTTCTTTTTCTTGGTATAGAAAACATAATTTCCTTGTACAAGAAGGATGGTTTGTGCTTATGATCTGTTGGAAAGTAGATAAAAACAGCCCGTTGCCGATATACAAACAGCTGGTTAATTTAGTTCGGGATTCGGTGGCTTCGGGACAACTGAGGAAAGGAGAGGTGCTTCCGTCCCAGCGCCAGCTGGCAAAACTTCTTGGTTTGTCCCGCGCAACGATTGTGAAGGCAATGGAAGAAATGACGGATGCCGGACTTGTTGATATCAAGGAAAGGAACCAAGCTGTCGTTTCCGATCTTTCCACAAAGGGCGTCCAATGGAACGTCTACTTCCGACGGTCCGGCCATCGTTACTGCAACATACAAAAAAGCAGTCGTATTGACGGCAAAGAAATTAATCTTTCCCGCCTTCGTCTATCTTCAGAATATTCGGACTGCGACACAAACTTGAAATCGCTCCGGAGGATAGAGCAGATCATCGGGACCTCTTCTGTGTTGAGGCGCGATGACATTCATGGTATTGAACCTCTTCAGACGGCAATGCTTGAATACTTAAACCAAAGAGGGGTTGCTTGTTCTCGAGATGAACTTTTACTCGTTGCTAGCCCCGTACAGGCGATTTCTTTTGTTGCCGAACTACTTTTATGTGAGGGCGTGCACCTCTACTACTCAAGCCCGAGTGATATAAATTACTTTGGTTACCTGGACTCTTATGGTGCTCAGTTACATCCATTGCCCAGTGATCCTGAAGGAGTTGTTGTTGACTCACTATTAGCGGAAGGGAATCCCAAGAATGATAAGGTCTTATTCATATGGTCAAGTTGTAATCCGCCGACGAATGTTTCACTGAGCAAAGGACGCAGGGACAAAATTCTCAGCGTGTGTAAAACGCATAATATTCCTGTGATTGATAACTGCATGCTTGAGTTATATAACTTGGAGAAAGACGGACCCAATTATTTGTTTAGGCAGGGATTCTCTGACGGAGTCGTTCAAATCGGAGCTTTCCCGAGAGGTATGGCTGCGGGAACCTGGCTTTCGTGGATCGTAGCCCCTAAATCTGTAATCTTGAGACTTGAAGATATTAAGGAAAAACGATTCCGAACGATCGACATCCTCTCTCAAAAAATTTTGCTGCACTTGCTTGAAACAGGAGAGCTGCAGAACTACCACGATTCCGTTCGAGAAAAGATTAGGGAAGATACGTTCTCGAATAATTACCTTATTCAAAAGTATTTAGGGGATATTGCGGATTGGAACCGCAGGGCAAGCGGCTGGTGTTTCTGGCTTCGCTTTAAAAAACCGATAAACACCAAAGTATTGTTTGAATCGAGGCAGGGAATTTCATTTAACCCGGGATTCTTTTACGACTCTTCTGATACGCAGCACATTATGTTAAATCCTCCTTCTCTAACTAAAGAACAATTTGAAGAAGGACTGCAAAAACTCCGAGAAGAAATCCTGTATCTCTTCCCGGAGGCTTTCACGGATGATTAGAAGCTGTGTTTGATACCGCTAAAAAGTTCTAACGCGCGAGTAATTTCTTTATGCCCGTGCGCCTTGGCTTCCGATTTTCCCCAGTTGGTTCCGGCGTATAAAACTGTTCGTTTCGAAAGAGGATATTCCTGTCCGATAGAGAAGATCAGCCGTTTGAGTTTGTCTTTATCCTCTGCGCCTTCGTTCTTACCATGGAAGTATTGCACTGCGGCTTTAAAGGTTCCGCTAAAACAAGAGACGTCGGTACCGGTGATAATTGCTATGCCGTTAATCCCTTTTGTATTCGGATGTTTTGCTTCAACAGCTTTAAAAACTAAGAGCGGTTTTTTACCTACAGATAAAGAATTTCTCGCATATTGTGCGGCTAGGTAGGGTTTGAAACCGTCAAATTGCTTATTGAGAGCAAGCCCGTAAGTCTGACCGTCTTTATAGCCTTTACCTTCGACTGTCGGATTCATTCTCCAGCCGGCAAAAGCCAGAACATTCAGACCGTTCTTCATGTAGGTCACGCCGCCGGACAAATAACGAGTGTTGTCGACATTTCTTTCGGCTTCTGTCCCCAATACGTCCAAAGAGTATTGGGCCATTACTTGCCAACCGTCCATCTTGGGAGACTGCCAGGCAAAGGTATTGTCCATTCTCAGATAATCTGACATCGAAGAGCCGGAAGCGGCTATCCCCCAACCCGTCGCAAAAGGTCCCGAGTTTGGTCCCCAAGGATCCCAGGAACCCATGCCGGACATAAAGTTGCCAATACGGCCCATGCCGAACTTTCCGTAAGCGCACTCATAAGTTAAGTTCGCTTCTCGTCCGAAGGCATAGTTTGCACCTTGGCTCTGAGCTCCGTTGTTTGAGTCAAAACCTTGTTCCAGGACGAAGCTGACGGCTCTGCCGTTACCCAGGTCTTCTTTCCCCTTGAATCCGAAGCGGCTCGGTCTCATAAAGCCTGTTTCTTCATAGACTCTGGTCTCACCGTTCACTCTAGCTACCGCAATGCCGGTGTCAATGACGCCATAGACTTCTACTTGTGACGCCCACGCGAGCGAGGGTAAAAATAAAGGCAAAGCTGCCCGCATAAGAAAATTTAATTTTTTCACAATACTCTCCTCAGTTCCGCCGGGGCTTTTTTGCCCCGGCTGCTTATTTACTTTGTTCTCACATCAAAGGAGTGGCAGTTGTTGCAATACATCTTCGGAGGAGCTTTGTGAGCGGTGTGGCAGACGGTGCAGCGGACGGGACCGGAGTGGCTGTCGTGGATTGCAGCTGCACGATTGCGACCGCTCTCGATATAGACTTTAGGTACGCCGTATCCCTGAGCATCCAACTTTGCTCCCCGATAATGCCCCGAACTGTTAGCGTGGCAGCTTAGGCATTGTTTCTCATTGGGAGCGGTTGTCGGAGTATTTATTCCATGGCACTGCTGACAAGTCACACCCAGCTTTTCATGAGCCTTCATGGATTGGAGAGCCTGAGCTTGCGCCAGAGAGGAGAAAGCCAAAGCTAAAGAAAGAAAACAAACTGATAGTGAAATACGCGGCATATTCTTCTCCTGGAATTAATTCTTTGATTCATTAACTAAACGCATGGCATCACGGCCGGCGATTAAACCTCCGGTCATACCGAATCCGCTTGTAAAGCCCGGGTATTTGATGTCGTAACTTGTGTCATACAAACCGCCCATATCCATTCCCACGGCATACAGACCAGGGATGACGTTGCCTTTTTTGTCCATCGCCTGCATTTTTGAGTTCATGCGGATTCCGCCCAGGGTCTGGAAGAAAGCTCTGAGGCCGCGCATTGCATAATAAGGACCGTGATCGGAGAACTTAAACAAGAATTCTTTGGGTCTGCCAAGCATCTTGTCTTCGCCGGCATCCGCGGCAGCGTTGATGTCTTTAACAGTTTCGACAAGATTCTGGATCGGGACGCCTATTTTCTGAGCTAACTCTTCAATTGTGTCGGCTTTGAAGGCATAGCCTGCTTTAATACCTCTTTCCAGGCCTTCGTTCAGAGCGGTCATGGGTTCTCCACGGATGACAATTTGATTGAAGTCAGTGAGAGGTCCGTCTTTAATAAGTTTGTTTTTCATGTTCTCATCGAAAATAGAGAACATCACGCCACCGTTTGCCGTCATGGCGTTATGGTTGTCATTCCAGTAACGGCCGTTACCTTCGTTATAGAAACGCTGACCGAACTTATTTACCCACAGAAACGGCTGACTTAATGCAGCCCTGGACTCTTTGAGCCATTGAGGACCGTTAAACTGGAAGATGACGGGTTCATATTCAAGGTAAGGACTGTTGCCGGCAATGGTATCCATACCTGCCAAATCAGCTCCGATCGCTTTGGCCATATTGATGCCATCGCCTGTACGGCCTTCAATGCCGGGGCCTCGAAGCATGATTCTTGCCATCCCTTCCTTGCCGATGTCCGGAACGTATTTCTTCAGCATTTCCTGATTTCCAGGGAAACCACCGGTCGCCAGAATGACGGCTTTGGCTTTAACAACAACCTTTTCGCCTTTGTAATTTTTGGCTTCTACTCCGATTACTTCACCTTTATCGTTTTGAATGAGTTTCTGAGCTGGGGTTTCGAGAAGAATTGTTCCGCCTTTCTTTTCAATATCTCTGTAGAAAAGTTTGATGAAGCCGGCTCCAAATCCGTCCGGAGCCATATGACGGTCTTTTTTGCCTCTCTTATTTAACTGAAATTTATAACCTTTAGTTTCAATCCAGTCCATAGCCGGACCGCTTTCATTGATAAGCGTTCTCAGAACGACGGCATTGATTCGGTAGTTGTAGAACCGAACGACGTCTTTGTAGACCTGGTCTGCTGTCGGTTCTTTAAGTCCGTTTCTGCGTTTGTAATCCGAATCTGCTGCGAAAGCACCTTCGAAGTAATTTCCAGCACCGCCGAGGCCGGGAAGTTTTTCTAAGACAACAACTTTGCCGCCATGATCCAAAACCGACATTGCCGAACTTAAGCCCGAGATTCCGCCTCCGATAACTACAACGTCTGTTGTAAGTTCATGATCCTGAGCGGAAGAAACTAAACAAAAGCCCGCCAGGGCAGAAATGACTGCTGATTTGACTAATGTTGGACAGCTCATTTTTTCTCCTTGTTCAAGTATGGGATTCAGGAGAAATCTTAGAAATTTCTTAAGAACCGAGAAATGTCCAATGATCCAGTTGGAACATGACCAGAGGTTATAAAATGCAGACCAGAAGGAGGATTTAAGCAGTCCAGAAGAAAAGTTACTGGGTAGACGGTAAGGGCAGGTCTCGTTCAATCCAGGATGTAATGTTAACTTTTTGAGCAGTAAAAAGACGAGTAATGGCTCGTCGAAAACCACCACTCCTAAGGTCAGTTTGTAAAGACGTTATCACTGTTCACCGGCAACGCTATTCATATAGCCTCTTGACTGTAAATAATCTTTGAATTCTTCAAGACGATTTGTTTCGGAATCTTTAGCTTGCGGCAGGAAAATTTTTAATTCCCTCCGAGCCCATGGATCGTTTAATTGGACAGTTTTAAATTTCCATTCCGGAGACTTTTTCTCTAATGTCTTTTGAGAAACGATGGCGTAGCCGACCCCTACAGAAACGAACTCAAAGAGAATGTTTGGGTTGTCTACCTGCACTTTAAGTTTCATTGGCAAACCCAAATCCACAGCTTTTTTACACAGGAAAAGCTGCATGGAACAATTTTGAGATAGGCCGACAGAATCGAAAACCAGTAATTCTTTGAAATCGACGCGAGCTCGATCGGCAAACGGATGGTTTTCGGGAACGATGGCTACTAACCTATCTTCATGGTACGGGAAGCTTCTTAATGACTCAGGGATAACTTCACAAACGGAGATTCCAATGTCTGCTTCGCCCGTGGAAACCGCTCTGACGACGTCAATAGAGGGCCGCTGTTCCAACACGAAGGAAATTTCATTATGGATTGTCATATATTCGGCGAGGTCATAAGGGAGGAAATCAACAGCCGCGCCATAATTAGCGAAGATTTTGATTAGTCCTTCTTCTTTACGTATGAACGGCCGAAGCGAAGAAGCCATGCCCTCAAAGGTCCAGAAAACCTTTTTTGATTGGTCAACAACTAATTTTCCAGCAGAGGTTAATTCAACGCCCTTAGGACTTCTTTTTAGGAGCTTGACTTTCAATGCATTCTCTAATTTTCGAATGCGAACGGATGCGGAGGGAGCGGTAAGGCCGATTTTTTCTGCTCCCCTCGTTAAGTTTTGGCAGTCTGAAATTGTTTGCAGCAACAGCAAGTCATTGAGATCGTAGTGAAACATTTGGGCAAATTGTGTTAGATGAAACCTAACACTATCTTAGCTATTTTTAAATAGAAATTCTCTTCTATAACTCACATAATTTAATAACGAGATTGGCTCGTCCACAAGGAGAATTAAATGTTTAAACCATCAGTAGGGTATGTGTTGATGGCGGGTGTGTTGTCTTTTGCATTTATTAATGCAGCCTCTGCCGAACCTTTCAATGCCGACCTTTCTAGACAATATATGAGCGGAGATAAAGCAGCTTATTTAGCCGGTGTTCATACAAAGAAAGGGCTTGACTGCGCCGCATGCCATACAACGAATGTGATCTCAGATTCAGAGACTGAAATCAATAAACAATGCGCCATTTGCCATGGATCATTAGAGCAAATGGGAACAAAAACCAGCTCTCAGACCCCCAATCCTCATAAAAGCCACATCGGCCAAATGCAATGCACGGCCTGCCACTCCGGTCATGTCCCGAGTGTAGCTTATTGCACAAATTGCCATGACTTCCCGACTTTGAACAAAATGAAGCAGGGTGTAAGCCGATTGAAGGCCAAGTTCACGGACGACTTGTCAAAATATGAAGAATTAAAACCTGTAAAAATAGAAAAAACAGACCTGCTTATTGTTGGTTCTGGCGCGGCTGGTTTCACGGCTTCAATGGCTGCAAGAGAAGCCGGCGTAAAAAATCTCATCATGATTGAGAAGATGGCCGTTCCGGGCGGTAATAGCCAATTGGCAGCCGGCGGTATGAATGCCGCAGGAACAAAATTCCAGAAGCAGGCAGGTATTGAGGACAATCCGCAGTTGATGTTTGACGACACCATGAAGGGCGGAAAGAATGTTTCTAATCCGGATCTCGTAAGAGTGCTTGCCGATAAATCAAACGAGTCTATTGAGTGGCTCGATAAACACGGAGCAACTTTAAGTCATGTTGGTCAGGGTGGTGGATCTTCCGCGGCTCGTATGCATGGACCGGCCGACGGTGCCTTTGTAGGCCCCTATCTTTCTAAGTTCTTCAGAGATGAAGCTGCTAAGTCGAATTTAGACCTCCGCCTCAATACCAAACTTGTCAAACTCATAAAAGGAACGAACGGAGAAATTACCGGAGCTTTGGTTAAAGGCAAACATACTGGCATTTATCAGATTGATGCGAAAGCGGTCATCCTTGCGACTGGTGGTATTGGTGCCAATCCTGAGCTAATTCAGAAGCTTCGCCCGGATATTAGCCCTGAAGTAAAAACCTCTAACCAACCGGGCAGTCAGGGCGACGGTATCATCCTCGGCGAAAATGTCGGCGCTGCAGTTGTAGATGCGAAGGAAATTCAATTGAATCCGACCCTTCTTGTCGGCTCTCCGGTAATCGTTTCCGAGACGGTTCGAGGAGCAGGTGCTGTCTTTGTAAATAAAGAAGGCAAGCGTTTCATTAGCGAACTGACGACAAGGGATAAAACAAGTGCAGCGGTTTCGAAACAGACAGGAGGCGTTGCTTACGAAATCTTTGATCAAAAGGTTAGGGATAAAGTAAAGCAGACAGGCGCTGCATTTGAGCTTGGGCTTGCAAAAGAAGGTAGGACCTTGGAGGAACTCGGAAAAAACGCCGGAATTGATCCGAAGAATCTAGCAGCAACGATTGCCCAATACAATAAATATGCAGAAGCCGGTAACGATCCTGAATTCGGTCGTCCGAAGATCTCAGCGAAGGTGGATACTCCAAATTTCTATGCGATTGAAGTCACTCCCGCTATTCACTATTACATGGGCGGCTTGAAGATCAATCCTCAGGCCAAAGTAATCGATAAGAATGGCAAAGTTATCGAAGGTTTATTTGCCGCAGGTGAAGTGACCGGCGGTGTTCACGGAAAGAACAGACTCGGAGGCAACTCGATTTCCGAGACGATTACCTTCGGCAGAATTTCCGGAGAGGAAGCAGCAAAACGAATAGCTAATAACTAATCGATTATTGTTCCTAAGCAAGAGATGCCGGCGAAGTTTGCCGGCATTTTTGCGAGTAGCGGGTAAGAAGGCGGATCAGAGACGTGCCTCAAAAATACCCTAAGAGACACGAGGCGGTGCCGCACGCTTTCGGCACCGCACTTCAAACTTAGGCTTTAACTTTCATAGCCCCAAAGTCCGTAATGGAAGAAATGAAGCGGATCTTCGGAGAAGTACCGGCATCCTTATTGATGATCTGGGCCTTAGCGATCAAGGCTTTCTGAGCAGCGGTCGGATTGTCGTAGTCTACTAACTGCAAAGCCTTAGTCGAGCATACTTCAACGCAGGCAGGCAAGCGCCCTTGGGAAGTACGATGCGTGCACAGCGTGCAGTGCTCGGCTTTTCCGGGAATGCGCGTTGTCCAAGCTGTCGGACTGGCAGATCTGCCGCCGAGCGGCTTCAGATCGCCGAAGTAAGACTGCTTATTCGGATCGGAGAATTTAGGAGCACTGTACGGGCAGGCAGCTAAGCAGCCTTTGCAACCGATGCACTTTTTCTGGTCAATCAGAACTTCACCGTGCGGTCCGAAGTAAACGGCTTTTACAGGGCACACCTTCATGCAAGCTGGATTTTCGCAGTGCATGCAGGATACTCGGAAGTATTCGATGACTTCTTCAGCCGGATGCTCAAGTCTTTCCAAATGGTTCCACTTCACACCGGGCGCAACTTGGTTTTCTTCTTTACAAGCGACGAAGCAGGCGTGGCAGCCGACGCAGTCGTCAGCATTAACAATGATTCCATATTTGCTCATGACGATCTCCTTAGGCTTTCTTTTCAATACGGACGGGATTTTCGAAGTAGCTCGGATAACCGGACAGCGGGTCGCGATTGCCGCGGTTCATGAGTTTCTGGGTATTCTGGTTGTCGAGCCAGCCATATTGAGCGTCAATCGTGCCGACAGGAACTATCAGAGAAACCACTGCTTTAGCTTCTACAGGACCGCCATACGGGGAAGTGATGAGGATCGTATCGCCTTCCTTAATACCTCTGGCTTCCGCGTCTTTCGGATTGATGTTGACGTGCAGACAGTCTTCAATTTCCATCAGGTAGGGCTGGTCCGTACGCGTCTTGCTGTGCGTGATGTACGGTTTGCGTGAGCCGTTCATCAAGCGAAGATCAAAATCCTTGCTGAGCTCGGTCATCGGCTTGTAAACCGGAAGGCCGGGATAGCCGAATTTGGCGGCACGATCCGAGAAGAAGTCCAGCTTGCCGGAAAGAGTGTTGAAACCGGGTTTGCCGTCAGGACGGAGTCTTCCGTCTTCGTACTTCTTGAAGCCGGGCTTCGGTGCTGGGATGCGGCTGATCTGAGGCAATGCATTTCTAAACTTAACGAGGTCGCCGCCTTCGTACTGATGAAGGATGAAGTCGAGGGCTTTTTCGGGATCGCCGTCGAAGAAGTGTTCGGGTTTATCAACAATGCAGCCGAGTTCCAGAGCAATACGCCAGTCTTCTTTAGCTTCGCCGAGCGGTTTGATCGGTTTGCGAACGGCAATGTTAGGACCGTACCAGCCGAAGGGAGCATGGCGTTCATAGTTCATCGCAGCAGGAAGAATGATATCCATGTTTCGGTGGCTGTCTTTGCGGTGGAAGTAGTCCGTTGCGAATGCAAAGTCTAATTTCGAGAGGGCGTCGTTATAGACATCAGGCTGCGGCCAAATGTTGACGTTAAAGCCCCATCCGCAGAAGACTTTGACTTTACCGTCACGAACCCATTCAGGCAGGTTGTTCGGGCTTGTCTGATCCTGTAGGTCATGCCAGAGCGGAAGTTCGTCTTTATCTAAGCGGCGAGCTTTTACTTCAGGAGAGTTCCACCACTTCTTATCGGCCATAGCGGGGTGCAGACCGAATGCAGCCATGGACAAGCCTTTGGGAGGCTGACCGAAAGGAACGCCGCCAGGGATGTCGATATAGCCCATTAAAATTGGCAGTAGGAGCAGACCGCGAGTGTTATTCACACCGTTGGAGTTGTGAGACAGAGACTGAGTCGTCAGAGTGAAGGAGCCCGGGCCCTGAGCCCAGAGGCGAGCCGCGGCGACAATCTTGTCGGCCGGAACGCCGGTGATTTCCTGGGTTTTTTCGGGTGTGAACTGGTCAACGTACTTGGCGTACTCTTCGAAACCATGTGTCCACTGATCAATGAAGGGCTTATTAATAAGGTTTTCTTTGATCAGAACGCGGGCGATACCGGCAGCCAAAGCGGCATCCGTACCAATGGCAGGAGCCAAATGGATATCGGCAATTTCTGCGGCTTTGGTTCTTCTTGTATCAACTGTGATGATCTTGCAGCCGCGTGCTTTTGCAGCCTTTATGGCTTCCCACCAACCCAGGGGCTGAGCCCAAACGTTGGTGGCCATGATCATGTAAACCTTAGTATCTTTCGTCGGAGTTGCGCCGTTGTTCGGCTGTCCGAAGTTGAGCTGTTCTGCCATCATGCAGCCGGAGCGGCAAGCGGCGGAGGATTCTGTGGCCCAAGTGGGAGAGTCGAAATAGCGAGCCAAACGGTAAATAGAAGGTCTCGGTTCTTTCGGGTCGCCGGCATAGAACATGACAGATTCGGGGCCGTATTTCTTCTTGGCGGCGAGCATGTTGGCTGCAATCGTCTTGTAAGCTTCATCCCAGGTAATACGAACCCATCCCGGATCGGCAGCCCCTTTGGGAGCCGTGCGTTTCATCGGGTAAAGCAGACGATTCGGGTTATATAAGCGCTGCAGAGTGCTCATGCCTTTAGAGCAGAGCCAGTGACGCGGATTTTCTTTCCAGTTTTGGATACTGATGATGTTATTGCCTTGTGCTTGGAACTGAATTCCGCAGGAAGGTACATGGTTGCAAGAATCGCAAATGGCAAAGCCCGTCCATTCCTGAGGCTGGGGATTTGAAGCCTGTGCAAGAACGGAAGTAGCCGGAGAGACGGCCGGAAGAGCGGAGATTGCCTTGAGAATTTGCCTTCTTGAGAGTTTTTGCATAATTGTTTCTCCTTGGTCAGCATTGGGGTGCTTCTGAGTGAAATTTTGGAGGCTTTTCGCGTGTTTGAATAGAGGAGTTTTCCTGTCATATTTGATTAAAATTGACAAAAATCCTCATCAAAATTGATAACGATATGGCCCAAGACAGACCTACCAGCGAGTTGCTCAGATTTCTTGCCGAGTTCTATGACTCCCGCAACCTTATTTCCACGGCAAACCGTTTAGGCAAAGGTTCAGCAACGTGCTTTCGCCTCTTAGCGCAGGCTCGTGAAATTTTTGAAGATCCTTTGTTTGTGAAGAGCGGGCGTGCAATGATGCCGACACCGAAGATGGATTCATTGATCGGCGAAATCCAATCCATTTTGATGCGCATAGACCGTCTTCCGAGTCCGAAGGTCTTTTCGCCAAAGAATTTAACGCAGGATTTCCGTATTGGTTGTATTGATAATGCGGCTCTGAGATTCATAGTTCCGTCGCTTGCTAATCTGTTTGATCAGGCTCCGAATATTCGTCTGTCTATCATTTCGCTCCATGAGCATTTTCAGTGGGCGCTGGAGAAGGGCAACATTGATATTGTCATCTACGCACCGCCCAATTTGAAGTTAAGAGAATTAGGAAAGAAATTCCATTACGAGACGCTCTATAACACCGATCACTTATATGTGGTCAGGAATACTCATCCTTTGGTAGTCAAGCTGAGGGAAGGCAAGCAGCTTAAAAGGTCGGACTTAAAGAACTATCGTTTTATTGCGGTGAAGTACGGTTATTCGGAGGGAAAGATCACGACCGACTCCTCGGGGTTTGAAGAGGGGAGCAATATTGCCATTGATACCCCTTATCTCTTAACGGTTCCGCACATGCTCACGCAGTGCGATCTTATCGGACGTTTGCCGGAGTCCTCTGTGAGAGAACTTATCGGCAACCTGCCTCTGACCATTCTTCCGAAGAATCTAGTCGCAGATCCGGCGTGGACACCGGTATTTCTGTGGCATGACCGTACGCATTTTGATCCGGCGCATCAGTGGTTTCGCTCTGTTTTACTGCGCAGTCTCGAAGAGAAACGAGCTAAAAAACGCCGGAACAGAAAAAATAGCGAAGAGGATGAGGTCGGCCGCACCCAATAGAACGCTCGAAAAGAGTGAATCTATTGCCGAAAACCACAGGTAACTTTTGCTTCTCTGTTACAACCATAAAAGCTAACCTTCTGTAAAATCGAAACTTTTCACAAGAATAATTACTTTTGAGTCGCAAGGTGAATCAGTCATTACGTTTTGATAAGAAGGATCGAGATCTGCTCAGAAAAATTAATGAGGTCATCGATTCCGGCAATGTGTCTTCTGCTGAGCAGGAGACTTTTAGAACCGCTCTGCACCCGCACGGCATTCAAAACATGGTTAGCACCCATGAAGAACGGATGGCGATGGCTGAGGTTAACCTTTTGCAGCGTTTAAATGACGGGACAGGCGTAGAAGAAAGACTTTCGGCTCTGAAAACGCTTCATGATGAAGTGCTTTACAGCGCACAGACACCGTTCCGCTTTAACACTTCGCGCGTGCTTATTCAGCTCATGAAGGAGATTGTCCGCGCACGCGGCAATGAAGAAGAACAACTCCGTCTGATTCACGATTTCCAAAAAGTGGCGGCGGGTAACCCTCGTATCGTTCGAGCATTCCTTTCTAAATTCTTTCTGTTGGAGATGCCGGAAGAGTGGAATCAGAAAACGATGGACGACCATGTGCACGACGCCAATACCATGGGCCGAAAAAATCCGACCTATTTGGTGATGGACGCTCGTGTGAAAGGAATTCGCCGTCTGACGGTTGTCTATTACAACTTTGTTGATCCGAAAGTAGTCTACGAACTTTATGAAGCTGCTCATATCATGGGCATTTCGGTTCGGCTGGGTATTAAATTTAAAGCTTGTTTCCACGATCGTTATGTTGAATTCCTTTGGACGCCGAAGGGATTTACGGACACAAAGTCGGTTTTGGACTTTTTAAAAGAACCTGAAACCGGAGCCTTGATGCAGGAAGGCCGCTCAGTCGAAGACTGGGCCAAAGAAGAAGTCCTTCAGACCTTGGAAGTCTTTAATGCCAAGCACGCAGCAGAAATCGCGAAGGAATGGGGCATTGAGGTTCCCCTTCTGTCGGCAAAAGAATTTGAAGAGTACGTTGGCATGGGACAAACCACGCTGATTCGTCTTTCTGAATTTGTGCACTCCAAACTGCTTCCGCTTGTTGAGACAGAAGCTGATAAAGTTAAGCAGGAGCTCCTGAGCGCATCTCCTGAGGATCAAGGCGTTCTTCAGGAACGCCTGAATAAACTGGATGAATTGACTTCTGTTGTGCTTTACCAGCGTTGGCTCCGTCCGTCTCGAAATCCTGAAATTCCCTCGCTGTCTGAATCGGCGGATGATAACCGTCCGGATCTTCTTAAGGTTGACGTTCAGGGACTCCTGTCTCGTCTGATGCACATTCGTCCGTCGTCACGCATTACGCTTTTAACGGGCAAGCTGTCAGATGCGGATGTTTTAGAACTCCTTTGGCTCGGACAAGGTCGGATTTCGCATCTGGAAATCCTAAACATGAAAGAGCGTGAGCTCGGACGTGTAAAACACTTGAACGAGATCAATCAGCTGCAGCAGGCGATCAACCGACACAATGCGATTGAGCTCAAAAGAATTATCCAAGAAATGCACCAGCGTCTGGAGATTGCACAAAATCCCGAACGCAGCGCTCTCTTTAATGAGTTCCTCGAGAACATCCCGTGCATCTTGAGTTTCTATGCCAACCAGCCGCTCGGCAGCCGGTTTGGATCGGACTCCACGACCATCTTAGGTACACGATTCGGTATGGGCTTTGCCGTGCCCGATACGCTTCCGCGCAGCGCGCAAAAGATGATCGAGAAGGAAAGCGATGAGTCTTTCCAAATTCCTCTGCATGTTCCGGTTCAATGTATCGATGTTTATTCGGAGCCTGAGGAAGTTTCTCCATTTGTGAAATGGGTTCGCAAGAACTTGGGCTTCACAAAGTTCGGAATGAAACACTCAAGAGAATGGGTCGCGACCTACGCCAACGCAGAAGTCACAACGAATAACTGCAACGTGGTTTCTCTCGGCGGCATTACACGAGGCAATACTAACGGGCTTGTGGCTGACGAGAGTAAACAGAAAAAAGAAAAGACCGGTTTCTCTTATACCAATACGACGATCCTGAACATTATCAAGGTCACGATCGGTTTCCTGCCGGCGTTCCTCACTTTCATGCTCACTCAGAATTGGTGGGTGCTCGCTTGGTTCGGAGCTCTGATTTGGTTCAGCATTACCGGCATCCGCAATATTATTCAGGCGGTTATTGCTGGGGGCGGCTTCCAGAAGGGCGCGCGCATCGACTGGAAATCCTTGATTAATTGGTCTCGCGTCAGTGACTCATTGATGTACACCGGCATGTCGGTTGTGCTGCTCGAAGGCTTTACTCGTAATGTCCTTTTGGGGCATATTCTCGGGATCACAGTGGATAAGGCGCCTCTACTGGTGTTCTCGATCATTGCTTTGGCAAATGGTCTTTACATCTCTTCTCATAACATCTTCCGTGGATTTCCGAAGACCGCTGTTGTCGGAAACTTATTTCGAAGCATTTTGGCAATTCCGGTAGCCATGGTCTACAACGTGATCCTCGCGATGATTCTGCCGATCATTACCGGAATGCCTGCGGCCGCGATTTTGGTGCCGGCGGCAGCGATCGTGTCTAAGTTCGCTTCCGATACAGTGGCTGGAGTGATTGAGAGTGTGGCTGATCGCCGCAATAACTACCGCCTCCGCACATCTGACTTTCGTATGTCGGCCAAGGCGCTCTTCAGCTGCTTCGAGCGTATGGAACTGGCTTTTCCGAAGAACGATATCCTCTCCTTAATGTCTCGTCCAGCAGATTTCATTCGTGTGATTTCCGAGCGCTCTAAATCGATGGAAATCGAATGCATCGTGATTTCTCTCGATTTGATGTATATCTGGTACTACCAGCCTTGTGCACAACATGCCTTCCTGACGGAACTCAAGAGAATGTCTGCGGAAGAGCGTTTAGTTTTTGTTCGCTTCCAGAAATCTCTCACTGAGTACAAGGAAGTTTCAAGGTTGTTCTTAAGCGGAATGCTTGGTTCTAATTTCTCGAAGGCTTTGGCTTTCTACCTTGATAACTACAAAGCCTATCTCTCTGCGATTGAGGATATTTGTAGAAAGATTGAGGAGCGTTCTCCGGTCGAGTTTCAGGAGACCCACTTGAAAGCCAGTCCCCTCGTCCCAGCGGTAGTTTGGGTGAAGACTCAGGCCACAGCACTCGGAAGAAAATTCCGAGGAAAGAAAAAAGAATCTTTGGCGCAGGAAACGGTGGAGAAAACTACGACTGAAAACGTCTAACCGCAATTGAAGAAACGGTGGATCGGCGCATCTGTTTTTGAATGGATTCGCCGATTTTTCGTCTAAGAATTCTTACGTTTTTGTTGAAGACCTGAATCAATCGCATTAAGTCAGATTCAGTTTTCGACATAGATATTCAATAATATTTCATATCGATGTTGAATAATATTACATATGCATGTTGAGTATTATCCAATATGTAGCTTTGTCAACTAGAAAATAACGGTCAGATTTGCCAAATACTATGAGCAACAATACTTGGCGAAATAGGGAAGGCTTTCTCAGTCATACAAACAATAGATGCGTTTTCAGCAAGATCCGGAAGAAGATCCTCAGCTTTATTGAGCCATTTTGCATCATGAGTGTCGGGTGAAGTTTTAGACTTAATCTCCACGCAGCTGTACTTCCCATGGGCATGAATGATTAAGTCAATTTCCATTCCGGTGTTGTCACGGTAAAAATAAAAATTAGCTTCTTTCCCGTTGTGAGCCCAGCTTTTTTTAATTTCGTTAACGATGAAGTTCTCAAAAATATTTCCGGCCAAGTAAGAGTTACTTAACACTTTCCCATTTTGAAGATTAAGAAGATGGCAAACCAATCCAGTATCAGTGAAGTAGAGTTTGGGACTTTTCACTAATTGTTTTCCAACATTATGAGCATACGGACGCAGTAAATGAATAATGCCGGACGCTTCAGCAATTGATAGCCACCTTTTAACCGTGGGCTGTGATACTCCAACTTCCTTGGCTATCTCTTGAAGCCTGAGTTCTTGGCCAACTCGTCTGGCAATAGTGATTAGAAATTTTTCGAATTCATCAAACTTCTCTATGCCGGATAAGCTTCGGACGTCCCTTGAAAGGTACAAGTCTACTAATGATCTAAAAAAACAACTTCTCTCTGTTTCGGTCGCTTTCTTTAACTCCGGCCAAAATCCTTGGAAAACAGCATTCCAAGTATCAGCAGGATCAAGAATGGGGAGATTTGATGAAAGAGAAAAACTAGGAAGGTAAGGCTTTTGTTCCAGACCTTTCCCTGCAATTTCATAAATGGAAAAAGGCCACAATTCGAAATTCATTAGTCTGCCCGGCAAAGCATCCGACACCTGCGACATTAAAGATAGTTTTTGCGAACCGCTCAACCAATACAGGCCTTTTTCAGATCTTGAATCAACTGAAATTTTTAGAGCTTTAAAAATTTCCGGTACACGCTGAACTTGGTTAAAGAAACAAGGGGGAGGATTAAGCTGCAGGAATTGGAGCGGTGCGTTTTTAGCCGATTCCAGATTGTTAATATCGTCAAAACTTATGATGGTTCGCTTATCGGACGACAACTGTTTCAATAATGTACTTTTGCCAACCTGCCGCATTCCTGAAACCATAACGATCTTAAAGAATTTGGAGGCTTCTTCAATAACGGGCTGGATCGTGCGTGGTAGGTAATTCATAACAGGAGCTCCCTCATACTTATCAAAAGTATAAGTATTGGTGAAATTTTATTCAATGTCCGTATCAAATAATATTTAATATGAATGTTCAATAAAATTTGATATATATCAAATAAAATGTGAACGACGTTTTCCTAATTCAAAAAAGCTTGCTAAACACCAAGGAGTCGAAAAATAGCCTCAAATCTACGGATCAGAATCCGGGCACCGACTGCCTTTTCAAAGAAGCCTAGGAAAAAATATCTAACGCTCAGCTTATTAACCACACAGGTCAGGATTTCTGCCTAGTGGGTATTTTGTTTTTGGCTAAAAACCGCTAGAGTGTCGATCATAATTATTCACCCGACCAAAAGGCCCAACATGATCGACAAGGCAACCAGAGAGAAGATTATTTCCTTAATTCATCGGGAGGTTGTGCCGGCGCTGGGATGCACTGAACCGATTGCAGTATCACTGGCAGTTGCCAAAGCAACCGAGCTCTTAGGTATGCAGCCTGAAGAAATCAACCTTGGCCTTAGCGGGAACATCATTAAGAACGCAATGGGAGTCGGCATACCGGGAACCGGGATGATCGGGCTTCCGATCGCAATCGCCCTTGGAAGTCTCATTGGAAAATCCGAATACGGTCTCGAGGTCCTCAAAGAAGTCTCCCCAGAAGCTGTCGAAAGAGGAAAAGCTTTTATCGAGTCGGTTCCAATCAATATCAAACACTTGCCGGACTCTCCTTCTAACCTTCATGTTGACGTTGAGGTCCGAGCGCAAGGTCATTCGGCTAGGGCGGTTATTTCGCGAGAGCACACGCTCTTTGTCCTCTTGGAAAAAGACGATGAGGTGATTTTTGCGGAAGAAGAAGGTTCCGGGAACGGTGATGCTCAAGACGCAGATGATGTACAACTGAATTTCAGAATGGTTTTTGATTTTGCGACGACGGCTCCGTTAGAAGAAATCCGATTTATGAAAGAAGCTCAGAGACTTAACGAAGAGGCCGCGGAGTTCGCATTAAAAGGTGACTACGGTCATTCCCTTGGAGCAATGATCCGGAACAACGGAATGAAGTACATGGGCGATTCAACCCTGGCCCATATGGTTGAATTTACTTCGGCCGCATGTGATGCTCGCATGGGCGGAGCAACCGTTCCTGTGATGTCTAATTCCGGCAGCGGCAACCAAGGAATTGCCGCGACTTTGCCGGTAGTTGTTTTCGCTAAAGATATGAACGCGAGCGAAGAGCAGATGATTCGGGCCTTGACACTTAGTCATTTGACCAGTGTCTACATCAAGCAAAGTCTTGGGCGCTTATCGGCCCTTTGCGGCTGTGTTGTAGCTTCGACCGGAGCATCTACTGCTATCACTTGGCTAATGGGCGGCGGATATGAAGACGCGTGTGCCGCCGTCAAAAATATGGTAGCTAACTTGTCAGGGATGCTTTGTGACGGAGCCAAGCCCGCCTGTTCCATGAAAATCTCTTCAGGTGTTTCTACTGCTCTGATGTCTGCGATGCTGGCGATGAACGGCCGCTGCGTATCTAGCATTGAGGGAATCGTCAGCGAAGATGTGGATCAGACGATTCACAATCTCACCTTAATCGGTAAGGAAGCGATGGTCGAGACGGACCGTCAGGTTCTCGAAATCATGACCCATAAATAGGGGATAAGAGCCAAGCTTGGAGTCGGTATTTCTCCCTCCAAGCTCTCATACATAAGAATTATTTGGCTTCTTGCGGTTTATTCAGTCTCTCGAGCGCCAAGTAGCTGAAGAAAGCTCCTGCCGGAATCAATGCTTTGTCATTGAAGTCAAAATACGGGCTGTGAAGAGCTTCTTTGTGTTCCGAGTCTTTCACTCCGATAAAGAAGAAACAGCCCGGCAAAACCTTTTGATAGGAACTGAAGTCCTCACTGATCATGTAAGGCTCGGCAAGTTCAATGACATTTTGAGCACCGAAACAACGATCTGCCGCTTCCTTTGCATCTTTTGTGAGTTCGGGATCATTATTGACGGCAGAAACGCGGCGTTCATAGACAGTTTCTGCTTTGATGCCGTAGGCCGCGGCGATGCCTTGAGAGCGCCGTGTCAGCTCTTCCTCAATTGTGTCTCGAATGGATTCGTCAAAGGTTCGAACCGTGCCGATCATTTTTACAGAGTCGGAAATGATGTTGTAAGCGCGTGATCCTTCGGTATTAAAACTGCAAACAGAAACAACAGCGGATTTAAGCGGATCCAATGTGCGCGAAACTAAGCTCTGCAGAGCGTTATAAATTTCTGTGGCAACCGGCAGCGGGTCTTTGCCGAAATTCGGACGTGCACCGTGTGTCCCTACACCGACGACGCGAATGGAAAACAGATCGCAGGCAGCCATGGTCGGACCGGCTTTGAAAGCGATCGTTCCGACATCTAAGGAAGGTTCGTTGTGCGCGCCGTAGATCTCTTTAACGCCGTATTTTTGGAAAACGCCGGAGTCAATGACGCTTTGAGCGCCGGCAACATTTTCTTCGTCTGCTTGGAAGATGCAAAGAATTCTTCCGGGGAAATCACGATGTTTGACCAGATAGATAATGGCAGCGATCAGCCAAGTCTGGTGGCCGTCGTGTCCGCATGAGTGGGCATTTCCGTTTTTGGAAGCCCATTCGCATCCGGATTTTTCTTCGATCGGGAGGGCATCGATATCGGCTCTAAGAGCCACCGTTGCTCCGGGCCTATTGCCTTCGATCAAAAGGAATCCGCTTCCAGGAGAGGTTTCTGTATCTAATCCCGAAATTCCGAATTGTTCAAGAATGGATTTGATGCGGGCAAGCGTGCCTCGTGTGTTGAAACCGACTTCGGGATTTTCGTGGACGGTTTTGCGGAAGGAGATCAAACGAGATTCGTATTGTTGAAGCTCCTGACGAATGCTTTCTGGATCTATTGTGTTTTTCATTTTCAGCTGAGATAGCTTTATTAAATAAAGCGTCATTCTCGGAAGGTCGAGGCCGATAGTCAAGAGCACGACTAATTGTTGAATTAAAAGAGCTGATGAAAATGTCTAACTTCAATGTTTCTGTGCAGAAGTTGTGTGTTGATTGCCTATCACTTTTGGTTTGATGTTTCTGGAGAGAAAAAGTGAAAAGGGAAAAAACGCCGTGAAATCAGATCAATTTGGAAGAAAAAACTAATCGAAAATACTCATTCGCTTGTTGTTTCAAAAAAGAAATTCTTCAACTTGTGAAAGATAAAATCAAAGAAGAAGAAAAACTTTATTGCCTTGAGCCTGATGGGGACGAGTCTTTTGTAGAGGGTGTAGTTGGAACATTCGAGAAGTTTTTCCTCCTTCATAGGTTTTGCCTGTGAGGCTAATTGATGAAACAAACCTTAAATCTCAAATAAAGGAGGGTGCCTTTAGAGCGCCGGAATGATGTTTACTTCGATGTATTGGTATCTTTTCATCTGCCTTTTATTCTTCGGAATAGGCGACTTCCTTGGCGTTGCCACAAAAGCCAAGGTTTCTGCAGTGTTCGTGAGCTTAATGCTCTTTTTAATCGCTTTCATGGCCGGGTGGATTCCTCCCGACATCATTAAGAAAGCCGGCTTGGATCAGATCGCTAAATGGTCTGTGATTCTGCTCGTGTTCTCCATGGGAACTACCATTAACATGCGTGAGCTGATTGCCGAATGGCGCACGGTTGTGACGGCCCTTTTGGCAATGGGCGTCATTATGCTCGGCGCATTTTTGATGATGCCGTTTATCGGTTACGAAAACACTATGGTCAGCGTGCCTATCGTGACCGGCGGTATCGTTGCAACTCAGATCATGACAAGCGGAGCGATGGAACATGGTTTTGCTCTGGCGGCAGCATTGGGTACGATCGTTTTCGCAGTGCAGAAATTCATCGGTACTCCGTTAGCCAGTTACTTCGGACTCAAAGAAGCTCGTTTCTTAATCGATGAATACCGCAAAACCGGTGTCGTACCACAAGATACTTATGCACCTAAGAAAGAATCGGCTGCCGGTCCCACTTTCTTTGAAGGTCACAAGAAGTACTACGGCCAGTTCACTTGTTTAGCGATTACAGCGCTTTTCTCTTGGATCGCCTTTGTAATCGGCAAATGGACAGGCCTTTCTGCAACAATTTGGGCCTTGATCTTGGGCGCTGCTGTCGGCAGTACCGGTTATCTGCCTCGCAATATTCTGAAGCACGCCAATGCCGGCGGTTTACTGAACTGCGCTGTTTTCTGTGCCATTATCCCGTCGCTTGCCACGATTAAACCGGAAAATCTCTTGACCCTGTCTTACTCAATCTGTGTGATTTTCGCGATTTCGATCTTCTGCATCATCGTGTTCTTCAAGTACCTTCCCTTGTGGAAGATCATCGGTTCCAAGAACGTTGCCGTCGGCGTTGCTGCCTGCCAGTTAATTGGTTTCCCGGCTACCTACTTGGTCGTTAATGAAATTATTAACGCCGTTGCCGAAACTGAGGAAGAAAAGAAGATTATTCATGAACGCTTGATGGCGAAATACCTCGTTGCAGGCTTCGTGACCGTGACAACCTTCTCCGTGATCGTTGCCGGCATCTTTGTGAAGTTCATCTGATCCCGATTTCAAGGTTAGGAAAGAAAACATGATTAAATTTGATCCTCAAAATTATCCCTATCCGTCCAAACGCAACGTGGTCTATGCTCGCAACGGCATGTGCAACGCTGGGAATCCGCACGCTGCATCCGCTGGTCTTCAGACTCTTCTGAAAGGCGGCAATGCAGTGGACGCAGCTGTCGCAATGGCCAGCGCTATGCCGGTTGTGGAGCCAACCGGCAACGGTTTGGGTGCCGACTGCTTCGTAATCCTTTGGTATGAAGGAAAAATGTACGGCCTGAACGCTTCGGGTCCCGCTCCTAAGTCTCTTTCCGTTGCTGCACTAAAGGACAGAGGATTTGAAAAAATTCCTTCTTACGGCGTTGAACCGATTGATGTTCCGGGTGCGGTTGCAGGCTGGATGACGCTTCATGAACGCTTCGGCAAACTTCCTTTGGAAGAAGTGATGGCACCTGCCATTCGCTACGCAGAGAAAGGCTATCCGGTGACTCCGAATATTTCTCGTCTCTGGCAGGAAGCTTTCGAAAACTATTCCAAATATCGTGATCGTCCTGAATTCCAGGGCTGGTTTGATACATTTGCACCCAACAACACTTGGCTCAAACCCGGCGAGATGTTCCGCTGTCCGGATATGGCTAAGACATTGAAAGAAATCGCTGCTACCAAGGGCGAAGCTTTCTACCGCGGAGCCATTGCCGAAAAGATTGATGCTTTCTTTAAGAAGCACAACGGCTTCTTAACCAAGGAAGACCTGGCTGCTTTCAAACCTGAGTGGGTTGATCCGATCAGCGTGAACTATCACGGGGTGGATGTATGGGAGCTGCCGCCTAACGGGCACGGTATTACCGTTCTGATGGCCTTGCAGATTCTTAAAGATATGAATCTTGCTGAAAGAGATTGTGCCGACACAATGCACAAGCAGATCGAAGCAATGAAACTCGCGATGGTAGATACAGCTGAATACGTCGCGGAACCTTCTTTCATGAGAGTTTCTGTTGATCAGCTTTTAAGCGAAGACTATGCTGCCAAACGCCGCGCATTGATTAACGATAAAGCCATCATGCCGGAACCGGGCGATCCAGGATGCCCGTCTACCGTTTACTTCTGCTGTGCAGACGCAGACGGCAACATGGTGAGCTTTATCCAGTCCAATTTCCGCGGATTCGGCTCCGGCATCGTTGTTCCGGGCACCGGCATTTCTTTGAACGACCGTGCAGAGAATTTTAAATTTGACGAAAACCATGCTAATGCGTTGACGGGAGGCAAACGTCCGTACCACACCATTATTCCGGGATTCCTGACTCAAGACGGAAAACCATTAGGACCGTTCGGAATTATGGGCGGATGGATGCAGCCCCAGGCTCATGTTCAGGTGGTTATGAATATGATTGATTGGCACCTGAATCCTCAGCAAGCGCTTGATGCGCCACGCTGGCAGTGGGTCGGTGGTAAGAAAGTCGAAGTGGAGCAAGAAACTCCCAACTACATCATTCGCCAGCTTCAGCGAATGGGACACCAAATCGTCGTCCAACCTGATCCTTATCATATGGGTCGTGGTCAGGTCATTCTTAGAGATGAAAACGGCGTGCTTTGCGGCGCAACCGAGAAGCGTACCGACGGACAGATCATGTCCTACTAATCAACAAAGGTCTCGATGCCAAGGCGTCGGGACCATTGATTCAGGATCCGGTTCTTTAGCGAGGCCCGGTTTTTGTTTGAAGATTAGATAATTAATTTAACGTGACCGTGTGCGTTTAAACGATATCGGCGCTCGGTTCCGTCAGACAGGTTTGACACCTTGAATACATAGGCTTCTGGATCTTTCGCTTCCGGCAGCTGCTGAAGGGCTTTTTCGATAGCAGCTTCAATTGAACGGACACCGGAGACTTTAACGGTTCCGATGACATCTCCGTTTTCCTTGAAAACTTCTACCTGATCGATACTTTCGAAATCTAATCTATTGTTTGGCATGACTCTCACTCCCAGCCGAGTATTTAGCAGGAGAATTATCAGGCTCTGCGGACAACAATCTGAGTAATCTAACCAATTGTGAGCAGGAAGCTGTCAGGACGGCTTTCTTATGAGAAGTGATTACCGAGAATATAAGTGAAAAGGCCGCCTGATGAAACCGGCGGCCTATAACTCAATAAGCCTACTTATTGCTCAGAAGCGGCGCCTTCACCGGCGATTCTTCCGAATGTGAAGATATCTGCAATAGCATTTCCGCCAATACGGTTGCTTCCGTGGATACCGCCTGTGACTTCACCGGCAGCATACAGACCCGGAATCACATTTCCGTCGCGGTCCAGTACTTGAGCTTTCGTATTGATCTTGGCCCCGCCCATTGTGTGATGACGGCACATACCGATCGGACCCGCATAGAACGGGGCTTTTACGATCTTGTGACTCAGCATAATCGGGGTACGGCCGAGAGGATCTTTCTTGGAATCAACCATTGCGTTGTATTCATTGATGGTCGCGACCATAACTTCCGGCGGTACTTTGATGAGTTTGGCGAGTTCTTCAATCGTGTCTGCTTTGAACAAGGTGCCGTTTTCCAGAGCACGATGGTTCATCTCGTTGTAATACTCGTTGTTCTTATCGAAGCCGTCTGTATCGCATACCGGGAAGACCGTTTGATCGGTTTGAGCCAAAGTGGCGTCACGAATTACGTCACGGCGAGCATCTTCGGCAACATATCTCTTTCCTTCCTTGTTGAGGAAGATGGTGTATTCGATAGCTTGGAAAATATCAGCGGTGTGTTTGTAGCCGGGAGCAGTCCACGGAATGCACTGGATGTAATCCAAACCAACGGCTAAACCTCCGATACCTTGGATATATTTGAGTACTTCACCGGTAGAGCCTGGCTGGTTCGTTGTGTTGAGTTTTGTCAGACGCGGGTCAAAGTAAGAGCACATTGTCGGGTTTGCAGCGAAACCGCCTGCTGCGGCAACGACGGCCTTGTTGGCTTTCCAAAACTCTTTCTTGGCGTCTTTGAGTTCAACTTCAACGCCTAAGACACGGCCGGAGTCCGGTTTCTCACGAATGATCCCGATGACTTTGTGGTTAGTCAGAACCGGAAGACCGATCTTGTTGGCGTAGTTCATGCAGGCTTTGATGTAGTCTCCGCCGCTCTGACCGACAGGATTGCGGCAACGAGGCCACAGGCCGCCATAGATTTGGTAGATGCCGGGTTTGAACTGCACGCCGACTTTCTTAAGCCATTCGACGCTTTGAGGAACGTTTTCGCACAATGTGGCGACAAGAGCAGGGTCGGCGCGGAAATCGCCCGCAGCCATCGTTTGTTTGGTATGGAGCTGAGGAGAGTCCTCAATGCCTGCTTTCTTGTAATCTGCTTCTACGGCCGCATTCAAGCCGCCTCCGCTAACCATAGTATTGCCGCCTGGAATGGAAAGTTTTTCCAGAACGACAGCATTTGCGCCTTTTTCCTTGGCGACGATGCCGGCAGAAAGACCGGCACCGCCGGAGCCGATGACAATGACGTCATAGGTTTTATCCCAAGTGGTGGGCGTCGAGCAGGGATTTGCTGCATGAGCGAATGTGGAAATGGAGGCGGCAGCAGAGGCTGCACCCCCAACAAGAAATGATCTTCTGTTGAGTGTCATCCTATTCTCCTCGGAAGTAGGTGATTTCAGTCTACGCTTTCATACAAAAGAGACAATTAGGGTTAAGTCCCTTGCGTGCTAACGAATTTGGGTATTTATTTTTTGAACAAAAATAGATAATTAAGACAAATTGTTAGTCAAAATTTCATTTGACGGTGAAATAGCCCTGTAAAAGCATTTACTTTTGCTTCAATAAAGAAAAAAGTGAGTTTTGATGGTTGAATTTTTAAATCCCCCTAATTTTCTTTTTAGGACTAGATAAAAACACGGAGATCTCAGATTTTTTAGTCAGTTTTAAAATGACTGAGCAATCAACCTCATTATTTCTACTAAAAATTAAGGCTCAAATGTCCAAGGCACTCCACATTCATTCAAAAGACAACACCGCTGTCTGTACCTCAGAAGTCAAAGCTGGAGAAGAAGTCGAAGTCATTGATTCCGATGGTTCCAGAAGCTTCATCAATGCAGTAAGTTCCATTCCTTTTTGCAACAAGATCGCGTTAATCGATATCCAAGAAGGAGAAGAAATTTTTAAATATGGCGAAGTTATCGGCAAAGCGATTGCGTTCATTCCTAAAGGAACTTTGGTGAATCATCTCAATATCGCGAGCCAGCCGCGTTCCTACGCTGAAGAGTACGTATTAAAAGGAAAATACAAATGAAATTTTTAGGCTTCAAACGAAAAGACGGCTCTGTCGGTGTACGTAATCACGTTCTCATTCTTCCTTCCTGCGCGTGCGCGTCAGAAACTTGCCGTGTGGTTGCTTCTCAAGTTCTAGGGACTAAAAACGTCATTATCAATGTCGGCTGCTCTGATGTCACAGCAAATACAGAAATGACTCAGCGAGTGCTGACAGGATTTGCGCTAAACGCTAATGTTTTCGGAGTTGTCGTTATTGGACTTGGATGTGAAACTGTCGGGCATCGAGAGCTCGCAGAAAAAATCCGCATGTTGTCCGATAAACCGGTCGTTTCTTTCGGAATTCAAGAAGAAGGCGGAACCATCAAAACAGCAGCTCTTGCCGTTGAGGCGGCTCGGAAAATGGTTGAAGAGGCAAGCAAGCTGCAAAAAGTAGAGTGTGATGCTTCAGATCTTTTTGTTGCGATCGAATGCGGCGGATCGGATGCAACCAGTGGGATTGCGTCCAATCCGGCAGTCGGGAGTATGGCCGACAAAATCTATGATCTTGGCGGCATAACGATGATGAGCGAAACCGTTGAGTTCATAGGCGCTGAGCATGTTCTCGCCAAACGCGGGGAAACACCCGAGATTCATGATCAGATTATTCGTATCTGTGAAGAGTATGAAAAACATCTTGCCCTAGCTGGGCAAGATTGCCGATCCGGCCAGCCTACGCCCGGTAACAAAGTTGGCGGTTTGTCGACAATCGAAGAAAAAAGTCTCGGTTGTATCCATAAGGGAGGAACTCGTCCGGTTTCCGAGGTTCTCCAAGAAGCAGCGAGGCCAACTAAGAAAGGTGCTCTCATTATGGATACGCCAGGGTATGACATTTCTTCTGTCACGAGTATGGTCGCCGGGGGCGCGACGATTGTGGTCTTCACAACCGGCCGAGGCACTCCGACCGGCCATGCGCTAGCTCCAGTAATTAAAGTTACTGGAAATCCATTGACTGCGGAAAGAATGAAAGACAATATGGATATTGATGTTTCCGGTATTTTAGAGGGAGAAGAAACGATTAACCAGGCCGGGGAGAGAATCCTGAAAGAAGTGTTGGAAGTCGCCGGCGGCAAGGTAACAAAAGCAGAGGCTTTAGGCTTTTCTGATATCGCTGTTGATCATGTTTGCCGTTATATCTAATTTTGCAAAAAACATGGACGACTAAAAAATGCGCCCGGCAAGTTGCCGGGCGTCTGATTAGTAAATGAGGTTATTGATTGACAGTTTCAGGCTGATCCCAGACTTTGATTTCCGACAGTTTTCCTGTGTATTTAGTTACGCTGACAAGACCTGAAGAGGCAACATTGCCGCAAGCTAAATCAGATGTAGGAATATCCATAGTCAATGTATTGGAGTTGCCATGAATGTCCAATAAAGTGCCGTCAGTCATCTTGACGGGCTCATACCAGGCACCGTGATGAACAACAACCGTGTCTTTTCTGATTCTGTCCGTGACATAAGCACCGGCTAGTAGCGCACCGCGGTCATTTTTAACCAGAACGATATCTCCGTCTTCAATACCGAGTGATTTTGCGTTTTCCGGATTGATCCAGATCGGTTCGCGCTTCAAAATATTTGCAAAATCATGGCTGGAAGTACCGTCAAGCTGGCTGTGCATACGATAGCGACTCTTACAGGCCATATATGCAAGCGGATATTTCTTGTTAGGTGTATTGAGGCCCTCGGTCGGCTCTAAATAACTCGGATGACCTAAACAGCTCTTGTAACCGTAACTTGCTATCTTGGGACTGTAAATCTGAATTAAGCCGCTTTCCGTACCAAGAGAATTTCTCTTCGGGTCCTTGCGGAAATTAGCGAATGCAACATAGTCTCTTTCCTGCGGACGCACGTCATAGAGGAAGTAGCCTTTCTTCCAGAAGTTTTCAAAGGATGGCAGCTTGACTCCCATCTGTGCTCCGAACTTCCTGGACTGCTCGTAAATGAACTTAATCCAATCCATTTCGCTTCTTCCCTCTGTGAATTGGTCTCCGCACCCCATTCGTTTGGCTAATTTACTGAAGATCCAATAGTCGGGCTTAGATTCATATTGAGGCTCGATTGCCTGCTGCATCGCAACGATACCGTCATTGGAATAAGTTCCGATATTGGTAATATCGTTGTGTTCGAACTGGGTTGCAGCGGGTAAGACAATGTCCGCATGGCGAGCAGTAGCAGTCCAGCACGTGTCTGTTACTACGACAGTCTCAGGAATCTTCCATGCTTCCAGCAGTTGATTTGTCGAAGGCTGATGAGCGAAGGGGTTGCCGCCGGCCCACATTACCATCTTAACTTCAGGATAAGTGACCTTTGTTCCGTTGAAGTCGATCGTTTTTCCTGGATGCAGGAAGCAGTCTACAAAGCGGGCGACAGGGATTACCTTGCTGCCTTTCCAGGCCTTGTTGTAAGGAAGGACAGGTTCGACCGAAGCAGGCACGCCTCCGACAAAAGGACCGTAAGCAGCAGGGGATCCTCCGCTTGAATATTGATAATTTGTCCCTATCCCGCCTCCAGGCAATCCGATCTGTCCTAAGGCTGATGCTAAGGCAAAACCCATCCAATGGGGCTGTTCGCCGTATTGAATGCGCTGAATCCCCCAGCCCATCATGATCATAGTGCGGTTTTCTTGAAGCTCGTGTGCTAAAGATTTGATTCTTGATTCAGGGACACCTGTCACTTTGGATGCCCAAGCAGGAGTTTTCTCAATACCGTCAGTTTTACCCATGACGTACGCATTGAATTCTTTCCAACCGGAGGTGTACTTATTGATGAAGTTGTGATCACATTTCCCGGTCTTTTCCAGCTCGTGGATCATGCCTAGCATCAATGCACAGTCAGTACCCGGAATCGGTGCAATCCATTCACTGTTGAGATATTCTGCGGTGTCTGTAGCAATAGGGTTGATGGAGATGGTTTTGATGCCGGAATCTTTGAGGGCTCTAAAGTAACCGGCAGCGTTATGCAGAGTAGTTACCCAATCAATATCATCTGTGACGAGGGGGTCTGCTCCCCAAAGGACAACACGTTTACTGTTTTTAAGAACATTATCCCAGCTCGTGGAGGTGGGGTCCGACATGCCGACCACATAGGGCAAGATACGGCCAATGGCTGCCGTTGAATAGCTGTTAGTGGTTTGGATGAATCCGCCGCAAAGGTTGAGTAAGCGCTGCTGCAAATTTATGGCCGCATTGACCTTACCGCTGGACATCCAACCGTAAGAACGACCGAACATCGCGCTCGGGCCGAAATCAGCGTAAATACGTTTCATCTCATTGGCGACCAAATCTAACGCTTGATCCCACGAAACTCTTACCCAGCGGTCAGTGCCGCGTTTTTCTCGAGAGGCGGGACCATCTTTTAAGTAACTTTCCCTGACCATCGGATAATGGATTCTTGAGGCAGAATAAGGCAAATTGCAAAGACCGTTAATATTCGGAGAAGGCGCGTAGTCGTACTCAAACGGGTGAAGTGCCACCATTTTTCCGCCGCGAACCTGAGGACGGACGATGCCCCAGTGACATGCCGTAATGCATGATCCTTCGTTTAGCGGAGATTTTCCGAGAGAGAAAGTCTCTGTTAGGCTAAGGTCAGGAAGCGGCTCCGGCAATGCTGGGTATTTGGCAGCGCTTTTAGCTCCAGCAGGATAATCTTTAAATTTTTCTGAAACACTGGGTTTTTCTTGTGCCGACACAGTGTTGGAAAGGGCTGCGGCACCTGAAGCCGCGGCTACGGCAAGAAAAGAACGTCTAGAAATAGAAGTCATAAATTGTGTCCTCTAAAGGGAGAGGTCTCATTTTTTGGGGAGAGACTTCCGTAAATGATAAAGATTCTTAACTAAAGTTGCCTTGGGGTTCTCCTTAATTTTTGAATAGCTTTTCACCCAAAAATTAGGCATTTTGTCTATAAAAACAAGAAGTTCTTGGCGTTAATTTTCATTATTAGCGGGTGTTGATTCTCGGCCCATCGTTTATTACAAAACTAATTGAGAAAAAAGCTCTCTGAGATGAATTGATCTTAGAGAGCTCAATTAGAAAAATATATTTTTTCTTAATCAATAGCTAAAGCGCCTTGATTGTTTTGGGTTTCTTCTACAGCTTTATCTTCTGCAAAATAATTATTAATTGAAGAAATAACTTCAGAAGTGTGCGCTTGAGGCTTTGTTATAAACGAAACGCTAACGAAAATAATCAAAGAAATAAGCATCGAGCAGAGTGCACCCGAAAATCCGAACGGCGAGACTTTGAAGATAAAAGTCATAGATACCATGCAGATTTCACCGATAACGATCGAAGCGATGGCTCCTTCGCGGCTTGCTTTCTTCCAGTACAAACCGCCGATAACGGCCGGAACAAGGACGGCAACTCCGCCGTTAGAAAGTACCAACAGATCAGCGAGGGCTGTTGGGCGAGTTAATGCAAAAACAACCGATGCCAAACCGATAATCAAAACACCGATCTTTGCGACGTTGTAGAGCGTGTTTTCATTGGCCTTTTTGTCCACGAATTTTTTGTAGATATCGGTCGCGACCATCGTAGAAGTTGCGTGTAGCTGGGAATCTCCGGTAGACATGGCTGCTGCGAGGGCTCCGCTGATGATTAGTGCAGCAAATACAGCAGGAGTGTATTTAAGCAGCAGTTCTGGGAAAATCGTATCCGGGGCTGCGATATCAGGCATTAAAAGTCGGCCGATCATCCCGACGCAAGGCGTAAATACGTAAATCATCGTCAGATAGATAGACGAGAAGACGGCTGACCATTTCATGACGTTAAGATTTTTTCCGGCGAAAAAGCGCAAGGTGACCTGCGGGAACATCATCATGCCGAATGTAATGACGATCCAGCGAGAAACCCAGTCCTGAGCGGTTACGACGCCGTTTGGCCCCGGCATTGTGAAGAGTTCCGGCGTATGAGAGAACGCTGCTTGGTAGGCATCTGCAACGGATGGGAAATTTGCAAGGATAACCCAAAGCGAACCGCCGAGTAGGCCGGCGAACATAAATACCCCTTGAGCGGCGTCGGTGATGGCAACACCTTTCATCCCGCCTAACCAGACCAATACGATCATGATGGCAAAGAAAATCAATGCTCCAACGGTGTAGCTCAGCATGCCTCCGGAGATCGTTTGGAAAATGTAGCTGCATCCAATGGCTTGAATCGCCACATACGGGATAGTAAAGATCATCGTGATGAGCGTTACAAGAATGCCTACGGTTTTCGATTGATATACGTCAGAGGCGTAGTCTGATACAGACAAATAACCGTAACGCTTGCCTAAATACCAAAAGCGCCGCCCCCAAACCCAGAAGAGGACGCCCGGAAGAACTGTCCATAATCCGTTGCACCACCAGCCGATACCGTTTTTGTAGGCGAATCCGCCGGCTCCCATAAAGGCATAAGCACTATGGTAGGTTGCTGAGAATGTCAGTGTCAGAATGAAAATGCCAAGCCCACCGCCTGTGGCAAAGTCCTTGATGTTTTTCTTATCTTTTTTGGAGGCATAAAGCGCAATACCTAAAAGTACGGCGATATAGACGGCTAAAATCACTAATCCGATATTCATTTGGACCTCCTACAGTTCAGGCCGCTGCACGGGCACGATGGGTTTTTGGTCCTGCCGACAATCCCACGCTTTGAGTTTGTAGGCAGCAATAATGAAGTCGGCAATCATGACTAAGAACCAGAATTCAAGCCAAATGTACATGGTTGGCCAGCCCAATAAGAGCGGATGTTCTACGCAATAGTCGTTAAACCAAAAGACAATCGGCGGATTGACCATAAGGACGCTGACGATCAAAACTGCATAGAAAAGCTTGTGTCCGAGAGATTTCATAACGTTCTCCTTGGATCAAGCGTTTTGAAGCTGCTCAACGACAGCGATCAAGTTCTTTACTAAATGGTTGTGATAGATCTGTCCGCGGCGAGCGTCGGATTTAGAAGGTTCACCCGTACAACCGCCGGATTTTTTCGCTGCTGCTTTCGCGTGTTCAAGCGTACTCGGGACATAACAAAGTGTGTCATGTTCGTAAGTCGGATCGACAGAATAAAGAGGAGTATCTTTGATTGGATTGTCTATCGCTTTTTCTAAATGAACCATGTCCGGATAGCGAGCCATCATATGAGAAGTTTCTACTTCTTCGGCGTGTCCGACCGGACCGAAGCCCAGTTCCTTCACAATATCCTTGCTCATGTAAGCCGGATCAAAAATCTTGACGGTGCAGCCAAGCTTGCTCTGAGCTTTCTGTGCGCAGATCTGCATCCAAACAACGTTCACGATGCGATGACCGTTGATCAGAATAATCTTATTCAGACCGTGAGCATTCAAGGATTCGATGATGTCGTAGGTCAATTCAGACAGTACCTCAGGTCGGATTGTGACGGTCCCCGGTAGTACCATGTGATGGGGACTCCAGCCGAACCAAACTGGCGGAGTCAGGACTGCACCGGTTTTTTCCGCTGCTTCCTCAGCTATAGTCATTGCGACGTAAGTATCCGTGCCTAATGGAAGGTGATAACTGTGTTGTTCCACACTTCCGATCGGGACAATAGCAACGCCTTTGGATCTGGCGATTGCTTCCTTTGCTTCTTCCCAGCTTTTGGTTTGCAGCCAAGCGCTCATTTTTGTCTCCTAGGTTTGAGTTTTTCTTATTAATAATTTAATGAAGGGAAACAGTAAATTAAGAGGTACTGATAGCTTTTTTGCGTGACATACAAAGAGTTAATCAGCAGTAATTAAAGTGTGAACATGTTCACGGACAACCTTCTCAAACATCCCGCTTCCTAAAGACCAAATAACCTCTTTACATGTAAAGGTGTAATTTTTGTTAAACTCACCCGACTTTTGAAATCCCTAATGGAGTGATCAGGATATTTTGAAAGTGTTTGAGACAAATGCTTTGGCTTAGGTTTCCCATCTATCTGCCTCGTTAAATTGATATTTGTCTCTGGGATGAACCGATCACAATTGGAAAAATAATGGAATTTTTACAACTAATTTTGGCTTTTATAGCGCTTTTGATTATATGGCTAAGACCCAAAGCAGAGAATTGGGCTTTTACTGCCATGTGGCTTGGCTGGCTTCTTATGATTTACCTATATGTCGGCCATACATCCGGTGCTCTGTTAGGCAACATGAATCTGTAGGAGACATCGAATGTCAGAAAACAAAAATATTTCTTTAGATACCTCAAGAGGCACTTTCTTCTATTTCCTTCTCTGCACTGCTGCAGCCATTGTTTTTCTTTTTCCGGTCGGCATTGCCAACATGGTTTTCGGGTATATCCTCGGCGATTCTCCCTGTACGCTTTGTTGGGGACAGCGAATTGCGATGATTTTCATTGCGCTGTGTGCTTTTTTCATTGTTCGTTACGGCTTTAAACCCAAGTACATAGCCTCTCTCCTTATTTTCACCGGTGTGGGTCTTTGGCAATCTTTCCGTCATATCGCTCCGCACTCAGCCCGAGATTTGGATCAAGGCTTTGGCTTAATGGTCCTTGGTGCTCATACATATTTTTGGGCTGAGGTTGTTTTTTGGGCCGTCATTATTCTTCTCGGAGTTATGTTCTTTTTTGCACCTAAAGTATTAGGTCCGGCGAGCGAAAACGGCAATAATTGGCGCACCCTGAATTGGTGGGGAAAACTTTGTTTTTTCCTATCTGCTATTGTTCTCGCTTCTAATTGCCTTCAGGCTGCTGTTTCGACGGGATTTCCTCCTAACTATGGTCAGGGTGATCCGATTCGGTTCTCTTGGAATCCGAAACATATTATTCATACCAGCTCAGGAATGGACGGACATTTCAAAACCATCAGTTTCTTGGGTAAGCGAGATGTGAAAGCTCCGGATTTCGCATTTGCTCCAAACGCAGAGAAGCTAGGCATTTCGTTCAACCACAAAGCGTCAGAGGGACCTCTGAAAACAGAGAAAGCACTTCGAATTGTTTCAGAAGAAAAGATCGGAATTCGTCAGCCATTGAATAGTTTGACTTTCATCAACGGAGAATACGTTGTCAGTTCTAAAAACAATGTTTTCTTCCTGACTCCCGATCTCAAGTTGGTCGATGAGTTTGAGATGGATCCTTTGTATTCTGCCACGATCGATCCGACGGTTGGCCTTATTCCGTGGAAAGACGGCAAGTACTTGTTGATGGGATCTAATAAGAGCTTCCTGAAGTTTGAAAAGAACGTGACTGACGATCCGGACAAACAACTAATCGGAAGGTACTCGGACTTTGTTAAGGGAGAAGATCATTTCTTGGCTCTGGGACGCGGCCGTGTGGACACTGTTCGCTCTAAGTTTCATCATGTCATGAGCGCTGCCTCCGACGGCGAATATAACTATATGGCAACCGTTCCGAATAACCGTGACCACAAAACATTTGTGATTAGCAAACAGCTCATGCAAGACATGGTGACATCGGGAGAATTTACCCCTAAAACTAATCTACTGAAAGAAGGACGAAGTTTGGGTGAACTTTACGTCACGGGCTTGTCGATGTATGAAGGAAAACTGTTTGCGGTGAGTAAAAACTTCAACTGTATCTTTGAGATTGATCCGAAGGACGAGATGATTGATAGGGCTTTCGCTCTCCCTGAGTCTCTTGACGATGTTCGCGGCCTTATCGCGGATAAAGACGGCTTTAAGGTTCTCAATAGGAACGTACTGGTTACCCTGAAATTTTGATAACCGAATTTGAAATCAATCTCACTTTGATTTAAAGGATGCCGGCTTAACGCCGGTATTCTGCCTATTGACAAGGCTGTTAATCTTCAATACCCCGACGCTTCGAAAAATCAAACCTTGAAAGGGCAAATAAGAAGATCGCACCTCTGAAGCACAATTCAAAGGCCATCGCAACCCAGACACCATCCAATCCCATTCGGGATGCTAGGTAGTAAGCCAAGGGAATACGAATGAGCCACATGCTCCCTAAATTCATAAGACTTGGGAACAAAGTGAATCCGGCACTCACAAAAATACTGCAGCTAACAATAGCAGCAGCAAACATCGGCTCTGCGAACGCCTCAATTCGCAGAGCACTGGATCCTAATTCGATAATGGATTGATTAGTTGTCATAAACCCAATCATCCAAGGAGCTGTCAAATACATCACTACGCCCATAGCCGACATGATGATCATGACCATGATGACGTTGATCTTGGAAAATCTTCTTGCCATGTCCGGCCGTTTTGCTCCGATGCTTTGGCCTACGATGGTGGAAGCGGCATCAGCAACCCCGTAACCCGGCATATAGCATAAACTCTCAGCAGTTATGGCAAAAGAATGAGCCGCCAAAGATAAAGGTCCTAACGGCGCCACAATCATCGTCGTGACGATTTGGGCGCTGCTCATGGCCATTCTTTCTAAGGCGATCGGAGAGCCGATTCTGGCAACTCGTCTCATACAGAAAATCTCAGGAAGGAAAGAGCCGGGGTGGCCGACGAGGGCAATTTTGTCGGACTTTACAACCAAGAACCAAAGAAGCAAAAATGTGCTGACCGACTCCGCCAGGATGGTTCCTAAAGCAGCACCGGCAACACCAAGATCGGCTCCGGGAACCGTAATGCTAAGCCCCAGAATCTTGTAAGTGGCAGTCGGGAAGATAAGCAGCAAGTTAAATATGGCGTCCAAGAAGCACATCCCGATATTAATCATGCTCGGAAGTTTCACATTTCCCGTGCTTCTCAGCATGCTTGAAGCAACAAAGCCTAAAAAGGCGGCAGGGGTGCCGAGACAAAATATGGCGAAATAAGTTTTAGCATCTGCATAAAGCTCGGGGGCGCCTCCGAGCCATGTCGGAACATAGGGGGCAAGAGCAACGCCGACAATAGCAATTGCTATGCTGATAAGACCGCCGACAAACAATGACTGCCGGAGTACAGATCGTGCCTCATCGAATTGTTTTGCGCCGATTCTTTGTGCGACTTGAACCGTAAAGCCTGCTGTAACGGATGTGATAAGTCCCCATACGAGCCAGAGGGAGGAAGAGACCAAGCCGATCGAGGCCGCAGGGTTTGCGCCAAGGTGACCGACCATTGCCGCGTCGATGTATTGGACCATCACGAAAGAAATCTGAGCAAAAATCGCAGGCAGGCTCAAGCGCCAAACGAGTTCGATTTGGTCCCAAACATTTAATTGCGCGCCGTTTCTGATAAGAGAAAACAGCTGCTCTGTTCTTTTATCCTTCGTAGCCATAGCTCGCATTCTAGAAGCATTCTTTTCCTTAGGAACATTACGGAATGATTATGGGCCTTATTGCTAGAGAGCTTTTTGCTGCTTCTACTTAAGCGCGTGTTGAATTTTGATAGGGCTGTTAATTCATTAAGGCTGCTTCAAAAGTCTTACAACCGGACTTGCCTCGATCAGTCCCGGAATCCGATGTCCACGATCGCTCCCCTAGGCTAGAGGTTCAGCTCTTCCATCTTTGTTAACCATTTTGTTCTTGAGCTGGGCGCGCGGGGAAAGAATCAGGAAAATTTTCTTCTACAATCCGGATCTTTCGCCAAAAACTTTGAGAACAACGGTTTTAATTCTCAAGTTTTGTTTAATTTTCCTGCTCTTCAAACACCGTTTGTTGAAATGAACCAGCTTCTCCCAAAATACTTCGGATTTGATCCTGCAACGACGACGATCAGAACTGAAATCATCGCAGGCGTCTCCACTTTCCTCACAATGGCCTATATTCTGGCTGTAAACCCAGCCATTCTTGGCATTACGGGAATGGATAAAGGAGCGCTTTTTGCTACCACGGCGATTACCTCCGGCATTGCGACGCTTATCATGGCGCTCTATGCCAAGATGCCCTTCGGACTTGCACCGGGTATGGGTATCAATGCCTTCTTTGCCTATACCGTTTGTCTTTCGATGGGGCATACCTGGCAGTTTGCGCTGACCGCAGTGCTCTTGGAAGGTCTGATATTTATTCTCCTTACTGTGACCAATGTCCGGGAAAAGATCGTTTATTCCTTGCCGCCGAGTATTCAAAAGGCGATCGGTGTAGGTATCGGCCTTTTTATCGCTTTTATCGGTCTTCAAAACGCGGGAATTTCGGTTAAAAACGATGCAACACTGGTGGCTCTCGGTCAAATTTTCCAGCCGAGCGTTTTGCTGGTTATCGTCGGTTTAATTTCAACCGCCGTCCTTCTGGTTAAAAATATTCCCGGTGCCTTATTAATCGGTATCGCAATTACAACGATTTGCGGCATACCATTCGGCCTGACCCATTTAGACGGCTTTGTCTCTACTCCGCCTTCTGTTGAACCGATTTTCATGAAGTTCGAATGGCACAACATTTTCACCGTGGATATGGTGATGGTTGTCTTCTCCTTCTTATTCATGGACTTGTTTGATACTTTAGGAACTCTGGTCAGCCTCTTATACAAGGGCGGATTCGTTAAAGACGGCAAGATGCCGAGAATGAAGGAGTCCTTCTTTGCAGATGCTGTAGGTACAACCATCGGAGCCTGCATGGGAACGAGCGCGATTTCCACTTACGTTGAAAGCGCAGCAGGAGTTTCCGTCGGAGGAAAGTCCGGATTAACGGCTTTTGTGATTGCGGTTTGCTTCTTTCTGTCTCTTTTCTTTGCACCGCTCTTCTTATCGATTCCGGCACAGGCCACTGCCCCGGTCTTGATATTGGTCGGTTTCTTAATGATCTCCTGCATTAAGGAAATTGACCTGGATGATTATGCGGAAGCCATTCCGGCATTTATCTGCATCATCACGATTCCGCTTACGTACAGCATTGCAAACGGCATCGTCTTTGGACTTCTGAGTTATGTGCTGATTAACTTGATCTCCGGCAAGTTTAAGAAGATTCGCATCGAGATGTACCTGTTGTCGGTCTTCTTTATTGTGATGCTGTTGCTCCACTAATAGAAAGTTATCGAAATATTCCGATATTTCAATTAAAAATTGCCCCGCTTTTGTGCTCGCTGCTACTTAGTTGTGCACAAAGCGGGGATTTTTCTGCCGTTTTTCTGTTTGTTTCCCTTTAAAGCGCTAATCACACCTCAAAAAAGTTGGCACGGAATATGCGTGTAGTTCAAGTGCATTCGAACACAAACAGGAGAACCAAAATGTCAAACTCTCTCGCTTTAAGAAGACGGACTTTCCTTAATTTCGGCCTATTAGGTGCTGCAGTCAGTGCCGCCCTTCCTGTCAAAGCTTTTGCACAGGCACCGGCGAATGTTTCTTTCATCGCTCCGACAGCAGATAATCCGATTCGCATTAACTTTAATGAAAACGCCCTGGGTATGAGTCCTAGTGCACAGGCCGCTGCACGCGACGCCGTCGCAAAAGGAAACCGTTACGCTAAAGCAGAGATTACACAGCTTCACACAAAGCTCTGTGACATGTACAACGTGCCGAAGAATTTTCTCCTCTTGACAGATGGCTCCTCCGAGGGGATCAGAGCTTTGTTGGGTGCGTATTCGCGTTTGCCGAAAGTACAGCTGGTTATTCCGGAACTGACTTACGGTGACGGCGAGCACTTTGCAAACTTATATAACGTTCCCGTTGTAAAAGTTCCGATGCTTGCGGATTGGAAGGTCGATGTCGCAGGACTTAAAAAGGCTGTGGACGGTTTCGACGGTTTCTCCATTGTTTATTTCGTCAATCCCAACAATCCTACGTCGACTGTTACTCCTGCCTCTGAAATCGAACTATGGGTCAAAAGTAAACCGGACAATACTTTGTTTATCTCGGATGAGGCTTATGCAGAGTATGTCAGCGATCCGAATTTTAAATCGATGGCCAATTTGATCCAGGACGGTTTGGACAACGTGGTTCTGTTAAAGACGTTCTCGAAGCTCTACGCTATGGCCGGCATGCGGGTAGGATTTGCGGTAGGAGCTCCGGCGATTATTAAGATGATGAAAGATCAGGTGGCAGGCGAAAAACTCAACTACCCCGGTGTCACCGCAGCTTTGGTTTCTTTGGATGATGAGCCGTTCCAGGAATATTCCAGAGCTTCAAACTTGGAAAGCCGCAAGATTTTGGCTTCTTGTTTTGACAAGCTCGGGGTTAAATATCTTCCTTCGAGTACGAACTTCATGTTCTTCGAATTGAATGAACCGATTCGTGCCTTCCAGAAGAAGATGGCAGCACGAAATATTTTGGTCGGAAGACCCTTCCCGCCGGCCATGAATTGGTGCCGTATCTCCTTAGGCACGCCGCAGGAAATGGCCTACGTTGCCAATGAACTGACGAAGATGCGGGCAGAAGGCGTCTTCTAGTTAAAAACTAACGAATGTTGACGGCATATCTTTGCAGGTATGCCGTTTTCTTACATCCGATAATGCAATTTAGACGTGCAGCGGATAACGGTTTTTGACTTTGTGACTGAAGAAGGCAATCGCTGAGAGCATAGTCAAAATTCCGCAGGCGACCAAAATGGAAGTGCCAAGGGCAAAAGGCATCCCTGCCGCAATTCGGCGCAGGTAAAGTTGGTAGGCGGAAATCAGCCACTCAACGCCGAAACAAATCAGGCAGATCTCCCAAAGCCAGCAAACCGGTCTGAAAGGAATAAACAGCAGGATCAGTAAGATGACGGGGATGGGAAAAAGAAGATAATTTCCCCAAAAGTACAAGTGGGCTCCGAATAAAATCGCACCTAAAATCGGGAAAATCAATCGCCACATATCAATAGCTTATCCTGAAAAAACACAATTTGAGCGTCGGATCTTACCTCAGCAAAGGAAGCGCTGTCCTAAAAAAGGTTGGCACATTGAGCAATTTTTTATTGCAAAGCCGCTCAAGGCACATCCTCACCAACGGTGAAGAGGCAACACAAAAAACCGAGGCCCCCTAGGAGTCTCGGTTCCTGCTCAAATCAAGTTCTAAATTTTCTTTGTGATACCGATGAGCCAATAGCGCTCGAATACGCCGGTAAGCAGGACTAAAGCCCCCGCAGCGCACATTCCGTAAACACCGAAGAAAGCTAAAACGGCAGCGAGCAAACCGCCGATTAAGTACACCCAGACGCGCAGCAGCGTGTTTTCTCCGGAATAAACTTTTCTAGCTCTTTCTGCGGTTTCCATCCAAAGAAGGCTAAAGGCTGCCGCCCTTGCGACTTCAAGAATGATGAAAGGCAGAAGCAGGTAGGCGCATGCGTCCCAAAAGCCTAAACAGGCAGCCATAATCGCATAGAGTCCGCAGCCCATTAGAAGGGCATCCGACACCATGAAAGAGGTCAGCCAGCGAGCTTTCCTTACGCCGGGCTGAGAGGTGCAGCTGAATGCTACGCCTTTGTAGCAAATGACCACGACGGCACCGATAAACGCCAGTACGGTAAAGAGCCGCATCAGGATATCGAGCCAAGCGATGTAAGGTGCTAAAAAGTCGTTCGTTGCGACGGAGTAAACCGACAGCCAGTAAATGCCGACGGCACATCCTAAGCAGGTCGCATAGCAAGCCAAGCCCCAAACACCCACGGAAAGCGGAGAAGTGAAATGCAGCACGCGCATCGCGTGGATGAAACGAGGCGGATCTCCCAAGTCAAAGACCAAGAGCACAAGGTCAACAATGACGATGAGAAGGGCCAGCGTCAGGGCAAAAGGCAGAAGTGCCGCAAAAAGAGGAGGGCCGGCAAACCAAGCAATCCCTGTCAGGACCATGAATCCGGCGGTCAAGTTATTGAAAAACGCATCCCAAACAATAATATTTGCCCAGTCGGGACGATGCGTGATGTCATGTCCCTCATACAGAGAAGGATGGCCTTCAGCCCAAGGTTTAGGATTGTTCATGTTGGTCATGTTCATCTGTTTCTCCTTAGACTAAACAAGCCGCAACAGCTGCTGCACAAAGAATGAGCGTTGCTGCGCCTCGCAGGTAATCGCCGGCCATATATTTCGTCGGCGTGACCGGATCGGAAGGTAAACCGTAAACCTCGGGTTTGTCCATCAAGAGATAGAAGGAATTCAAGCTGTCGTAGTTTTCGAACGGATCCACACCGTAGAGCTGAGCCTCCGGGTGGCCGTGTGTGATCAGATAATTGACACGATCACGAGCTTCCTGAACCATCAGTTCTCTCGGACCGAACTGAATAGCTCCTGTGGTACACGCCTCCTGACAGGCCGGACGCAGTCCATCTTTTAAGCGGTCGTAGCACTCGGCACACTTCATGGAGTGTCCGGTCTTTGGACTGATTTCCGGTACTCCGAAGGGGCACGCCGCAACACACATACCGCAGCCCATACAAATATCGGTTTGGTAATAAACACCGCCGAATTCATTTCGAACAATCGCGCCGGTAGGACAAGCCTCATGGCATGGGGAAGTGCGGCAGTGCTTGCATTGGTCGCTCATGAAAAGCCATTTTCCTGCCTTCGGCTCTTTTAACAGGGCGTCCAACGTGGCCGGAGCCGGTCTGTCGACTTCATTTTTTTCGGGGAACCGTTCAATAAACTTCACATGACGCCAGTTGTTCGCGGATAAGTCTCCTGTGTTGTCATAGCTGTCCCCAGACCAATGGTACGGATCGGACTCCAACTGGTTCCACTGCTTGCATGCGACTTCGCATGCTTTGCAGCCCGTACAGATCGAAGTATCCGTGAAAAACGCGAGCTCCTGACACTTCGGTAAAGGATTATCCCGGTCAAACAAACTGTATATTGGGTCGATCCTGCCGTTCTTTTTAGGTTGATCAGCGGCATAGCCTTTTTTGACTACGTCAAAAATATTTTTGGAATCGATGGGTTTCATAATTAATTCCTCTCTTCCGGCTGAGCTGCCCACGGTGTGTCAGGAACCGGCTCCGACATCGCGTCGGGGTACTTCACAGGGTCTTCCTGGAATTTTTCTACCTTACTTAAGTCCGGCTTTCCTATCCTTACAACAAAGCTCTTAGAGCTTGGAATTAATCCGTCGCCTGCCATGTCGGCCGGGCTAAGGTCGTTGGTGACCGGGTCGCAGACGATGCCTTTATAGCCGGAGCACACGAATCGTCCGGCAATGCTTGCTTGCCTGCCTTCGATAATACCGATTCTCAGACGAGGGGTTACAAGAGCTCGGACCTGAAGTTCGTTTCTCGGGCTTCTGACAGAAACATAGTTGCCGGTGGTAACGCCGATGCTCTCTGCCAGTTCCGGAGAAATTTCAATGAAGGAGCGGGGCTGCAAACCGACGAGCCACGGAATCGTTCTCGTCATAGAGCCGGAAATCCAATGTTCGACCATGTGGTAGGTGGTCATGACAGTCGGGTAGGCGGGATCTCCTGGATCCGTAACTGGGTTAAGAGGATCATCAATAATGGTGACGTCGGGCACTCGGCTGGTGCTCCAAAGCGTATTGGTATACGGGGATTCAACCGATTCGTAGAAGACCGGGAAGGGCCCCTCGTTAATTCCGTAAGGAACGAAGAGCCAAGCTTTGCCATCTGAATGAGCACCGAAAGCGGCAGTTCCGTCAAGGGCTGCATCCCCCTTAGCATTCGCTCCTGGACGATAGCTTGGGGGTTTTGTTGCGTCAAATTGCGGTTTATCGTACCCCACCCATTTTTGCTGAATTTCATCCCACCAAACGAGTTTCTTTCTCTCGGACCAGGGACGGCCGTCCGGTGCGGCAGAGCAGCGGTTATAAAGAATTCTCGAATTGGTCGGCCATGCAAACCGATAGGTTAAATCGAGTTCGTGATCAACCGTTCCGCCGTCTCGGCGTTTGGTTAAATTTTCTCCGTCTTCAGTGATGAAACCTGAAAGCAGGCGGCAGCCGCAGGCTGTTGTTCCATCGCTTTTCAGTTCGGAGGAACCTTGGAGAGGGCGCCCTGTGGCGATGTCAAAACCGTTCATCTCCAGCGCTACCTCGTCAAGATCGCAGTCTCCTTCAACCTGAGGAAGCCCCATCTCGTTTTGCTTATCAGGGGCAAAATCATAAGACCAAGTCAGACTGCGGAGTCCTTCGTCTCTCGGCAGACCGGACGCTTCGGCCATGGCCTTTAACCGCTTGCCCAACTGATAAGTCCACCAAGCGTCGGAGCGGCAGTCTCCCGGAGCCGCTTTAATTCGGTCATGCCATTGCATTAAGCGTTCCGTGTTGTTGACGGAACCTTCCTTTTCTAAGCAGGAGTTTGTAGGAAGGTAAAAAACCTCTGTCTGAACCTCTGAGGGTTTTGGACCGTTCGGATCGGCGTACCACACTGAAGCCGTCTCGTTTTCAAACAGGTCACAAACGACAAGCCATTTAAGGCTGCGAATGGCAGCGCGGCTCCAACCGGTGTTCGGATTTGTCACGGCAATGTTTTGGCCAAACACCAGCAGACCGTCCACCTCGCCCTTTAGCGCTCTTTCCATTGTAATGGTGAGTGATTCATTCCCTCCGAGCTTTGGAAGCCACTGATAACCGTATTCGTTGTCTGAGCTTGCATTGTCCCCGTACCAAGCTTTTAGAAGGCTGACCATGTAATTCGGAAGGGAGGCCCAAGAGCCGCGCTCCGTCTCAAGTTTCCACATACCTTGAGACTTATCTCTGGCTGCGCCGAAGGCATGTCCGTTAGCTAAATAGTCCTTTAGCGTAGCGTTTCCCTCGGCAATTTTAGGCAAAGGAATGTAATTTGGTAGTTCCGCAAAGAGTGTTGGGATATCGGTGGCACCCTGAACATTCGAGTGTCCGCGAAGCGCTAAAATACCCCCGCCTGGTCTTCCGATATTTCCTAGAAGTGTTTGTAAAATGGCACACGTACGAATGATCTGCGTGCCGGCAGAATGCTGTGTGAAACCCGTGGCGTAGCAGAAAGCCGAAGTTTTGTCCGGTCCGGAGTTCTGAGCGAGAAGCTCAGCCACTTTCACAATATCGCACGGACGACAGCCGCAGATATTTGCAACAGCTTCCGGTGTGTATTTTGCGACTTGTTTCTTTAAAAGTTGGAAAACACAACGGGGATTCTGAAGTGTCGGATCTGTCTTCGGCGCTCCGCGTGAACCGTCCGGATTAATTTCGTATTCGTAATCCCAAGAGTTCGGTTCCTTGCTGTAAGAGCGAGTCACGGGATCCCAGCCGTTAAACAGTCCGGTTGCATCGTCGAAATTAAAGTTAGGATTGATGATTGTGGAGGCATTGGTGTAGGCCAATACGTATTCTTTAAACCATAAATCCTTTTCGAGGAGGTAACGGATAATTCCGGATAAGAATGCAATATCGGTTTCAGGGCGAATATGCACGTGATGATCACAAGCAGCACTTGTTCTGGTGTAACGAGGATCTACGTGGATAGTGACGGTTCCCTTCTTCTTTGCCTGCATCGGCCAATAGAATGCGCAGGGATGAGCTTCAGCCATGTTGGACCCCATGATCAATATGCAGTCGCTATTTAAAAGATCACGAGGAGGATTGGTGCAGGCACCGAAGCCAAATGTCGGACTCAGTGCACAGACTGTCGTGGAGTGGCAATAACGTGCTGAGTTTTCTACCGGAAGAATTCCGAGGCCGCCGGTAAATAATTTTCTAAAGAGATAACATTCTTCATTATCGTTGGCAGAGCCGCCGATAAAACCGATGTTTGCACAGTTGTTGACCGTGATTCCGGTTTTAGGATCTTTTTCTACAAAACCTTTGTTTCTAGTTTCCCAAATACGTTTCGCAACGGTATCGAGCATCCAGTCCAGGGATACTTCTTTCCAGTGATCCGAACCCGGCGCACGATACATCGGTTTGACTTTTCTATACGGGTTTTCGTTGAGTGCGTAGGTCGAAGAACCCTTAGGACAGAGTCTGCCTTCATTTACGGAACTTCTCGGATCTCCCTCAACATCGATTAATTTTCCGTCTTTTAAAAAGCCTAATTGAGAGCATCCGACTGCACAAAATTGGCAGACGGAACTGCCAACTTTAGCGCCTCTGAGGCGCGTGCATCGAAAAGTAGTTCTCGGGCTATAGACGTCAGTGATTGAGCTCATGCATCCTCCGATTGTTTTACGTTAATTATTGATTTGCAGAGAGGAGGAGTGGGTTACCACAGCCCGAATCGAGATTTGTTAAGGCGAGAAGGTACCGAAATGGGTTCCAAACTGCGTTTTTTAAACAGCCGAAAGGTGGATTATCCTGTTATCAGATGACCAATTTAGTTTGATGGTTTTGAGCTGCTCCTAAGACGCTTATTTGTAAATATCCCACGATATATCTCATTAATGGTCACCAAATTAGCCTTAAGTTAATCCTCTGGTTCCCTATTATGGTTAATGAATCTCACCTCTTTTATCAAATTAATATCACCATCACCGACTTTGGATAAGTTGTTACTGGTTATTTAGACTTATATCTTGGTGGGTTTTATATTAATGATTGCTTTTAAAAGGAAAAAATTAATTAATTGTTTTTGTTTGGCACTTGTCTCAGGGTTTGGCTGGAGCAGTTGGGGTTATTTTGGAGCCACAGAGCTCACGGCACCGATTTTGGACTCTTACCATGCCTCTCAGTCCGGAGAGAATCTCACTGCAGTTAACGGAACAATTTTCGAGCATGAAGAGGAAGGCCGGCCCCAGAAGATATTAGGCTCTTTTGGTGTGTTGTTGGCAAATGTTGGGAGTACTGATGAGACTGAGTTGAGGAGCAATTTTGCGAATGGAGTCTATTATGACGGTGCCGTCATTGAAAATTCAGTGGGATCTCAAATTGTCGGCACAAAGGATGACAAGATTTCTTCTATTGCTATCAATAGCACTCACCCATATAACTCAATGAGTTATTACAACAATCGAGGAATTGCGATTGCTAACTACAGGTTGGGTGACATAGAGGGTCGGCAGGAAATTTTTTCGAGAATCGGCTCAATAGGCTCACCGGAGCAAAATTTCACTATCGGAGTGGTTGAGCGCGGCTATGGCCTTCAATATATTGAATCCATAGGTGTCTTGTATGCAAATCCCATTGGCATCTTGAGCGGAATCGATGATTTAGCGGGTCGAGGTAATAGGGCAAATGACTTTTTTGACGGCCAGCAAATTATAAAGTCGATAGGCAGCGTGATTGTTGACTCCCGGCAGCAACAAGCAGAAAAAGTAGGAGATCCTGGAAATTTTGGACTTGAGATAAGAAAGTCTTGGCCTGTGTTCGGGATATTAAATTGGAATCAAACGAGAAAAGACAGAGGGGTCAATCAATATATCGGGATTGAGAACTTAATTCAGGCTACGACGGACTATCCGCAACAAACCTCTTTAGGGGAGGATGGCTTTAGTCGGCAAACGATAGGTGTTGCAAACAGAGGCGGCTTTCAAATTATTGAGGCTCTTCGCGAAGAGGGTGCGAGGATCAAGGTGGGCTCGAAAACGAAGGAAGGGACATATGAAGGGGGAGCATCGGTCCATGTGAGCCCGTTAAAACCCGATTATGAGGATGCCTCCGATGCGGTTACGGTGTTAAGAGGCAAGTTCACTGTTGAGTCCGGGTCCTTATATGCTGCCGGGACGAATACGAATCTTGCAGCTCTCAAGTTAGAAAATTCATCGTCGCACAGTGGGGAGATCACCTTGAATCCGGGAGTGAGTATTTTCATCGGAAGGACGCTGACAAGAGATGGTAGCCCGAGGAACTCCCTTCTTTCAGTTGGGACAAAAGATAATCCATACCGCATACGTTTTGGAGCCCACAGCGGCCTCTATAACCAAGGGCGATTCCAGGGAAATGCTTTGTTCGTTTTCTCTAGAGAGGGGAACAATGTGACTTCAGGCGGAGTATTTCTGAGACAAGTGGATAAGCAAGAGGACGGATCGCTGTCTCGAATTAATCTCGCTGTTAAAGGGGAGAATCCTGACAAATTATCTTTCCACGATGCAGAAAAAGTTCTTCGCTCAGCAGCCCATCGAGTTTTTGTGGACAAGGGTGTTGAAAATTTAGAAGAGAGCCGAATTAATGGAGAGATTAAGCACGGCACAGTGACCATTAACGAAGGTTTGATCAACAAATATAAGGCGTCCTACGCATTAAAACCTGTTAATTCGGTCGGAAATCCGGACGGCGTCAAGGAAATCGGATTTGACAACGGATTAAATGCGGAAAACTCGGCTTCCCGGTATCAATACGAGGGAGAAATAGTCGGCAGCATCGAAGGAGGAGAACCTCGCGGAAGAGACGAGCCTCAAATTATTAACGATAAAACCTCAACAATGACGAGCATTGATGAAGTCGGACTGAGCCAATACTTCATTTGGCGCCAAGATAACGAAACGCTTTATCAACGACTCGGAGAGATCAGAAACGATGAAATTAGTGAAGGGCCATGGGTTCGAGTCATCGGCGGAAGGAATAAATACAACAGAAACAGTGTTTATTTTCGAAACGATTTTGGAGGAATTCAATTAGGGGTGGATAGAACAGCAGCTCGAACAGAAAATGGGAAGTGGTTACTCGGGGCCGGTTTTACGGTTCTTCGAGGAAATGCGGATTTATCCAATAAAGGTTCCGGGAAAAATAATTTAGCAAGCCTGAGTGGTTACGGGACATTCCTTTGGAACAACGATATGTATGTCGACTTAATTTTTAAGTTAAGTCGGCTGCACGATAAATTTACAGCTGTTTCCGATAATTACGAATATATTTCCAAGGGGAGATTTAATAACTATGCGATTCAGATAGGCGCGGAAGCCGGGAAACGCCTTTCTTTCGGCACGGAACAAAACTGGTTTATTGAACCGCAAGTTCAAGTTTTATACGGTCGAATTAAAGGGAACAATTTCGATACGGATACAGGTGTCGGTGTTAGCACTAAAGCAATTGACAGCGTGATTGGGAGAATTGGACTTTCCGGCGGTTATAAAGGAAACCTCGGCAGCGCTTTTATTAAGGTGGACGGTTTGAGAGAGTTTTCTGCTCGCTATCGTGCCGGGTACCACATGATCGGAGGCGTCGCCCATAACAGGAGTACGGTTGATTTAAAAGACAGTTGGTTAGATGTTGGAATCGGGGGGACGATGCGTCTGTCTAAAAATACATCAGGTTTTGCACAGGTCAAACGCTCTTTCGGAGGAAATTTCAATCAAGTTTTCCGAGCAGATATCGGCTTGAGATATGAATTTTGAAATTGACAAAAAGAAGTAATTTGTAAAGGAACGACGGTGACGTTATCTGCAAGGACAACGGCACCGTTTTCTTAGTATTGAGGGAAAAATTTTGATAATGAGAACTCGAATATAGCGAGGCATCTAACTAGAATTAGCAAGCAGGAGCCGAAGTAATGACGATCAGAACAAATGTATGAGAGATCGGCAGTCCCTCCAGTAACGAATATCCTCTAAGGCCAAATCAAGAAAATCTTGGCAGGAAGGAAAATGGACGGCAAAGTACGAGATGGTTTTGGATTTGTTACGATTTTGGAGTTTTTTTCTTTAGTAATGGAGGCTTGACTACCATGCTCGGATTGCCAAGTGGCGTAGTTGGCCTACAAACGCAGCCACAAGCTCGTATCAGGGTCGGTTAAGGTCTTCGCCAAACGATTGGCAATATCCGAAGTTATGGGTACTTCGGCTTCCAGCAATTTTGTGGGCAAATTAGGACCGACGCCGCTCTGTTTTGTAAAATCCTTTTTGCTGATTTGTAGACTCTCAAGTCTCTTTGGCGACGATAAGGTCCGGATGCGGCGGATTAAACATTTCGGGCATCAGGAGTGACTCCAAATTTCAGCCCAAACACGTTCATTTTAAAGAGAAGGGAATCGTGGAAAGTCCTTTTACAGGAGGAGCTAAAAAAGGGCAAATTGAAAGTTTTAGGAAGTCATCAATTCATGTAAGAGATCCTCACCGAAGAGTTCAGCAAATTCTTTTTCATACTGGGCTTCTTTCTCGGCAAATCTTTCGGCAAACCAATTCATGAATGTACGAATGTAAGGAACATTCCAACGTGAGGAATGGCATGCAAGATAATTGAATTGGGATGCTCGATGCCAGCCATTAAGAATCGGTACGAGTTTTTTGGCTCGCAGCGCGTCTATGCAGTAAAAAAGAGGCATACCAGGAGAAGCGCATTCTCCGGCTAGTACGGATTCAAATAATAAGTTTGTAGAAGACCATTCAATTTGTTGCCGTAGCTGTGGTCGACAGAATTCTTTTTTTCTAGTGAAGCCATTAAATGGGGTATATGAAAATTTATCCCCTCCGAACGTATGTCCTACAGGCACTTCTGCTAGACGATCGGGATGGTCCAGAAGCCCGTATTTTTCAATGAAGGATGGCGCCGCTACTGGGACAAAAATCATCCTGCCTCGGGGAATGAGTACCGAGTCAGGCAGTGTGACATTACCTGTAACCGCCACAATATCAGCGCTCCCCTTTCTAAATTCTTCTGTACTAACAGGTGTAATGACTCGTATTTTGTGCTTAGGGAAGAACTTGATGTACTCGAAGAAAAGCGCGTGAGAGATAGAGATGAAAGTATTTGGAACCATGATTCTTATCACGGCTGCTTCTTTGTCAGCCTTTTCTTCAATTTTTTCCAAGATCTCCTCATATCGTCCAAGCATATCTTCGACCAAAGGAAAAATTTCTTCACCCATTTCAGTTAAACGAAAAGGACGGGAGCGTCGGTCTAATAGCGGCACTTTGAGTTCATTTTCTAATTTGGTCAACGTGCGAGAAATATCGGCCGAATCACGTCCATACTGTTCGGCTGTTTTGCGTACGCTTCCCGAGTTTCTGAGGTCTAAGAACAGTTTCCAAATCTGAATTTGTTCCGAAGCTTTCATATGAGATCTGAATAAATTGTCAATTTTTATTGATTATTTTATCAATCTAGGTAGGAATGCCTCCTTTTCGAAATTCTGATTTTTCAATTTTATCTACCATTTTCTCAGTGTCTCATTTCAAGGAGAAATCACATGAATACAAAAAATAAATTTCATCTAACAGCACTCGCATTCGGAGTGCTGATCGCTACGTCTGTCCACGCTGAAGCAAATCAGGTCTATTCCTACACAGTTTCAGCCCATAACGCACCGATAACCGTCGATGTGATTTTGAAAGACGGAAAAATTGCTAACATCCTTACAGATAACCGAGAGAGTCCGGGCGTGGGTAAACTGGCTATTGCTAACCTGTCCAAGAAAATAATCCGCAATCAAACGATCAATGTGGACAATGTGTCTGGTGCTTCAGTAACCAGCATGGCATTGAAATATGCAGTAAAGAAAAATCTAGAAGCTGCTGGCGCTGATCTCTCTAAATTCCAAGTCAAACTTCCCAAGGCTCAGCTGAAAGATTCCTACAGCACGGAAGTTGTGATTGTCGGAGGCGGCGGAGCCGGTCTTGCTGCTGCGGCGTCTGTTATTGAAGCCGGCGGTACGGCAATCATTGTTGAGAAACTGGGTTATTTGGGCGGCTCTACTGTAGTTTCTGGCGGTGGTTACAATGCGGTTGATCCTGAAAGACAAAACCGCCAAAATATTGAAGATAGTATTGACAGGCACTTCCAAGACACAATGAGAGGAGGTCACAACAAGAATAATCCGGAATTGGTGAAGAAGCTTGTCGAAGAAGCTCCTACGACTATGCACTGGCTGGAAGGCAAAGGACTTGGATTTTGGCCAAAGGTGCGAGTGATTGTCGGCGGCCTTTATCCTCGAGGACATAGTGCAGAAGGGGGTGGCTACGGTTATGTGAAAGTGCTGGAAAAATTCATCAAAGCCTATCCTGACAAAGTGAAGGTATTTACCGACACACAGGCGGTGAAACTCATTAAGAATGAGGCAGGCAAGGTGATTGGTGTTGTAGGTAAACAAGACGGTAAGACTGTCAATTTCATGGCGAGCAAAGGCGTCATCATTGCAACCGGTGGTTTTGGTTCCAACGTAGAAATGAGGCAGGCCAGAAATACCGGTGTATGGAAAGAGGTAACGCTTGATAAAAACATCCCCTGCACGAACAATTTCAAAGCGTCCCAAGGTGATGGATTAAAACTTGCTGAACAAGTGGGAGCTAACCTCATTAACCTTGACGATATCCAGTTACACCCAGGCGGAACTCCTAAGACTGGAATTATGTCTTTCTGGCCCAGCGGCAGAAACCGTATTTTCCTTACGCCACAAGGAGACCGTTTCGTAAATGAAGATGCGGCACGCGATACTCTGTGTAAGGCCATCTTTAAAGAGGGCGGAAACTATTGGATTGTCTCAAACCATGTGAAATATCCGACTTTGGATTATTTGTCCAAGAATTTAACAATTGGAGAAATGATAAAGTTAGGACAAGCTTTCTCCGGCAACACGATTGAAGAGCTTGCTCAGAAAACGGGTATGGATCCGAAAAAACTTCGTGCATCGATTGACACCTATAACGATGTCGTTACAGGGAAAATTAAGGAAGACAATCTTGGCTTCAAAAAATTCACACAGGATGATAAGCCGATGACGGAAGGTCCTTTCTACGCCACGCCCATGGTTCCGGCAGTTCACCATACAATGGGCGGTATCCAAATTAATTCAGCGGCCCAAGTATTGGATAAGAATGGCCAAGTTATTCCAGGACTTTTCGCAGCGGGCGAAGTGACCGGCGGTGTTCATGGTTCTAACCGAGTCGGCGGGAACGGCATTGCAGACGCGATGGTTTTCGGAAGAGTTTCCGGACAATCTGCTTTGAAGTAGTCCACCGATAGCAAAAAGGAAGCCGCATGCTCAACGCGGCTTCCTGATCATGCGGCCAATTGAAAACTATCCGTGAAAGAATTAATCGTTCGAAGTCTCTCGCGGTTAAACGATAAAGAATAACCAGTTGGCAATCATTGTGACGACGAAAGCCACGAGCATCGGAACAGTTGTTCTTCTGACCAGGGCCATCGGCGTAATGCCAACCGCTCCTGCAACGGCAATAACAACACCGGCAACGGGGCTCATCGCCCTAAAGATTCCGGAAGCGATTTGCATTGGACTGACAATGGCGGCCGGGTCTCCGCCAAAACTTGCTGCAACGTCAGGCGCCAATGCCGCAAAACTGGAGAAAGCTCCTACACCGGAGCCGGTTAGGAAAGTAACGGCCCCGACAATGACGGTCAGAACGGTCGTCATGCCGCCCATCCCCAGTCCTAAACCGTTGGCAGATTGAATAAGTAATGCCACAACGCCGGTTGCCTTTAGTCCGGCAGCAAAGAATTCCGCGCAAATAATTAAGGCAACGATAGAGGCGAACATGCCGCCCATCTTCTTGAAAAATTGCATCGCTTCTTTGAATACTTTCTTAGCGTCGCGGAAACGAATGAGTTCGATGAGCACAACTAAAACCCAAACGAGAAGGAGCGCAGAAACAGTATTGAGCTGGATCTTTGCGTATACAAGCTTGGAGAAGATGATCATTAGGATAACGGGAAGGATCGGGAAAATTGCGTACCACTTCGGTGCGCGGCTTTCTTCCAGCGCTTCGATGGTTTGAGTCTGAGAATAGACGTCATCGTTCTTTTTGTCGTAGTACTTTTGAATAAAATAGTGAGCAATGGCTACGGATGCAATGACGCATAAGGCAACCGGAAGCTGGTAATGAACAAGATAAATAACCGGCTCGACACCGGCTGTTTTAGCCGCTAAATTGGCCGTTCCAGCTGCCGGAGCAAATCCGATGCAGGCAGTTGTTCCGATAACCGCGGCAGCTGCGGCGGGAGAAACTCCGACACCAACCAAGATTGGGAATAGTGCAACTAAAAGCAGCATAGCTAAACCGGCAGCTGACGGAATGACGATAACGAGCGCGGTTCCGATCAGGTAACCCAAGACAAGAATGAGATAAGGCTGAGAGAACCTTCTAAGAGGTTTAATGCAGAAATCAACTAATGCCTTGGCAGCCCCAATCGTGTCCATATAGGCTGCGAAACCGCCGGCGGCCATGATCAGAAAACCAATGCCTGAAACTTGTTTCGTACCGATAGAACGGAGCAGGTCAAAGATGTCAAAAACCACAAAGCCCGAAGGCTTTACACCTTTCGGAAGAAAATTCGTTACTCCGAAACTAATGGCCAACAAAAGCATTGCCAAACCGGAAAGCAGCAACGTCATATGGGTTTGAGATCGCTTTATTAATAAATAACCGGTATATATGAGGATCGCTATCGAGATCCATGGCATGAAGTTCATCTTGTTCTCCTTATTGGTTGTTGCTGAGGCTGTATTTCGGTTGAAAATGCAAATATGCAAAATAATTAATTCGGTAATGACCTCACTTAAGTATTATTTGGCTGAAGCGCTTGAGGCACAAGGCAAAATCCGCTACTCTAATTTGCAAAGGCGCAAATAGAGGGCTTAATGAATCCCATCAACAACATAGAAGCATGGCGAGCTTTGGAATATTTTTCCAAGTACGGAAGCTTGGTTAACGCAGCCAAAGAACTCAATGTAGAAGTTTCAACAATCAGCCGCGGAATTGCCTCTTTGGAAAAGGCTTTGAACAGGAAACTCATTGACCGAACTAAACGGCCGGTTCAAATCACGGAATTTGGCAAAGAAATTCTTGATCGGTTCACCCCAGTGCTTCAAAGCCACGAACGCTTCCTTGAGCTGACAAAAGAAGATAGTTCTTCAATTGAAGGAGTAATCAAATTTTCTGCTGCTTCAGGCTCTCTATCAACTTTTTTGATGGGCTGGCTTCAGCGGTTTAGAGAGCTGTACCCCGAACTCAACTTTCATGTTTCCAATGGCCGACAACTTGAGGAGTGCAGAAGAGGTGAGATTGATGTTGTTTCCGTTAATGGTGAGTTCAACCGCGATGGCTTGGTTGTATTAGATCGAGGAGTTCCGATTTTTGTTGCCGTTGCCTCGCCTGAGTACCTCAGTAAATACGGAGAACCAGCGCATCCGGGGGACTTAATAGAACATTTAGGCTTTCGTTATACGGGACCTGTAAGACCTCCTACGAGATTTCTGGAAAAAGGACAAGAAAAACAACCTGTCGCTTTCAAGAGCACGATGGAATCGACTGACATCATCATGATCAAAAAGGCTTTGACCAGCGGGCTGGGTATTGCGGTTGACATGCCTCTTTATCACTGTATAGATTTATTGGAGTCTGGGCAGCTGAAAGTTATCCTGCCTGGCTGGCACCAGCCGAGCTGGGGTGCTTATGTGGCTTGTTCGAAGGAAGCGTGGCACAAAAGGCGCGTCCGGCTTTTCATGGAATGGTACGCGAATCACTCTACCCAAGAATTCTTGAACCTACGAGAGCGCTTAGAAAAGATCCTCGGTAAAGAAGAGACAAGGAAATATTATCCATGACGGCAGAGATCCCTTGGGCCAATTGTTGGCTATAAACCTAAGAATTTTGTGCTAAATCCGAAGGAGGCCCCTAGCTTTTTTCTGAGTCGGGCCAAATACGAGCACTCAGCGCCCTATCGTCAGAAGCCGCACACATTTCAAAGTGCGCAGCGGTCTCAAAGAATAACTCCGGATCCTTCATGATCTCTGCTTTCAGCGCCTCTGCATCGCACTCGATGATCCTTGCTGGAGTCATAGCAAAATAAGTTTGTCCGCACGGTCTCCCGGAGAAAAAATTCAGATATCCCGCCGTTAAACAAAAGGGCGTAGCGATGGCATATGCTTCCGTGTTTGCTCCCTGGGGATTTACCAATGCCTTCCCAATAGTCCCGTCTAGAACGACAGCTAATTTATGGACGCAAGAATCCTTGGCGTAAAGTACTTCGTCTTTGTGTAAATTTCTCTCACGCCCTAACTTCTTAATAAGGTTAAAGAGCCGTTTTGGAACTTTAGGCGTTATGCTCGAGCTAATGAGTATGTTTTCTTTGATGCTAAATGTCTCTGATGAGATATTTGATCGGCAGGAAGCGTAATCAGCTTGAGGACTATCGCCCATATCTAATGTTTTCATAGAAAAAATTCCGAGGGGAAAGAACTGTCTTGAGATACCGGGACTTAGAAAAAATGAACCATACCGACATGAGTCACAATGCGATTGGAGCCTTTTTCTCCTTGCAATAGACCGAAGCCTTTAGCTTCGGACACAACGGCGTAGGCCATAGTTTGTTTGCTAAGAAAGTAGTAGTAGCCTAGTGCACCAACATGGCGGTTAAAGTGATTGGAACCCGATCTCCCAGCATCTTTCCCTCGAACAAATTGGTATTGACTGATGAAATATCCGCCGAACAATGGGAATTTATAGCCGATATAAAACGAGTTCAGTTGGATGCCTTTTCCGGGCTCGGACGGTGTTAGATCTGAGCCGTAGTCCAGCATGGGACAGTTCCAAACGTAACGCTGATGCACGGAATAGTTGTAGCCGAAATATGCGGTTCCGTCCGGCATATTCAAGGCCGTACCGAATTTGGCGGTAAATGGTTTTGCATCACCGTGCCAAGGACTTTGTGAGCCGTAATCCACACCTTCGGCGCCGAGGACAAAGTTGATGTTTTCTGTTTTGTACCGAGCTGCGGCATTCCAATAATGATCCGAATCATGCCAGGGCCGCTCATCTCCGCCTTCATTAGCACCGTCGTCGCCGCTGGGAGAGTATTGCAAACCGATTTCCCAATTGGCGATTTTTGGAGACAGATAAAGGATCACGTTGTCTCTCCAGCCCCACATGTTGAATTGGGAAGCTTGAATACCCGCGTCCAAATAAGCGCCCTCGAAGGGATCAACTTGCCACATCCAGCCGTAGTCGCCCGAAGCCGAAATAAATGAAGACGTGCGCCCGAAGGCAAGTGTTCCAAACCGCTTGCTTTCGATGCTCAGCAGGCTTCCCCGATTAAAGAGTTTTCCTTTGGAGGTCCCGTTATCGGCATCGAAACCTGATTCCAATAGGAAAGAAACAGCAACGTCGTCGGTGAGCTGTTCCTTTCCCTTTAGCCCCCATCTAGACCCGGCGTATGTTCCTGAGTCCATTGAGACGACCGTAGCATGTCCACGGCTTTTTTGAAATTTCACGCCCAAGTCAACGGCACCGTAAAGCGTCACACCGGAAGCGCAAACTTGAGCAGAAGCTGCGCAGATGGCGGCTGAGGCAAGTGTTAATACAACGTTCTTCATGATTGAGTTATCTCCAAAAGATTTGTTCCGGGAAGAGTCCTCCTCGGTCGTTTTCGTGGATTTAGTAAAAAATTCTATGGACGGCAGACCCTCTCGAAAATTAGGAAATAGGACGCTTGCCTGCCTATTTTTGACATCCGGCTTTTCTCTTTTTGAAAGGCGCTCTCTTTCAACTGGCCGATATAATCAGAACAAGCATCAAAATCCTTGCTGAGAAGCATTCAGCTGAAATATAAAAAGAGTCCCAAGTATGGATACCACTCAGTTAAAACTTTTTAAGCTGATTTACGAGACCCGCTCGCTTACGGAAGCTGCAAAACGCTTTCCTATGTCCTTGTCCAAGGCCTCACGGACATTGTCTTCCTTACGAGATGCTCTAGGAGACGAACTTTTTCTTCGCTCGGAAAATAAACTTTTCCCAACGCAGTTTGCCGTCGAGCAATATCCCAAAATTCTCAAACTGCTAAAAGATTTTGCGGATATCGGATCACGCAATCAATTCACGCCGGAGCAATGCTCTGCAATCTTCAATATCGGCGGTTTGGACTTAGATTTGATCGCTTTTCTAAGCCTGGTTTTGAACAAACTCAGGAGCTGTGCACCCAAAATTCGCCTACACTATAAAAATATAGCCGGGGATTTCTACTCTGATTTGAGGCAGGGAAAGCTTGATTTTGTTCTCTACCCCACACAGCTGGATATGGAAGGCTATAAACGCCTTGTTCTTTGTCAAGACAGAATCGTATATGTGACGCGATCCGACAGCGCTTACGCCCGAGCAAAATTGCATGGGAAAAAACTGTCCGAAAAGCTCCTGATGGAAGATCTATCGATGCAGATGACCTTTCCGATTCAAAATTCGGAAAACACTCGTATGGGCCTCTTTGAAGACAACGTTGAAAATTCAAGGTTTAGCCCGAGACTGTGGACACCGTTTGCGCTGTCTCTGCCTTTCCTTCTTCAGGAAGACGAGGTTTGCACGATACCTTATCAATTGGCCTGTCGGCTCAAAAATTTCTTTCCTCTGGAAATTCTAGGGGCGCCTGCGGATTTAGAACCTTATGCGGTGACCCTGCTTTGGTCGGAAAAAGTCGATAAAGAAGTGTCCCATCAATGGCTGAGAAGCCTCATTCTGGCAACCGTATCCGAAGAGTCACAAAACTTAAAAGATATTCCTGAACTTCCTGTCGAATAAGCGTCTTTCACTTTTTGAAAGAAGGCTTTTGAAAATTGGATAAAAAGCTTACGGCAGATTCGAATTTTCGAGAATCGGCGCGATTTCTAGAATCACTCCTAACAAAGTTCAAATCAAGTTCACGTTAGGAGAAGCCAAATGAACAAGTTTTTAGGACGCAGAAGTTTTCTAAAATCTACAGGCTCTGCGGCCGCTTTACTCGGACTTGCCGCTGTCTCGTCAGCCAAGGCAGAAGAGAAAGATATTCACTGGGATCAAACCGTTAATTATCTGATCATCGGAACAGGCTTTGCAGGATTGGCCGCAGCTCTGGAATCTCACTATTTGGGAATGAAGGACGTTCTTGTCATCGACAAAATGCCTTCTCCCGGCGGCAACTCCATTATCAACGGAGGCGCGATCTCTGCTGCCGGAACCGATATGCAGCAAAAAGCCGGCATTAAAGATAGCCCCGATCTGTTATTTGCAGACATTATGAAAGCCGGCGGTGGTTTGGCTCATGCAAGTTTAGGACGCCGCATTGCGGATGAATCTGTCGCTAATTACGAATGGCTAAGAGATCAAATCGGCGTCAAATTTAAAGCGGTTACTTATCATGGCGGCCACTCCGTCCCGAGAAGTCATGCCGTTCAGGAAAACTCCGGTGCCGGATTCATCAATCCGATGCTGGCTAAATGCAAAGAATTTGGTATTCCAATCCAGCTGCGCACGATTGTAGATGAGTTAATCGTTTCGCCTTCCGGCTGCCTTCTCGGCGTCAAAGCTCGCAAGAACTACAGAATGGGTCGTGAGAATTCGGGGAAAGTGGCTTATATCCGTTCCCTTAAAGGTGTTCTGATTGCCAGCGGTGGCTTCAGCCAGAACGTTAAGATGCGCTCCAGTCATGATCCGCGCCTTACCGCTGCCTTTACTTCGACAAACCACCCTGGCGCAACTGGCGAAATGATTCAGCACGCTCAGAAGATCGGAGCTAATACTATCCACATGGATTGGATTCAGCTTGGACCGTGGACAAGCCCGGACGAAAACGGTTTTGGTATTGCTCCCCTTGCCGTTGAATCGATGGTCGGCTACGGCCCGATGATTGATCCGGCAACCGGTAAACGCTTCATTAAAGAAACAGGCAATCGAAAAGTCCGCGCCGACGCCATTGTCGCCTTAGGTCATCCGGCACTTATTTATACAACCGAAGAAAACTTCATGAATAAGGTTGTCGGAAAGAACATGAAGCAGGAGCAGTTTGAAACCGCTCTGAAGAACAATGTCATACGCAAATTCGACACACTCGATGAACTGGCTGCTTTCTACAAAGTTCCTCTTGAAGCGCTCAAGGAAACGAATAAAAAGTTCAATGAATATATGAAGGCCAAGAAGGATCCGGAATTTGACTGCATGTTCTTCAAAGACGGGAAGCTTCTTGAACACGGTCCGTACTTCGCTCTCCGTCTGTGGCCTCGAGTTCATCACACGATGGGCGGCTTAGAAATTAACGACAAGGCACAAGTTCTTGACGTAGAAGGCAAACCGATTCTCGGCCTCTATGCTGCAGGAGAAGCCACAGGCGGTGTTCACGGTATGGTTCGACTCGGTACGGTCGCGGTCGCCGACTGCATGATCTTCGGAAGAACAGCAACGAGAACGGCTAACGAGTTCAAGGGCTGCTAGCCGGATCTCTAAGGCAATCCCAAACAAGAAATTTTTAATGGAGTGAGCGGCTCCAGGGACCCGCTCAACCTTTAACAAGCAAATATTCCATCATGAACAAATATTTAAGTCTTCTGGCGGTTCTGTCGCTGACAGTTGGAGTTCAGATGAGCGCATTCGCTCAGAATCCAATGGGTGCTGACCGTCATGTCGCACGAGGCGTTGCCTGTCAAAGCTGCCACGGTCAGGACATGAAAAATCCAGAGCTTCCGGATGAGGCAACCTGTGTGAAATGCCATACCAAAGAAGCTTTGATTGATAAAACCAAAGCTAAGCTGACGCCCGTCAATCCGCATGCTGCTCCACATAACGGTGACTGCACGCTTTGTCACCTCCAACACGAGCCTGCAGTTGATTACTGCGCTCAGTGTCACAAGTTCAATTTCAATGTCAAGTAGTTATTTTTCAATTAGTTAGTTCTCAATTTTTTCATCCAAAGGAGAAAAAATGACTGTATTCTCACGTCGCAAGTTCTTAAAGAGCTCCATCGTTGCAAGCTCTCTTCCCCTAGCTGCTTCTAAGGCCATGGCCGAAGTCAAAGTTCAGGACTCTCCGGCTATTGAAGCCGGCCCGATCGGTAAACCTTCCGCTCCGATCGTGATCAAAACCCGCAGAGACTTTACGCCAGACGTTTACCGCCGCGTCTGCTGGAACCACACTCCGATGACGATTGCTCCGGAAACTCTTACAGCAATCGATGCATCCCGCGCTGAATTCCTGCAGTTCCTCAAAGCTCATCCTGAACTCAACATTTACGGTGTCAATATTCACTCCGGCGACTGGGCTAAGAAGCGTCTGAGCAAAGACGAATTGAATTCTTACCTCCGTCAAGGTTTGAACACCGGTGTTTCCTTCGGTGACCCGCTTCCCGACCGCATCGTTCGAGGCATCGTTATGGCCCGTCTCGTCGGCATGGTCAGCGGCAACTCCGCTTCTTCCAGCGGTCTGACAAAACATATCTGCAAGATGCTGGACAACCCCGTGCAGCCAAAAGTGCCTCGTGAAGGTCAGGGCGGTGCCGGTGAAGTCTGCCCCTTGGGTATCTTGTTCGACAACGTTCCAAGAGAAATTGAACTCGGCGTCAAAGAGCCGATGACTTTGATCAACGGCCATCCGACAGCGACTTCTCTCTGCTTAGACGGTTATCTGAGATCCGTCGGCACCATCAAACTCTGCGAAGAAATTTTTGCTCTGGCTGCTGACGGCCTGCAGGCCCCGGACGAACACTTCAGCGCTCAGCTGGAAGCTTGCTGGGATGACCCCGATGAAGTTCGCGGACTTCAGACACTTCGCGGTCTCATCAAAGGTTCTCCGACACCGAGAAGAAACAAGCAGAGCAAGGTCGTTGTTCGTGACTTGCCGCTTATGCTCGGCGCTGCTTACAAAGCACAGAACAACGCTAAGGCAATTGCTGAGAAAGTTCTTTGCTCTGCCCATGACAATCCTCTGTGGGTTCCGACAGATCAAGCAAGCAAAGTCGGTGTCGGTCCGTTTGTCTGCTCTAACGGTTCTTACCACACTCAGATCGGTATCGTTGCCAATGACGAACTTTCACGTGCTTATGCCGACCTGACAGTGATGGGCCTTGGCCTTGTTCAGGCTTACTACTCCGACCCTGAAGCTATGCCGGATCAGGAAAACAACGTGTTCGGCGACATTCCGATGAACGCTGCCGACTGGGCTGACGAAGCTCGCACGCTTGCCGTTCCCTCCATCATGCCTCCTCCCCAGTACGGCCAGAACGACATGCCTTCTCCCTATATGAGAGCATGGAACAAAGTTGACCGTCTCGAACGAGTCCTGATCGGTATCCTGACCCAAGTTGCTACGATGGCTTCTCAGTCTATCTACATGCGCGGTGATTTACAGACCTCTCCGGCCTTAACCCCGACACTTCAAGCTATCAGAGCTTGCACACCTCCTGTGACTCCGCATACAAGACGTACGATCGGTCATGAAATGGACATTCTGTTCAGAACCATGCTGGCCAAGAGCAGAGCCTACTCTGCAGCAGATCCTGAAGATCGTTCCGCCACAGTTATGGAAATGAAGCTCAGCTAATTAGCTGAAAATTAAAGAAAATCCTTCTGTTTTTTCGGCAGAAGGATTTTCGTGTTTGTGAAATGGTGATTAAAATGCAACCTGCTTATTCGCCGATTTCTTCCATGAGCTGTACGGGTTAGAAACTAAGTTGGAGTTGAAAAAGCGAGGGTCTAGAGAAACCTCTTTTCCGAGCCACGCTGGTTTTGTAAAGCCGGTTTCTTCAGATGGAAGCTCGATTTCGGCAACTACGAGTCCCTGATTTTCGCCTAAAAATTCATCAATCTCCCACTTTAAACCGTTACCCGCAGGGATCACATAACGTAATTTTTCAATGATCGGTTTCTCTGCCAGCTCATCCAACATTTTTTCAGCATCGGCATAAGGAATTTCGTATTCAAATTCCAGTCGTGTGCAGCCAACCGTTAAACCCTTTACAGTCAAAAATCCCTTGTCTGCGATAGTACGAACACGGACCGTTCTTTCTTTTGCACTATTAAGGTAGGCCTGTCGATAAAGGACCCCGACCGCTTCCTTTTTCCAGGAATCTTCTTCGACTAAAAATTTTCGCTCTATTTCCTTTGACACGACTGACACCTCCAATTCTGAATATCAATTATAAAAAGCCTGCGTTTTGCGGCCCAATTATCTATGTGAAGCCAACAGCGTGGAGCAACTAATCTTAAGTCTAAGACTAATACAACTATAAAGGGGTCAATTCTATAATGTTGGAATATCTAACGATAGAAATGATTAGAAATTGGTAAACGATAAAAGTGAATTAACAAACTAATACTAGTAAGTCTGAACACTTTCCAGTTGAAGAGGCAATAAATATGGAAGTGAAAAATCCTCAAATTCGGAGGTCAAAAAGCCTCAAATCCGGAAGTTTCTTTCGTTGAGAATTTTTTAGATTCATTCCTATAAATCTTTGGAAGTCGAGAAAAGCAACCAAATTTATCAAACTTATGTTAAAAAGTATCGATTAGTTATGAAAATAATATATTTTTTAGAATTAATATGTGTTATTAAAGTTCTCTTTTGTATCCTACGCTTTGCCACAACGCCAGTTCCCCTTTAACTAAGTTTTCAAAGCAAAGTAATTTAATTTATAAAGTACAGTTAATGTGATTAACTATCTTTTCCAGATGGTTTTCTTTCGATTGTAAAAAGATAAAACCAATAACCTAAAAGGGGTGACCTATTGATTTTGATATCTCCATTTTGTCCTGATGGCTGATTTTAAACTTTCTTAATCTATCCAAGACTTCTGGAGCAAAGAGAAGCATTCCTTTTGAAAGTTCAGAGTTCTGCTTTTTCTGCGGCTTTCCTCAGATTTTCTTCATCTTTACGTACATAGTTTCCGGTGGTTGCGACGCTTGCGTGTCCCATAAGTTTTTGTACTTCAACGATGTCTACATTTTTACTTATAAGGCGCGTAGCAAAAGTTCTTCTGAGATCGTGAGGCGTTAGTCTGCCTTCCAAGTTTTTGGTTTCAGCGACAAGTTTTTCTATTATTCGAGTGACGGAAGACGGGTCAAGAGGAACATCCAGATGAAGGCATTGTTTGTTATCTATGCGTCCGAAAACAAATCCCGCATCAATCTCATCTTTATTTAACTGTCTGAGTTCGAGCCACGCTTTCAAAGCATTAAGTACAGGCTGTGGAAAATATATTGTTCTTTCCTTATTTCCTTTGCCAATAATTTTGGCGGACTTATTTTTTAAAGAAACCTGATTTATCTTTAAATAACATACCTCTGCTCTTCGTAATCCGCATCCCAGCATTAAATAAAAAATAGCTTTATTCCTCACTGTTCTTAAAGAACTTTCTTCCAATGACTTTATCAATGAGGCGGATTCTTCAACAGAAATGGCTCGTCCGGACGGTGCTCTGAAAACTCTTCGCTGTTTTAAAGATTTAATCCTTTGAAAATGATCTAAATCAATTTGTTTATTTCGCCAGGCATTTAATGCAACAGATTTAATCGCGGATAGATAACAGTTATAAGTTCTGGCAGAGCCCCAATTCTGAGCAGTTAAAAAAATCGTGACATGATTCGGTTGCATGGATTTCCAATCGCAATCTACTAAACCTTTGTAACCGAAAAATCGAGCGAACTTATTTAACTTGCTTTTCATGCAGCGATAGGAATCTTTACTGCCAAGCGTGGCCAAGTACATCAGAGCGGGATTCTCGATCAAATTTTGATCTGCTGCGATTGCGCCAAAGTTTGAAGATTGGATCGGAGCCGGCTGAAACATGTTAGAAATTCCGAGTACGCACGATAATTAACATTATATTGCGTACTTTTATGATTTTTACAGGTCTTCATTAAAATCAAATAAATTTGAGTCGTTATAAAGATTGGAAAAGAATAGGGCGGAAATTCACGTTGTTTAGCTTGCAATGATATTTTGCTATTTCTCGCCCGGTTTCGCTTAGGAATTTGAATTCTCAGATCGGAACTTTCGGTTTCTATTTTTCAATCTTGTTGTACTGTTCGTCTGTGACTTCTTCAAGCCAAGTGACACCTTTGCCTTCAGGATGATCTCCGGTTACCGTCATCTGAACCATCTGAGTATCAGGACCAGCTCCGTGGAAATGCTTAACTCCGGCCGGACAAATTACAACGTCACCAGGTTTAACAACTCGAGCTTTTTCTCCATATACTCCGGTTCTACCTTCACCACGGAGGACAGTAAAGAATTGACCTGCCGGATGGATATGCCAAAATGTTCTGGCTCCCGGTTCGAAAATCACAATTCCGTTGTGAACCGGCATACCGGGAACTTGTTGGCTCATCGGAATAACTTCTGCCTTACCTGTAAATACCTTAGAGTTCGCAGGGACTTTAGAAAGTGATTTTGCTTCTTTATAAATTTGAGAATTAGCCGGGACAGTTTCCGCAGCCATAACATTTACGCAGGAAAAAGCAGTAAAGAGAAGGGCGTCAACAAGAGCTGATTTTTTCAATTTTTCCTCCATGGACTCTATGTTTATTCCATTATTGTATTAATCAATCGCATGAGGACGGCGCGAATTATATGAAATTGAAAGGAATTAACAAGAGAAGCAGAGGATTAGATAAAGTTCCAATCGATTGGGACAAGTCTTCTTATAAAGGGTCCTTTCAAATAAATAGGCCCAAAAGTTACAATCCAACGATTAAAAAATGGTTATATGCTAACTGTTCGCAGATGTGAGAGAAAGCCTTACGTTAAAACTGACGAAATTCTTACCTTACGTCACACCTATAATTGAAAGTGCAGAAGGCGTTCTTCTCTGAAAAAAATTGAGCCCTGATTTTCCAAATCAAGGCTCCGACAAAGCGCTCGGAACTCCGAGGAAGCTCCGATGCTTGTTTTCTGTCTAAATACTACAAATACAACAAACAATAAATTTCAAAAGAACGCCTACTGCAACTCATTTTCTATCTGTTGAACCCCTTCAAAAATCATCTGTTTATAGAAGCGGCGAACAAATTCGGTGTGGAAGTCCATATTGTTGAAATAGGAAAAGGTGAAACGCTTTGGGTTAACTCCTACTTTTCTCTCCTCTGATTCTTCATGGCCTATGAACATGTGATCGGTTTTCGGGATGGCTTCAAATTTCTTACCATCTGTTAAAGACAGTTCCATCTTCATTGTCATATCATATTCATAGACGATCTTTTCTGGATATTCATTCTGGTTAGCTTTCTTAGAGGCCAGTACGGCTTTAGTCTTTTCGTCCATCTGACGAGTGACATCAATTGATATGACGCCTTGCTTCTCCTTGTCGTCGGGATCGACAATGATGAAATTGCCGGTTTTTTCCAGGTAGCGTGCAGCAGCCAATTCCAGACCGTACTGCTCTCGCCAATCGGCTGGACGCTCTTCGAAGGGCTCTTGAACAATAGGACGGCCTTCCCAGGTGTAATTCACCACTAAAGCCACCTTCAAAGGAGTTTCTACCTTCTTGAATTGATCGGCTGAAATCACTTGAGTAGATGGTGCAAACCAACTTTCACGAGGATAGTCTTTGTGATCATAGGAAGCGCAGGCGCTCAAACCTAAGGTCACAGCTGCTAGAAGCATGACTATAAAAGCATTTTTTATCTGCATTTCTTAATTCCGTTAATAACAGGGAAGTCGCCCGAGCGGAAACGATTTATGGTCTTTCCTCTCAGGTACTTGGGTCGAGTTAGAACATATATTTGAGACCGATCTGTGCAGTTTCGTTGTGATAACCATACTGTCCGGCTTGCACGCCGACGGTAGCCCACCCAAGCAGATTTTTAGTCACATGGCCCTCAAGACCGGCCCTGAATTCGGCTAAATTCCTGCCTCCTTTAATATATTTACAACCTGTTCCCATCTGTACTCCGGCCCTCTTGGTATTGTGGATCCAATTACCTTCGATAAATCCGAGACCTTTATTCATGTGATTTGCATGAAGCCGTGCACCAATACGTAAAGAAACATTATTGGTTCCGAGTTGTTTAAAGCGCGTTTCCGTATCTTTGTCGACTGTCGTATCTGCCTTAACACCGTCCCACACTAACTGAATCTCAGGCTGGAAGGTCCAAATGAGTTTATTAAAGTCTTTAGAGCCAGATTGAGAAAGTGGAATGGTATAACCGCTTTCCACCGACCAAACCCACCCATTAGATTTATATCGGAAGTTGGCTAAATCCTCACTCCAAAGCTTGTTGTTGTAGTGGCCGAATAAAAGCCAGGAATCCACATAGAAACCGTCATCCGGGCTGTTCCCGGTATAAAGTGTGCCGTATACGCCTAGGGCATAACCATCTGACCGGCTTTGTGCAGAGCTGTAGGTCTTAGCGCTGGATCGATTGTATAAACCCCCTGCAAAGATACCCCAGACAGACTTGACATCCTGATTGAACTCATTTCTGACGAGGTCGGCGCCAATTTGGGTTACAGCGGTTCGAGAATGGGTCTTGATATCAGAACCGGCCCGGAAATGCGAATGAGACCCAACCTGGCGAACCCATCCGGCGGCTGCCCTTTCTTCTCCACTGAAAGGATCGATATAGTAAGCTTGACCAAATCTGTCGTGCAATCTCATATGCATGCGAGACCATGCTAAAGAGTTCGAAATGTAGGTCCCGCTCTCCGGTCTTTCCTCGACTCGCTCAAGGACCAGATCAATACTGTCTCCGATTTGATCAGGGTAGCCATCCCATTCAACTCGATATAACCCTTCCATTGTGCCTCGTTCATGAACCACAACGAGCTTATCTTTTTCGTAAATGACATTAAATGCCGTAAGGCTACCCGACTGGTTTTTGATTACTTCATAACGATCGGCTAATGAAGAGTCATCAGTAACAGCAATTGCCTTTCTGCTGCTGTGAATGTGGATAGTGCTGTTATCCAAATTCGTTGATTGGTTTTCCGTCAACAAAATAATCGGTTCTTTTTCTCTGACCATCAATCCGGCTAGATCAAGGTCAATCCGATCGAAGTTCCCGATATTCTGCACTGCCCCTTTGAAATTAGTAATATTCAGCGTATTACCATTTGTCCCTGTCGATGCTCTCCCCCGACCGTAAATCCAGGCTCCCGTGACATCTATACCTTTTCGTCCATCTAGATAAACGACGTTGTTCTTAACATCGCCGGCGCTCGTTCCTCCATATACCAAGCCTTTAATCGTTCCTCCATTGAGGAATACTTTATTGCCGATAACATTACCGGCAACAGCCGCTCCACCGGATATTCCTCCTTCAACGTAACCATCATCAATCACTACAGTATTATTTTGGATATAGGCAGGCTTTTCCGTGACAGAGTTGCCCGCAAGGCTTTCGCCACCGACAACCCGTCCCACTACTGAAGTCTTGCCGGAGATATTGATGGTATTGTTTTGTACTAAAGCAGAATAGTTCTCTGACGATTCTCCGATATTGGAATTAGCAGCATTGAGACTGCGGCCGCCGGATGTCGGTGGGGTTGCCGTCACTCGGCCTCCGGTCACACCTCCAGAAACCTCTGCATTTTCAAGAATAACTGAGTTGTTTTGAGCTTGGCCCAGACCCTCATTAAGTCCTGCTGCAATGTAAGAACCAGAGACGGCAGCGTTTTTGATAACAACTGTATTCCCGTTTGTGCTTCCTTCCCCGCTTCTTAGATAGCCTCCAACTACGAAATTATCTACAGTAAGTTTTGAAGTGCTGACCGATGCCGCTTCAAGCCAAACAGTATTTCCGCTAGAGTCGCCATTCCCTGTTCCGTCATTGAAACCACCGGCTACGTATCCTTTTACGTTTAGCTCTGCAACTAAACTTGTATTGATAATAGTAACTTTGTTGTTATTAGCGGCTCCCTCTGATTGCATACCAGTAATACCGCCAGCAACAAAACCGCCTGCCGTATAAGAAGGATCAGTTGACGAAGGATCAACTTCGAATAGGACCAGATTATTACAGGAATCCGACGAGCCGACTGCCTGATTGAATCCAGCTACAACATTTCCTGCAACGTTGGTATTTTTTATAGAAACGCTATTTTCATTGGTATTTCCATTGCCTCCTGCTTCTATATAACCACCAGCAACAGAACCTCCTTGATTAGACCATCCGGTGATTTCACTATCTTCAATGGTTATAACATTTTGAGCAACATTCCCGTTTCCAGTCGAGACTCCACCACGGACTCCGTCCTCAATAGTCACATTTCTAAGATGTACTGCATTATTCAGGACATCCCCTGATCCTTTTGAGCGAGCGCCAACCACACGTCCAGTAAGTGACTCTCCGGAAACTACACTCACAGAGCCTCCGTTCATCCATACTTCATTGTTAGTTAGAGTCACATTGCCATGGTCACCCCAATCCAATCCTCCAGCAACGAAGCCTTGGACATGCGTGTTCGTAAGTATAGTTTTATTTTTATCTACAAGGCCGTTTCCCTGGCTCACACCACCAGCCAAATACTTTCCTTTAAGGCTACTATCTTCGACAGTAACCGTGTTGTTAGTTGCATTCCCTAAGCTTCCTTCTCCGATTAGGCCTCCAACTACAAAGTGGCCATCGATATCATCGCCGTCGTACAGAGTTACATTCTTTAGGTAGACATTGTTTTCAACAGCATTACCTTTTTTACCGAGGTTATACCCTCCCGCAATATATGTAGTGACCTGTGTATTTTGGATGCTAACTGAATTTTTGTTTGTGTCCCCGTTCGGAGTAGAGTCGGCTAACTCTGAACCAATATATCCCCCTAGAACAAACTCACCGACAGTTACTAAAGAGTTGGAGCCATTGGGACTTCTAGCCGTATCGATAAAAACTATATTTCCGCTAGCACCGCCTTCTCCTACGCCGCCGTTATAACCACCCGCAACGTAACCATTTATCTCAAAAGAATTTTCAGAGCTGGAGTTGATAATCTTAACTGTATTACTATTCGTGACGCCAGCCCCTTTTTGCTTGTCGCCTATGATTCCCCCAGCAATGAAGCCGGCCGCCTCAAAAGATATTTCGCTAGCCGTGGAAAGAATTTTTACGACAACGGTATTACCACTGGCGCTGAGAGTACCTCCAGCTTGGTTGTATCCGCCTCCAATATTGCCGTAAACATTACTATTTTCAATAACTACGTTGTTGTTATCAGTCTTTCCGTTATAGTGGCCCCCTTCATAGTGTTCAATAAATCCGCCTGCCACATAACCATCAACTTGGCTATCCTGAACCTGAACATAATTATTTAGGGCGTTTCCGCCAGATTGATTAGCTGCTCCAAGAACATGCCCCTCATTTTCTCCCCCTGCCTTGATCTTAGCGCTCTGTACGTAGACAGAATTAAAATTAACATCGCTTCCAGTCCAAGAGCGTGCTCCTGCAACGCGCCCGACTACTGAACCGCCAGCTACGGACACCTTATTATTCGTAAGCGTTACATCTTTTCCGTACCAATCCAGACCACCTGCCACAAATCCTACGACATCAGTATCCACTAGACTGACCTCGTTAAGATCAACCAGTCCTGTTCCCTGGCTCACACCGCCTGCAATATATTTACCGGTAAATTTGCTTTTTTCAAGAACAACCTTATTCTTGTAAGCGTCACCCGTACCTTCAGAATTAGAAAGAAGTCCTCCGACAACAAAACGACCGTTTACGACTCCCGAATCATATAGGGAAACGCCTTTCAAATAGACTTCGTTTTCGCTTGCAGAGACCTGACCAGCTCCCTGGTTGTAGCCCCCTGTAATATATTGCGTGACATGACTATTCTGAATAGAAACAAGGTTCTTATTAGTTTTACCTGTTCCTGCGGTTCCAACTAATCCCCCCAGTACATATTCTTTAATATCAATTAGGTAATTTTCACCGGTCTGCGGTGGATTAATAAATACCTTGTTGCCACTGGCATCACCAATACCAGTTGCAAAGTTGGCACCGCCTGCGACATACCCATTAATTTCAAGTTTGCCATTGCCTCTAGTGTTTGTAAGTGTTACCTGGTTGTTATTCGTATTTCCAACTCGATCAGCGGTACCCACAGATCCGATCAAACCACCAGAAATAAATTTATTTATTACTAAATTAGCCTCGCCACATTCAGAATCAGCAATGACATCAACTACATTCCCGTCAGCACTTCCCCCAGCAATCGATATATTATATCCCCCAGTAACACCCAAGCCATTAGGCGACCCTTGTATATTTGTATTTTTGATCAGTACCTGATTGTCGTTTGTGTCACCATTCCCAGCCATCTGAAGGTTAGCACCAGCAACATAGTCAGCTATTAAGCTATTTTCAATCTTGACAACATTGCCCGTAAGATCTCCGACAGCTTCACTCAAAGCCCCCGAAACAAAACCCGCTACCGAGGAATTTTGAAGCTCAACATTATTTCCTTTTGCGTTGCCCTCTTTCAAATTCCCGGGGGCTAAAACATAACCACCTATGATCTGTGTGGCACCCTCAACTCTGACGAGAGAAATGCTATTATTATTGGCATTGCCGCTTGAATTGACATAGCCGCCATAAATAAAGCTACTAACGATAGTTGTGGTTACGCTGTTTTTTAACTCGATTTGATTGTTATTAGCGTTTCCAGTCCCGTTTGGCCCGTCTACGTACCCACCGAAAATGGGACCGCTGATAGCGGTAGTAGCGCTGACATCGCTATGAATTTGATTGTTACTGGCGTCCCCCGTATATGCCCAGCCACCAGCAAGTGCCCAAGGACCGCCTGTCGCAGCCTGAGCAGATCCTTTTAGAAGAATTACATTGCCATCCCCTTCAGTAGCAGGCTGTAGATATTGTAAATACCCCCCCCCTATCCGGCACAATTATCGTATCAGCATAGGCTTCCGAAAGTGAAAACGCTAGCAAACACAGTGGAAAAATTGATAAACAAGAACTTCGATTTTTATGAACTCTTGGTAAGTGAGGCAATGACATTTTATGATTCCTTATACTTTCCCTATCAGCTTTCTTAAATAATTTTCGTCAAGGGTGCAAGGGTAGTTTAATCCAACTTACAGCCTTTTGCTAAGGAACCTCTTCGAAACAAGTCCATTATTTTAAAATGCTTTCAGCTAGTCATAGGTTGACGTAGTGCTCGAACTGAACGGTTTGCTGGAACATAATCGTACCTTCATTTCAAGACATGCATATGGTTAAACCACTCCCTATCGTTAGGGTTCTCTGCTTCTACCATCCAGCGCCATTCAATAGCGCTTCATAGAATCGATTTTGGATAAGTTTAAAATCATTGAATACATCAAAGATATGGCGAAGACATTAGAAGATTTCGTCATTACGAAAAATCTCCCAAGAGAAAGGTCCTTCATGTTCGGCAAAAGCGTTGAGAAAAAAGAAAATCGAGGAATAGTCATGTGCTTCCTCGTAGCGGTGTATACGATTACGAGTATCGTTTTTCTGCTTCAAGTCAATCAATACACACAGGACATTTACGATTTTCCGTACCTCGTTTCCTCTCAGGCGCGAATTATGAAGAGCCGTCTCTACGACTTTAGAAGCCTAACGCCGGTATTGTTTTCTTCAAAAGACTTGAATTCAACCCAGTTAGAAAGCGCTTTAAAAACTCAGGAAACGCTTCAAAGACAAAGCATTACGATTATTGAAGATCGCTATCGCGGCAGCCCGGAAGAACTGCAGGAATTAAAAGATGCATTGAAAAATATCGGTCAGCGCCGACGCGAGCTCGTGGAACTCACTCGCGAAGATCCCACCGTCGAAAACGTCATTAAACGCTATAACCAAATCGTAGAACCTGCATTTATTCATTTTGACGATATTCTTGATCGGATCGCATCTAACGCTGATCAGCGAGGCAGCGACATCAACGATAAATCCGATCGGAACATCTATGGATTCGTAATCGGTACGATCATCATGGGCATTCTGCTCCTATGGTTTATTTACACTGGGTCGAAAGACTTAAACCGTGCATATGTCAAAGGACTCAAGCGGGATAAATTACTTAAATTGCTCTATGCCAACGTTGATGATGTTTTTATTATCTTCAACGAGAAAAAAGAACCCGAATATGTCAGCGACAATAGTCTTCGAATTTTGGGCTTCGATCCAGACGCAATTACAAATAACAAAGAAGAACTTTTGAACCGTTTCTACGATGAGGATAGAAATTGGCTCAGAAATATCTTGAATGATCGAACCATCATTAAAACTGCGACGCGAAATATTGAGCTTAAGGGCAGCAGCCAGAACTTTCAGTTAAGCGTCTATCCAGTTCGCCAAGGGCTGATTGATTGGACGGTAGTTTCATTATTTGATGAAACAGAACAAATTGCATACCAAAGAAACTTCTTATGTTCCCGTGTGTCAATTATCCAAGGGTATTTACTTATTTAAACAGAAGTTCCACTTTCTAATTCGACTTTTAAAAGCCATTCGAAGAATTAC
>QWCK01000238.1_pt1 | contig 103451 bp, 87 predicted proteins | sample 1972571 | NCBI WGS metagenome assembly QWCK01 (sample SAMN09866710, study PRJNA288562) | Human gut metagenome isolate term2_stool, whole genome shotgun sequencing... | isolation source: gut | host: Homo sapiens | place: USA: California | reverse complement strand
AGGTGTAAACGTAATAAACGGAACCTGCCTTGTTAATCAGAATCGGAGGAAGCTTCGGATTTGCCATTGATAGATCTCCATATATAATGATCTAGTTTAACACAAAAAAATCCTCAACTTCAACATTAACTTTATGTTTTATTGAGGATTTTTAAAATAATGAAGATCTAGAAACGCAAAATCTCAGATCCGGCCAAAGCAATTTCTTCGGCTTCATATTACGGCCGCACTCATTAACCAGTTTGCAGACCTTTTTTCCAGACGCATTCCTATACGGACAACTAGGAAATTTTTCGGAAATTGGCACAATCTTTTCAACCTAAAACTTGTGTATGAAGTATCCTTAGATAAACGAAAACCCTGATTTTTTTAATAAGAATTATGAACGTATTTGCCCGCAAAAATATCCTTCTCTCTTTCTCAGTGCTGGCCGCCTTCCTTCTTTCCGGATGCTCGATGGACCCGGACGTCGAAATCACAAATAAAAACGTTAAAGACGCGGTCAGCAGTCTCTCGAAGGCTGATGCAGCAAAGGTAGCAGCGCTCGGCGGGGACAAATATCTTCTTGGTAAAACGTTGAATAAGGTCAGCAAACAGCTGCCTGCCGATTACTACAATTATGAAATCAATGAGCTTGTTGAACACGCTCGTTTGAACCGAGAATTCAATCTGGCACAGGCTAATAAGGGCGAACTTACTCCTGAAACAGTTAGATCTGATTTTGCAGAAAGTCCTGACGAAAAGGCTATCGAAATCTCTGAAATCAGTATGCAGGACCATTATCTAAGAGCTTTAAGAACTGAACTTAAGCGTCCCGTGCCTTTAGGCACGGCCACTCTTGGCAAAGGCGTCCTGACATGCCGAAAGAAAGACAATCTTATCGCTCTGGACGAACTTGAACACCAAAACGTCGAAGCTTTTAAAAAAGGAAAAGCCCGCAAGCTCAGACGCAAAGAATGTCATGAAATGAAGCGCCCTGCAAAATTAACGCTTAGGGCGGAAGATAAAGGTTTCGGCGGGAAAACTATTTTTAGAACAGCTCGGGGCTGGGTCGATGCAAAAGATCTGACAGACAGAACACCTGCAGAAGAGTTAGCCAGAATGAGAGAAGACGCGCAGGAAAAACTTACTTACCTGAAGAGCCATCCGGCCCCTCAGTTCTATCACGTCTTCAGACCTCTTCTCGATATTTCTGCCAAGAATCCGACACGAATCAAACTAGCTCAGAAAGCGATTCTTATAAATATGTCTCAGCATAAGGAATCGTGGGATCAGGCTGCGGCACGCTTCGTACAAGAGCAGCAAGATTTTGCTCGTTCAGAATACGCCTGCACGTTCGATAAAGACTGCTCTGAAAATCAAAAAGGCAATCTCAGAATGGCCTACTACATCCATACGCCGGCTCCGAAGAATGTAAAAGCCGGCTCGCTTCCTTGTGAAATTTCTAGGGTGTCCGGCTGCCGAAATTTCACGAACTAAGACGGCATCCGGTCTTAAAAACGCTCGACGCTTATCGAGCGTTTTTTACGTCTGCAGGAGGAACGATCTTTTGAGTGCGGCTAGACTTCATCGCTTCTTGTTTTTGAACGGAAGCGGCATGAAGGCCTTCAGCAACTCTGAGCAGAACTTGACGATCTCTTCTTGAAAGCTGAGAGATCACCGAATCTTCCGAGATCAAATTCCTTGCCCCGCTTTTATCATCCGTGCGACCCAAAAGGTAATCAGTGGAAACGTTAAGAGAATTGGCAAGACGCACTAATGCGTATAGCGTAGGAGATCTTGAGCTGCCCTGATTCTCATAAAGAGAAAGAACCGGCTGAGGTATCGCGCTCAGGCTGGAAAGTTCGGCTTGAGTAAGGTTGTTTTCATGTCTGAGCTGTAAGAGCCTCTGACAAAGTATTCTTCTAATTTTAGGATCGGATCCCATTCTTCCTCCTGTCCTGTTCAGGCAAACGGAAATCTTATCACGTTAATTAGTTATTTGTTCGTAGTAAATTGCCTCTGAGAAAACCTCATTTAAATGATTTTTTCCTTTTCTTTTATAGTGATACGAAATTTTAGTACAAAAAAATAACTTACAAATAAATCAAAATACGGGATATTTGTACTTTTCTAATCAATTTTACTGATTTTCACGTTCACCACTGCGCATCCTTTTCTGCAATCCTCTCAAAAAAGGCATCCTCCGGAACTCGCTTCCCAAAATCTAGTCGTATTCATCGGATAGAGCCTCTCCCATCGCTAAAATATCTCGGACATGCGCGCTTAAGCGCCTCTTTTTATTTCGGGAAAAACAATGGAATTACAGAATCAACTTAAACAGATGGCCGCCAAAGCTGCCCTCGAATATGTTGTCGAAGGAGAATATCTTGGCGTAGGCACCGGAACAACGGTGGGATTTTTCATCACTGAATTAGCCACCTCCGGTAAAAAAGTAAAAGGCTGCGTTTCCAGCTCGGAAGCAACAACCCGTCAGCTTCTCGCCTACGGCATTCCTGTCTGTGATTTGAACGATATCGTTGATTACCTTCCTGTTTATATTGACGGCTGCGATGAAATTGACGGAAATTTCTGCATGATCAAAGGCGGCGGCGGAGCACTGACACGCGAGAAGATTGTCGCTCAGGCATCTGAAAAATTTGTCTGTATTGCCGATGAAAGCAAAGTTGTAAAACAGCTCGGTGCTTTTCCTCTTCCTTTGGAAGTCATTCCGATGGCTGTGAGCTCTGTCTCCAGAGCAATGGAAGATTTAGGCGGTCATCCGGTTGTTCGTGATTTCATTACGGACAACGGAAACAACATCATCGATGTACACGGTCTTCAGATTAAAGAACCGCAGCTGCTGGAAAACGCAATCAATAAGATTCCGGGCGTTGTCACCTGCGGAATTTTTGCCAACAGAGGCGCGGACGTCCTCTTGGTCGCTTCTGAAGCGGGCATCAAAGTTACGAAGCCTAAGAAGAGCTTCTTCTCTTCCCGCAAGGCTAAGTAATCAAGTTTTGCTAAAAAGGAGCGGCGTTGAAAATGCCGCTCCTTTTTGTTAGTCATTCAAAAAATATTCGACTGTCGTTACAACACGAACATTCTTTATGAAAGGTGTGTTGCCGTCTCTATCCGTGATAGAAAACACGCCCTGATTTGCCCTTCTGATTTTTCCGAGTTTTGAACCGGAATCCTCTGCAAACTTCTTAGCAGCTTCTTTTGCGTTCTTTGTTGCAATCTCAATCATCTTGGGTTTAATTTCATTCAAGCCCGTGAATGAATAATTCGTCATGTAGCTGTAGTCGTTAGTCAGCGCAACGCCCTGCTTCAAGAGCTCTCTCTGGGCTTCCATAAGTTTACGGGCAACATCGACTTTGTCTGTTGCAATGGTGATGACCTGAGTAATGATGTATCTGAACGGAGGTCGATTAGGTCCGTAACTGTTGGCCAGCGTATCGTTGACCTTCGGTGCAGCTAAGGAGATCTCAGAAGGATCGATACCGCCTTTTTTCAGGAATTCAAAAACCGTACTCTGTTTCTTTTCAAGGTTATCGTAGACCGTTACAAGGTCGTTGCCCATTTCATTAAAGCTAAGAGGCCAAATCACGTGGTTAGCCTTAACTTCTTTTTCGCAAAGACCCTTAACCGTAACAATACGATCCTTATTTAAGAGAGCGTTTACTCCGTCGCCAAGCTGGTTGCCGAGGAGCGCAACTCCTCCGATGAAACCGGCTGCCAAGATAATACTGGGAATAATTCTGTTTTCCACGAAGTTTCCTCACTTGAACAACATCTAATTTTGCAAAGCAATGCGAATAGCATCGCCGACGGCCGTCGCCGACATCGGATTCTGTCCGGTTATCACTCTGTCGTTGACAACAACGTGTGACTGGAAGTTATCCGAGCTCTGAAATTTTGCTCCGCGTTTTACTAAAGCGGTCTCCAGTGCAAACGGAACGACCTTATCTAAACCAATACCCTTTTCTTCCGAATTTGTAAAGCTGTTAATTTTCTTCCCATCTACGAGAAACTTGCCGTTGGAAAGTTTTACGTTGATCAAGGCTGCGGGGCCGTGGCAAACAGCGGCAACCACACCTCCGTTTTCATAAATCTTAGAAGTGATTGCTGCTAATTCTTTGTTATCCGGAAAATCCCACATGACACCGTGACCGCCGGCAAAAAAGATCGCTTTGTATTCTTCCGGCTTTACCTCTGAAGGTTTTATCGTGAAATTTATTTTCTTCTGAGCAGAAAGATCCTGAGCAAAAGCCTTGTTTACGGGATCGGAAGGGTTTTGCCCCTCAACAGGACATTCCCCGCCCTTCGGGCTCATAAAATCAATTTCGTATCCTGCGTCTTTAAGAACTTTCCAGGGACGTGTTACTTCTGAGAGCCAATAACCTGTCTTTCTTCCGGTATTTCCTAATTCTCCGTGGCTAGTTACTACAAAAAGAATTTTTCCTGCAGTCTTTGGTTTTTCCTCAGGTACAGCCACAGGAGCAGCAAAAGCGCTTTCGGCGGCAGCCGCAATCGGCATAAAGGTTAAGAACGACAATGCGTTCCTACGCAACATTCTCATTTTTCAGCTCCTCATTCTCGAGTTATTTTGGATTGTATTTCTCGGGATAACCCTTAATTTTGCTCTTCTCCCACAATGGGATAAATTCAAATCAAAAATAATTTTTAAAATCTTTTCTATTGCAATCAGGGCGTTGGACTATTCAAGAGGAAATATTCAAAATTTTTACATTCAATCGAGATGACAAGGATTTTTTTTTCCTATAGAATTCAATTCTCTTTCGGAGAGGTGGCCGAGTGGTTTAAGGCGCACGCCTGGAAAGCGTGTAAACCCTTTAAAGGTTTCGGGGGTTCGAATCCCCCCCTCTCCGCCAAAACACCTGTCTCACTCAGTCTTATAGAATCCTAAAAAATCAATAGAATCAAGGCATTAATTAGTTTCTATTGTCTTATTCTGTCTTATTCGGCCTTAGGGAATCTGAGTTATATAGATGTCTGTTTAGATGAGTAAATTCTTATAATTGGCATATGAACGTTTTTAGATGAGTAAGACGTATGCCAAGACTAGCTAACGCATTTACAGACATCCAATTACGCCACTTAAAGAAAGAAGGAATAACAGCCTTAGGAGGCGTCCAAGGGCTATGTGTAAGAGTCGAGAATGCCAGAAAGACGTTTATCTTTCGTTATACATTCCAAAAGAAAAAGCGTGAAGTAACTATTGGCTCCTATCCAGTCATATCCTTGTCAGAAGCTAGAGAAAAAGCAATGGCTTATAGAAAGCTCCTATCGGAAGAAATCGATCCCAAAGAGTGGCGGGATCGTCAGAGGGAAGAAAAAATAGAGAACGAGCGCAGAAAAGAACTTGCAGAGCTTAAATTCTCTACCGTAGCGGATCGGTATCTAGCTCATAGAGACACTTTCTCTCCTTTCCCAATAAAGGAAAGAGACTTATTTCTGAGCAGACTGGGAAATTACATTCTCCCTCAAATAGGAAGTAAAACGCTAGAAACGATTACTTCCTCAGACGTAGCCGACATTCTCTTACCACTATGGAACGAGCATCAAGCCCTTTGTAAGAAACTAAGACAAATCGTAAGACAGATTTTTTCCTGGGCCAAAGCCAAAGGACTTACCTCAGTAGCCAATCCTGTTGATCCCCAAGTACTTCAACATTTATTGCCGCAGAAAACCAAAACAGAAGAAAGGCACCATGCCATGCTTGCAGTTGAAGACATTCCTGACTTCATGAAAGATCTGAGACAGCATCCCAGTATCTCGGCAAGGTGTCTTGAATTTGCCATCCTTACGGCTGTTCGGTCAGGAAACGCTAGGGAAGCAGAATGGAGTGAAATCAATTGGGATAAAAAGGTATGGATCATTCCAGCCAAGAAAATGAAAGTTCCCTCTAACGGGGATCATGTGGTTCCGCTTAGTACACAAGTTCTTGAATTGCTGAAAAGCATTGAAGGATTGAACGAATCCAAATACATATTTTTATCGCCTGCCACAGGGTCAAAACTTTCGGACGCTTCGTTGAAGTCAGTTATCAAAAAGATGCACATTGAATCCTTGTTAAACGGTGGCAAAGGCTATTTTGATCCTAAGCAAGTCAATAAATCCGGTAATCGTTGCATAGCTACTCCTCATGGCCTTGCAAGGGCTTCGTTTAGAACGTGGGCACAAGATGATGAGTTAGGCAACGATAGAAGGTTTTCTGAAAGGACGGCTGAATTGTGCTTACATCACAAGGCTTCCGATTCATATAAAGGAGCTTACGAGCGCAACGAAGCCATGAAAAGTAGAATAGAGATGATGCAAGCTTGGTCGGATTATTGCTTTCAAGGGGAAGAATAAAAATGACAAAAATATTTTTTAAGGAATGGACGGTAAAAGGGGCTTATCCGCACTTTTCTGACTTCTTTTCTGAAAAAGAATTTGAAGATAGTTTTAAGAACTGGCTCGAAAAGAAAAGTGAAATCGTTGCCGAGCCTCACGACGGCTTTAATAGAAAGTATTTTTCCAATCTTTTTTCTAAGACACTTTACTACCGCTCCAACGAGCTACTCCAAGCTTCTTTTCCTGTCTGGCTGTTTGAAGAATGGAAAAATAAAAATCGAAAGCTTAAGAACGAGACAATACCTTCTCTTAAGGAAGCTCTTGTAGAGGGATTAGGCCGAGAAGCTTACTCGATCTATTCTGAGGACAAAATTCCTGTTTTCAAATTGCTTGATGACATTGAAGTAGTCAGAAATAAAATCTTTGAAGAGAAAATAGCTAACGACAGAGACGACGTTAAGGAGCACTTTTTGAAACAAGGTTGGAGTGAAAGAGCCGCTGTAACCTTGCAAACTATTTGTATGAATAGTCTGCGCATAAAGAAAGTAAAGGTACGCAAGAAAGTCCTTTGTACTATTAAACCTGTTAAGCGTCCAACTCCATAAAACTCCTTAATTTTTCCAAGCCCAAAGTTTCTGCCCCTTTGGGCTTTTTTTGTACATGAGCTCACAAAACCTTCACGTACGCTTTGCGTACATAAGACTTTATTGAAGTTATGTACGTATTCAAGATGAACATTGTCTTTAATGCAAATAAGTACCAACTATGTACATAACTGATTTTTTTGCTTTCTAGGTGCAACGCCTCCGAGGTTAATTTTTGTCTTTTAACCCAAGATATGTACACGACGTTGTGTACATATCCCCACATTTATTTAAAACGTAAATGACGTGTGGAAGCCAAAAACGGCAACCCTCTAATGCAATAACGCATTAGGGACGTTAGGAGCTCAAACATGAGACTCAAATATATTCGAGCCAAAGAATTGGCTGATTTATTAGGCGTCAACAAATCAACTATATGGCGTTGGGTTAAAGAGAAATCAGACTTTCCTAAACCGATAAGAATTTCAAAAGGTGTAACCGTTTGGAATTATTGGGAAGTCGATCTTTGGGTAAATCAAACTGCAAATAATCAATAGGAGAAAAACATGTTAGATGAAAAATGGATTAAAAAGGTTGAAAAAAATATAAGAAGAGAAATAAAAATAGATATCGATAACAACGAATTCATTGAAGAAATTTTCGGTAACTATATCGATAAGAATAACAATGTCCTCATCACTTGCTTAGATGATGTTAAAAGCAAAATCTGGCCTGTTCAACCATGGAAACAAAATAAGAGATTTTCCAATGAAAAAAATAATTTTTATAGCGTTTCTCTGTTTAGTCCAACAGAGACGGGTGAGTGGAAAAGGCAGGCTAAATACGTGTCAGCTACCTGTTGCATAGTTTTGGATGACTATACTCTTAGCGACTATATTTCTGAAGGCAACAAAAAAACTCAAATTCCTTTTAATAAGCTTCCTCTCAAGCCCACTTGGATTATAAGAACATCCGATGGTAATACTCAGGTTGGATACAAATTATCTTCGCCTATTACGGATGTAGAACTAATTGATTACATCTATAACTTTTTGAAAGAAAAAGGGTTTTCAGACGGAGGTGCAAACTCAAATAAATTAATGAGGCTTCCCAATGGGAAAAACACTAAATACCAAACAAATAATCTTTGTTTTCTTGTCGAGTGGAACCCTGAATTAACCTATGATATTGACGAAATAATGAATGCTTTTCAAATAGAAAAGCCGACTGTTAAGCGTTCATGTAGTTCATTGCCATCGACTAGGACTTTAGAGGGGAATATTGTTTTCGAGCCCTGCCCTGAAAAGGGATTTGTTTTTCAATATGCAATGAAGAAAGGTTTAGAACCTCGTGAAATTGAGAAGGGAAAATTCGAATGCATTTGTCCATGGTCTAATAATCACACTACAGGAGGAAACAAGGCTGTCTTTTATGTAGCAAATGAACAATATTTGAAAGGAGCTTTTCATTGTTTTCACCACCATTGTGAAAAGAAAACTCACGATGACTTTCTAGCGTTCCTTGGACTAGGCGAGGAACACGCCTACGGTAGACATGTCATTAAACTCCGAGCGCAAGTAGAGTATTTATTGTTTGAGGCATTTTCGCGCTGTCTTAAAGAAACAGAGAAAGTCTATAGAAAGAGTGGTAACGTCGTCTGCCTGTTAGAAAATCCTTTCCGAACTGAAATAATGACCGAAGGGACGTTCTCGAGTTTTCTCTCAAGGCTAGCAATATGCGTTGCGGAAACGAGTAAAAAAGAGTGGAGGCCTAGAGACTTAAGTTCAACCACAATAAATAGATTCCTTAAATGTCAGTCGCTACCAATTATCCCTGAGCTTAAGGGGGTGGTCCATAATCCTCTTATTTTGCCCAACGGGAGGTTGATTTACTCAAGAAGTTATGATGAGGAAAGCGGTCTGTATATTACAAGAGGACTTTCCTTAGAAAAGGCAAAGCAGATTGAAAAAGCAACGAAAGAAGATGCGGAAATTGCTTTAAAGAAACTAATTCAAGAATTATGTTTTTTTCAATTTTGTTCGGCTCAAGACCTTTCTGCGACTTTAATGGGTATTTTTACAGCAGTAGAAAGACAAGCTCTTGACACTGCTTCTATGTTCTTAATCTCAGGTAATGACTATGGAGCTGGTAAAGGTTGTTTGACAGAGGTGATAGCAGCTCTTGCTGCACCTGATCAGACCTTGGGTTCACTCGCTTTTCCTAGAGTCAATGAAGAATTTCAAAAAACATTATTTTCTGTACTTTTGCTTTCGCCTGCTTGTATTTATTTTGACAATGTGACAAAGGATATATATGACAATCCTGCTCTGGCAATAGCGATCACCTCTCCTTCATATTCACAACGTGTTTTGGGGCGTAATACTATCCGCACTGTGAGCACCCGTACTTTAATTCTCGCTAACGGCAACAAGATAACTGTACGCAAGGATCTTTTAAGACGAACTGTCTATATCTCAATTGATAAGGGGGATGGTTCCGACATTATGTACACAAGCAAAACAGGAGAGCAGGAGCAGTTAACCGACCATATAAAAAAGTGCAGATTGCGATTAATTAGATATGTCTTAACCATCATTAAAGCTTATTTAAACGAAGGAGCACCGACTATAAGCAATAAAAGGTTCAAATCGTTCCCCGATCAAGATAAATTGTGCAGACAACCCTTATTATGGCTAGGAATGAAAAACCCTCTTATGAGGACATTAAAAGCCCAGGAGGAGGATCCGGACAAAGTGGCTTTTGCAAGTCTTCTCAAAGAACTGCGAATGGCCTTTAAGAATAAAAGATTTACTACCTTCGATATTAAAAAGGTCATTCAGGAGAATCCTGATAACCGAGTGAAATGGGACGGAATTCTGTCTCAGCTTGAACTTAATACCTCAGAGGATGAAAGTTCTGCATATTTAGATACTAAGCGTTTAAGTGGCTACCTGACTCGGCAAGCTGGAGATCACGAAAACGACTTATATTTAAAGAAGCTCAGTCAACAGCAAAATCATCAAGCAGTTTTCCAAGTATTACTGAAATCCGAGCTTTCTAGAAATTCTAATTAAGACCTCTTAAGGGAACCTAGGGAACTAAGGGAATAGATATAAAAAAATAATTTTTATTTTATATATAGATATAAGAATTATGCTAGCCCCTCCCCATCTTCCCTGGGTTCCCTCTATCCATATCAGTAAATTTTATTGCGTACAAGATGCGTACATAAAACTTAATTTCAGAGGTTTAAATTGATTAATTCATATATTTTTAATGGCGTTAAAGCATCGGCGATATTATTTAACAGAAGAGGAAAAAGTAAAGAAACTTTAATTGTGGACACGCAACGTACACCAATTTTTGGTCTATTGAATGGCGTTAAAGACAAGAAAGAAACTCGGCCGTTTTTACTCTGTTTGGGTTTTCCAAAACAAAAATTAAACAGACTAATAAGAGGTCTTACGGATTGCATTATCGTGAAAATTAACACTCAAGAAGAAGTTATTCTTATAGTGAAGAGCCTAAAAAAATTATTTCCTCGCGCCAGCATTGAGATATTGGATTTTCCAAAATTGAACAAACTGATACGGGAGCACCATTTATACGAATGAGTGGTCGTGTTTCTGAGTACTAGAAGAATTGGTTTCTGATAAAAGATTTTTTTTCTAAATCTTCTTCTTTGGGTGAGATATTGGGTTTTGGCAACTCACTTAAAACGGAAGATTCTTCTCTTTTGGGATTGCGTTGCGTTATTTCTTGAGGCGTCGTAACGACATTATTTTTACTATTGGATGTGTTACTGGAACCATGATTGAAAAAGCCAACCAACCACAAGAAAACTACTGCGATTAGGATTAATTTGATACCACCCATCAATTCCAAAAAAATATTTTTTTGTCGGTACTGACGACCTGATGAAACAATCTTCCCTTTTTGAGGGAACATGAAATTCCACCAAAGATAAAGCCGTCCCAGCAACACTAAGACGGCCACCAGCACAACTCCATAAAAGAAATACGTCATGGGTTTCCGCTCATTCGATCTTAAAAAATTTGCTCCCTTAATAATTTCTCTTTTGGTTTATTTCTCGGTAGGGGTTGTTGGGGTGTTTTTACAACGTCAGGTTCAGGACTAATTTGTTCAGTAGGCACCTGATGTACAGTCACTGGTTTAGAGACCTCATTTACTTTTCTCTCCTGATTCTTTCTTGTTCCGTAGGGGTCAGACCAAGTGTCTCCAGTTGTAAAAAAATAAGTTCCGATAACATAGACAACTAGAACAAAGATATGAAGTTGTAATGACCAGCAACTTGGTGTTTGAGATTCTTCCTTTTCAGATACTTCTTCATTGGGAGTTTCTGTGGAAGAAACGTTGTTGATAGAGGGTTCATGTGGAAATTCAACTTCATTTTTGGTATCAACTACTGCTTCTGTCTTTGCAGAGGCATCCTCTTTCAGCTCCCTTTGAAATTCCGCCCAGTCAAGGTCATAAATTTTTCTTTTATTCTCGTCGGATAATATTTCATAAGCAGAGTTAATCTCCTGCATTTTATCGGTAGCATCGGCTTCATGGTATCTGTCAGGGTGATACATCATGCAAAGGGCTTTGTAAGCTGCTCGAATAACGGCCGGCGATGCGTCTTCTCTTACATTCAAAATCTCGTAAAGGTTTTTCATGTTAGTTCCTCGTACTTGAGTTATATTCGACCACTACGAGGTCCTCCAAGTCTCTACCCCCGACGGTCTTTTTTAATTTGACCCAGTAGTTTGGCCTTTTTCTCCCTTCTTCAAAGTCGTATTCAAATTTGCAAATTTTCGACCCTTCTATAACATTGTCAGGTTTACCCCAGCTGTATAAAACAGCTACACCCGAAGCCCCAACCCAAATCTCCCCTAACTCGATCATTTCAACCTCTTCCGGGGAAAATTGTTCTAATAATTCCTGATGTCTCTCTAACTCTTTTTCTTCCTGATACATATCCCAAGCCTTTCTTTTGATTTCGGCTTCATTACGGTATTGAGCTGTACGCCATTCTTTGCGTCTTTCAACTCCAACGAGAAACCAGGCACCGAGGCAAAAAGAAAAGATTGTGTATACCAATGCTTCTCCTGTTGTGGTGTTGTGAGATAACCAAACTGCAAGAATACAAAGAGGAATAAGAGCTTTAATGATATAGTTCATTACTTATTTCCCCAAAAAATGAAGGTCGCGTTGAACGGTTCTTTGAATTCTTTTCCGATTTGTTCGGCAGAACACTTTAGCTTAGGCTCTCCCCCTTGTGTGTGAGAGCGGGTGATAAATTTAACTTTGACCACCTCAGATTTTTTATTTCCTTGTATTTCTCCTACTGAAAAGAGAACATCAGGTAGCGCCTTGTAATTTGTTAAGGATTCCGATGTTCCCCATTTTACGGGCCGAAGTTCCTTAATAATTCCACCGTCTTCATAAGTGAGGGTTTGCTTCGAACCGTGAATTTCAGCTAATAATTTTTGCTTTTTATCAAATAGTTCAATATTGATATTTATGAATTTATAGTAGGTGCCGTTCTCATCCTCACTGCAAACGTAATCGACAACTCCGACACCATGAAGTCTCATCAATTCTTTGTAAGAGCCAAGGGGTTGATAACGGGTTGGCACAGGTTGCTCAAACATATCTTTTAAAGATATTGACGTGCATCCAACAAGCGTTGTTAAACACATGCCAAGAAGTATGGGTTTTACTTTATTCATTTGTTTCCTTGGGTGATTTTGTTTATAAATCCTTTAGGGCACTAATATGCTTTCTTTGAATTTCTGCTTTATTTGGGAAAAGTCTTTTTCAACTTGCTTATCTCTGAACCGATTTTTAGGAGGCTGAGGCTCCTCAGTTTTAGGAGGCCGAACTTCCTCAGCAGAAGCATTAATTAAAAACTGGCTACAGGGTTTACTTTTCCCGTTGATGGAACATTTTGAGTCAGAGGTTTTGAACTTTTCAGTATCAAAATAGATCCAACCAACATCTTCATTTTGGTTGTGGATAATTATCTTTGCTAACGCTGTTGCGGTTGGTATTTTGAAGTTTGTATAGATGTCTACTCCGATTGCATGACCGTATTCATAGTTCGGAAAGATAAGGAAGTAACGCCCATCATTAAAAAATGTAAGAAAGATTTTTTCAAAATTACAAGCTCCCACTCCAACACCAACGGCGGAGATCCTGTCTTCGGAAACAGAGATAGGACTTCCCCAATATTCCTCAAGTTTTTTATAAAGTTGACTAATTTGTTTATTTTTAGTAAATATTTTCTTTATTGGCGGGTAGTACAGAATCGCGATGGGAGGTTTGCCTTCTAAGTCGGAACGAGAAAGATTATCTTCGTACAGACTGTGTGGGTTGAGCTTCCTAACTTCGCTTAATTGATTTCCGTATTTATCAAAAGTTAAAACAATGTCAATCCACCGATAGGAGTCATTGTCTTTGGCTGGCACAAATACCTTTATAAACTCTCCGTCCTTGAATAACCGAACCTCTTCGGAATTGCCGTCAGGCGAGTCTGTGCGACCTAAAAAGGGCATGGGAAGAGAAAAAATTCTCCAGCTTTTATCCTTTGCAACTCTCAATAAATAGTACTCTCCGGGATTTTTATTTCCTCCGCCCCATCCATAAAGCAACAGGTAATCCGCATTGTTGAGAGTTTCTTTATGGGAAAAAGAGGCAAGCGAATAGGTGTCATCAAGCAATTCCTGCCGGTCAAGAAAAAAAGATTTTAGGCCAACCTCATCTTTCTTGATTTGCAATATTCCTCCTATAGTCGAAATTGTGCTTTCTTCCTCTACGGTCTCATTAGATTCTGCGTTAACGCTAGTGACTAACGCCATTAATAAAAAGATAATGAGTTTTTTTAACATATTTCTTTCAATGTACTTTTTGTATAACTGAAGGTTTCTATAACGGAAAGTGCTACGAAAATAATAGGGAGGATGCGTCGAAAGGTTTCCTCCGAAAATCGCCGTCTGAAATCATTAACGTCAAACCTTCTCGGATTGATTTTTCAGAAATTTCGTCGCTTCCAATTAAATAATTTTTGTCGAATAGCGCTAAAGCGTCCTGAAAGCACTTAATTAAGTAATCTTGTGTCGGCTGTACGTGGATTCCTTTTTTAGTGAGTAAGTAAAGAAGAAAAGTATCTATAAGGGTACTTTCCATCCAAAGAGAAGCACAGTTATAGCCAAAGAACCACTGTAGTCGAGCTTGCCTAATTCCTTGAGAAATAAGCTCTTTGTTTGATCCCATAAGACAAGAGCTCATGATTAAACCAATTGAGCCGTTGAACTTTTTTTCTTTCTGAACGCGGGCAATAGTTTCAAAGACAGTGCCAAATTGAGTACTGGCAATCTTCTTTCCTGATCCATGACCAGCTATCTGTAAGATTATTCGGCGATAGCAAGGATTTAAGAACTCATTGAGTGCTTCTCGAAGACTCTCTCTCCCATAAAAGTGGGAGTAGTAAAAGTCAAAACTATCTGAGAAGGCTTTTATTCCATCAATAAAGGGCTTAATACTAGCCGTGTTATAAGGACTAGTTTCCGTACCCCAAACTCTTTCTAACGTGATAACAGCAGTTGAATTCACTTTCTCTTACTTCTTTATATTTAAAATGGCAAAATAGAAGCAGATAAATACCCCTTGTTAATTAAAACTATAGAGGAAGAGAAGAAAGTTAGGAAATTGTTTTAGATGAGTGTTTAGATGAGTAATTTTGAACACCTTGTTTAACTTATTGATTTATATAGTCAGTTCTGATATCCCCCTCCGCCAACGGCTCTCTGCCGTTTTTTTATTCTCAAAATCCCTAGAAACAATCAAAGAATTACTTCCTGTTTACTTTAACAACTGCACTGGCAAGTTCATTCCTTATCGCTTTGTGCGAATTAATTCGGCATCGAACAGGCTCCTAGTCAGTCCTTAAATTACTACTTAATCTTCTATCGTTCGACTAAAGGGTTAGTTGTATGTTTCTGCCAAAAAGAATACCCTTTAAAGCTTCTCGTCCCGACCTCATTGTTTCTTCTTAACGTCCTCATAGCCGTTCAGGCAACCCCGTCAAAGCATTTTTCTTAAAGAACGAGTCTTGCCCTTAACTCTTATCGGTTATTCCTCTATCTTTTGTCAGGGTTATCTCCATATCGTGGATATCCTATTCCTCAACTTGAATTGTTCAGGTCTAATGACATATGTAACAATCCCGCAACCCAATAGGAGAAGCCATGAGAGTAAAAAATCTCCTGAAAGCCCTTCCGATCGGCATCATTCTTAGTTCATTCTGTTTCGCAGCTTATGCGTCCTCAGAGCTCGATGCCATTATGAAAGCAAGAGGCCTTTCAGAAAAAGACATTCTTGCAGCCGCAAAGACTTATCAACCATCGGGCCGTAAAGACGAGTACCTTGTCTTTTCTTCCGGCGGTCAGTCCGGTCAGGTCATCGTCTACGGTGTCCCATCAATGCGTATTTACAAGTACATCGCAGTATTTACACCTGAGCCATGGCAGGGCTATGGCTACGATGAAGAATCCAAAAAAGTTCTCGAGGGCGGTAAGATCAATGGCCGCGCAATGACTTGGGGCGACTCCCACCACCCAGCCTTTACTGAAAAGAACGGTGAATACACCGGCGACTACCTTTTCATCAATGACAAAGCCAATCCTCGCTTAGCTGTTATTGACCTAAAGACTTTTGAAACGGTTCAGATCGTCTCCAACCCCGTTATCAAGAGCGAACACGGCGGCGCGTTCGTCACACCAAACTCCGAATATGTCCTTGAAGCTTCGCAGTACGCCGCACCTTTGGATCGTAACTACCATCCCTTGGAAGCTTTCGAAAATGCCTATCGCGGCGCTGTCACGCTCTGGAAGTTTGACTTAGATAAAGGCAGGATTAATGAGACCGAGTCTTTGACATTGGAACTCCCGCCTTACAACCAAGACTTGTCTGATGCGGGTAAAGGAGTATCTGACGGATGGGCCTTTATCAATTCTTTCAATACAGAAATGTATACGGGCGGAATTGAAGCTGGCCTCCCGCCAAACGAAGCCGGCATGAGCCGAAACGACCATGACTACCTGCACGTCTTTAACTGGAAAAAGATTGCTGAACTCGGCAAAGATCCGAAAAATGTCAAGGTAATCAATGGACATCGTGTGGTCCCCATCGAAGTTGCAGTAGCAAATGACGCCCTATTTCTAATACCTGAGCCTAAATCTCCGCACGGTGTTGACGTTTCTCCTGACGGTAAATATCTTGTTATCGGCGGAAAACTTGATACTCACGCCTCTGTCTATGATTTCGAAAAGATAAAGAAATTAATCGACGCCAAAGATTACGCAGGTAAAGATACGTTCGGCATTCCTATTCTTGACATGAAGAAGAGTCTGCACGGACAGGTCGAGCTTGGTTTAGGGCCACTGCATACCGCCTTTGATTCGAAGGACGGCGTACTTTACACATCCCTGTATGTTGACAGCCAGGTAGTTCGTTGGGACTACAAGAAGCTTAAAGTCCTCGACAGAATCAATGTTCACTACAACATTGGTCACTTAGACTCGATGGAAGGCAAGTCAACTAAACCGAAAGGAGATTGGCTTCTCGCTCTGGACAAGCTCTCTATTGACAGATTCAATCCGGTTGGCCCTCTGCATCCTCAGAACCATCAGCTGATCGATATTTCCGGTCCTAAGATGGAGCTGACCTACGACCTGCCGATCCCATTAGGTGAGCCACATGATGTTGTTTCTATTGCCGCTGACAAACTCACTCCGAAAGTTACTTTCGACATCGGCACTGACAGTAGAACAGAAAAACCGAGCCCGTACGCAACATTAGCCGGTCAGGAAAGAGTCGAACGTGACGGTAATAACGTAACCGTTTACGCAACTATGGTCCGCAGCCATATCAATCCTGAAAGAATCACGGTTAACAAGGGAGATCATGTGAAGATCCATTTGTCCAGTCTCGAAAGAGCACAGGATGAAACTCACGGATTTGCAGTTGACAGCATGAACGTCCATGCATCTTTGGAACCTGGTAAGACTGTAACCGTGGAATTTGACGCAACGGAAGAAGGCGTCTTCCCGTATTACTGCACTGAGTTCTGCTCTGCACTGCACCTCGAGATGATGGGATACTTAATGGTTAAAGATCCCAACAAACAATATGCGGCTGTCGATGCCAAGGGAACGAAGCTGACGCCTGAACAACTCCAAGCCCAATATAAGAAGATTGTTGACACAAACAAGGCTACAGACGCTGTCATTCAGACCGTTGTTAAATATCTCAAAGAAAAAGGCTATGAAAAGTATCCGGCTGTAAACAGCATGGTTACGGATGCCTTAGACCAGTACGGCAAGATCCCGGAAGTCAAATCCAAGGCGGACGCTGCTGCTTCCAAGGGTGACCTTAATCAAGCTGTCCTTTGGGAAAACCAGGTTTGGCAGTACATGGTTAAAACTGCTGACGTCGGTCTCAGAGCCAAGGCTCGTCTTGCCAGAGAACTTGCTACTCCGATGTCTGAAGCTGCAGGGCGCGGTGAGAAGGCCTACTTGAGAGGCGGCTGCAACGGATGCCACGTCATCGGGCAAGTTTCTTCCGGTCCTGACCTCACTGGCTCCCTGAAGCGCAAAGGAGAACAATGGGTTTATGAATTCACTATGGATCCTGAAAGTAAATTCAATGAGCCGTATACCAAAGGCATGATTCACTACTTTAATCTGAGAATGCCGAATCAGCATATGACTTCCGAAGAAACTAAGGATATTGTTGAATACATGAAGTGGATTGATAACAACGCTGATTTGTTCTAATTATCTATAACAAGTATGCAGCGGGGCGACTCTCCGTCCCGCTGCTGCAAGACCTAATAGAAAAATAAGTCCCGTCCGGAGAGTCATGATGAAAATCTATAAATCTGACGTCTACACAACAATCGCTCTTATCCTTCTTGTTGTATGTTTCACGTTCCCGGCAATCGCGTTTTATAAAGTGCCTCAAAAAATTGCCGCCGGTCAGATCGACAGCATCCCCTCTTATGTCTATCCGCTGTGGAATCTTTATCAAAAGGGCCGCTACGTCAGTCCATATACACCCAAGGGGGCTGAGGGCGATCTTAAAAAGATGATTGAAAAGAAAGGGGAAGTCGGAATGATGTCTTTCCCCGTATGGTATGTTGCCTTGGAAGCGCCCAATTATCCAAAGGCTGCTTTCCCAGAAGGTATTCCTGTTTGGTTTCATGTTGACGGCTTTTCCGGGGACATTCACGAAATGAATACCATCAATCATTATGTCGGAATGTATCCGCTGGAGGACGGAGCAAAAATCGAACGCGCTTTAGGCCCGTTCCTTATGCTTGGCATCTCTCTGCTGATGATCCTTTTCATTTGCATAAGAAAAAAATGGTCTTGGATTTTTATGCTGCCAAGTGCCCTATTCCCGCTGGGCTTCTTCGCCTTTTATTCCGGATGGATGTACTGGTTCGGACACAATATGCAGGAATGGGGAGCCTTCAAAATCAAAGCCTTTATGCCGACGGCTTTAGGTGTCGGACATGTAGCCCATTTCACAACTAAGAGTTTTCCTTCTATTGGATTTTGGGTCCTTGTCATTATTGCAGTTTTGTCCGTTCTCGCCATTCTCGCGAGAAGGAACGAATTAAAGAAACAGTAACTTTAATTCTGCATTCTCCACTGGTTTCTCAAAGGACATTGTTATGGTTTCCTCCAACAGAATCTTCCGCCGCAGCCGCTTACCCCGGCTCCTCTCCGGAGGACTGTGGAGCTCGGCCGCACTTTTTGGTTTGAGTTTATTCGTTATCGCTCCCTCTGCTTCCTATGCTGCTGGAGAATTGCAGAAAGCTATTGATGATGCGTCTGAATTTGCCACTGTTAAGTTGGGACCAGGGCTTTACGAAGGAAACATCGTCATTCGCAAGCCTCTGACCCTGGTTGCCACTCAACCCTCGGCAGTAATTAAAGGGGACGGCAAGGGAAGCGTTGTGACGGTTGAGTCTTCATATGTAACAATCGAGGGCTTGGAAATTATAAACAGCGGAGGGGAGCACCAAACCATTGACTCAGGAATCGCGGTTAAGAACGGTTTTAACGTAAAAATTAAAAACAATAAGATTCATGAATGCCTGTTTGGTGTAAATCTTGAAAAATCCAATAATTGTGTCGTTGAAGACAATCAGATCTCTTCAAAAAACCTATCTTTAGGCTTAAGAGGGGACGGCATTCGCCTCTGGTACAGTCATTCCAACCTAATTATTAAAAACCACACTTTCCAAGTTCGCGATAACGTCTTTTGGTATTCAAGCGGAAATACGGTCGAAAAAAATATCGGCAGAAACTCCAGATACTCCCTGCATTTCATGTATGCCGATCGGAACAAAGTCTTGGATAACGATTTTCAAGATAACTCCGTCGGTATCTTCCTGATGTTCAGTCAGGGCTCAACTTTAAAGAATAATCTGCTAGCTAACGCAACCGGACCCTTTGGTATCGGAATCGGCATGAAGGAAGCCAGCGACATTTTGGTGGAAGACAACAATATTCTCTATAACGCAAGGGGCTTTTACATTGATGCTTCTCCCTACGTTCCAGGGACGGTAAATACTTTCAAAGACAATCGAATTGAATTTAATTCCGTAGCCTTTCACCTTCACGGAACGCTTTACGGAAGCATCTTTGAAGACAACGTCATCAAAGGAAACATTGATGATGTTGTAAATGACACCCCTGAAAGCAAAATCGCACTTAATCGCTGGAATAGAAACTACTGGGACAACTATCAAGGTTTTGACCGTGATAAGGACGGCATCGGAGACATTCCTTTCGAGCAGAGAATGTTCGCCGACCGCCTTTGGCAGCACAAACCTCCCGTGAAAATTTTCTACGCCTCCCCCGTATTGGAACTTTTAAATATGCTGTGGAAGATTATGCCTTTCTCCGAGCCCGAGTTAGTCGCCAAAGACAATGAACCAAGAGTCCTTTTGCCGGGAGGACAGACACCATGAAGATCGACAGACGAACCGTAATTCAGGGCCTTTGTATCGCTGGAACTGCCGGAGCTTTTGGCGTCGGAATATCTTTCCTAGCCAGGAAAAGTGAAAGTAAGACATTACTTCGGCCGCCCGGCGCATTGGAAGAATTCGATTTCCTTGCCTCTTGCATTAAGTGCGGACAGTGCATTCAAGTCTGCCCCTTTAGCTCGATAAGCCTTCTCGATTTATCCGGAGGCATAAATACCGCTACGCCTTATATTGATCCGGTCAAAAGAGGTTGTTATTTATGCGATCTGTTTCCTTGCATCCTTTGCTGCCCGTCCGGCGCCTTAGATGACGAAGTTCAGAAAATTGATCAAGTTCACATGGGTGTCGCTTATATCACGGAACATAAAAACTGCCTAAATTACAAAAACACCAAAGTTAGTAAAGAAAACGTTGACCGTATCAAAGCCCATGGAGATAGGACTGAATTAGAAAAAGAGCTCAATGAAAAATTATCGGCCCAAGTCGGAAAAGACTGCGAGCTTTGCCTGGAAGTCTGCAGAGTTGAACCGCGAGACGGCGCCATTAAACTCATCGGAAAGGAACCGGTAATCGGCAAATCTTGCGTCGGCTGCGGGGCTTGTACGGAAGTCTGCCCTGCTTCCATTATCAAAATTGCTCCGGCCGTAACTTATGAAGATTATTACAACAAGAGGGGAGCAAAAAAATGAAAAAGATACTTTGTTTCATTGCCGCCGCCGTTCTGGTTTCATTAGTCGGATGCGAAGATAAAAGTCAGGATAAATCTCAAAAAGCTGAGACTTCGCTTCCTTCAAGACCGGGAAAAATTACGGTTACGGCCGGGACAAAAACAACAGATGTGTCTAAAGAGGATAAATTTAGAACCTTTGATGTCCGCGGAGAGTCGATTATCAAATATGCCCCGGAGGGAGCGGAAATAACACCCGAGGTTAAGAACGTTCAGGTGAATGTAGCCGTGAGAAACACTCCTTACGGGCACATCCAAGCCCGCCTGCTCTCTCAGCGCTTGAGTAAAGAGTTCATTGTTGCCTGTTCTGCCTGCCACGACGACTATGCGAACGGCGTCATCGGCCCTTCTCTTATCGATAAAAACGAGAAAGAGGTTTTGGACATGATGGTGAAATATAACCAGGACCCAAACGCCAACGTCCTCATGACCACACTTGTCGAACGAATGACAGATAAGGAAAAAGCTTTTATTGCGAAGGATATTGCCCGTTTTAACTACGAATATCACCACTCCGCTTCAGATCCGAAGAAATCGGATGATCAATTTAAATCCAACTATGTTCGAGAGTAAATCATGAAAAGTCGTACTTTAATAGCTACCATCGGTACCGTTGCAGCATTGTGCATCGTGGGTTGGATGATTTACGATGGAACACAAGTTGCTGAAGTCAAGACTGCACGAGTTAAGCTGCAGCCAGATCAGCCGGCAAGTACCGTTCAAAAAAATACTGCCGCTAAAGTTCAAGCGCAGCCGATAGTTTCCAATGCTGCCAAGTCCCAAGCTTTACTAAAAGATAAGGAGTTGCCAAAAACGGCTTCTGCCGATCCGGATAAATCAAAGAAATTAAACTTCGTTGTCCCTCAGGAGAATTTGTCCCATCTTTATATTGTTAAATGCTCCGCTTGCCACGGTAAAGACGGAAACGGTCCCGTCGGCCCCTCTATTGCCGGCAAATCCTACGAATACAATATAAAAAAGCTTCAAGAATATAAAGAAAATAAAGTTCAAAACACCATGATGGAGGATTTGCTCACCCGAACCCCCAACGAAGAACTAGAACAGCTTGCTAAAGAAATTTCTCAGTTCAAACCTAGGAGCTAATATGAAAACTCTCAGGGGTGATCACAACTTATTCATAAGAGTAAATAAGGATGGTTCTAAAGCATTAAAGATCCGTCCCTTCCGCTGGACATTCTGCATCCTTCTCGCTTTAGCCTTTATTTTGTCTTACAAGCAGGATGTTCAGGTTTTAGAAGGTTCTATGATTGCCAGCCGTCTGATGGGATTTCACATGGTTGATCTCTTCTCCGGACTGGAGGTCATTGCTGCGCACGGCAAGATAGCTACCAACCTTTTCATGGGATTTATCTTCGTTGCTGTAGTCTATTTCATTCTTGGAGGAAGATCTTTTTGCAGCTGGGCGTGTCCTTACGGTCTTCTTTCTGAATGGGGAGAAATTCTGCACAAGAAATTAGTCCATGCTGGTCTTATCAAAAAAAGAAAAAAGATCACAACAAGTTGGAAATTCTTTATTGCCTTGTGTTTTTTGGCTTCAAGTTATTTCTCCGGTTATCTTGTTTATCAATATATCAATCTTGTCGGCATAACCTCAAGAATTCTGATTTACGGCCTCTTGGAGACCGGGATCATCGTGCTTTTCATGCTGATCATCGAGGTCTTCTTTTACCAACGAGTTTGGTGCAGGTCCGTATGCCCTTCAGGAGCAACTTTCGGACTCCTTGGAAAAGTCTCTTTAATCCGAATCCAAGCCGACATCACAAAATGCGACAAATGCGGAGCATGCACCCCCGAATGCCATGTTCCTGAAGCTTTAAAAGTTGTTTTTGCAAAAGACGCTCAGCCAACAGTCTTTATTACATCCACCGACTGCACCATGTGCGGAAAATGTATGGATGTTTGCGACAGGCAAGTTTTTTCCTACAGCCATCGGCTAAAGAAATTAGTCTAGGAACGATATGCTGAATATAAAAAATGTTGAAAAACGATTCGGAGCACAAGTTGTCTTAGACAGTATTGACTGTCAGATCGCACCGAAAGAAAGAGTAATCATTCTCGGACAAAACGGCGCAGGCAAAACAACTCTTCTTCGCTGTATCCTTGGCCTTTATCGACCGGATAAAGGCGAAGTTCTTATTGGTAATCTATCTGCTATCAAGAATCGCAAAGAATTCCTCAGCCGGGTTGCCTTCATTCCTCAAATTCCGCCCCCTTTACCCTCGACTGTAGGTTCTCTTATCGAATTTGCGGCCTCCTGCTGTCAATGTGAGAAGAAAAAGATTTATGAATACGGAGATCTTTTTTCCCTGGATATTCAAAGTCAGGCAAGGAAACCTTTTTCTAAGTTGTCAGGCGGAATGAAGCAAAAAGTACTGGCCAGTATCGCTTTTGCAAGAAAAGCTCCAATAATGCTGTTTGATGAACCCACTGCCAATCTCGATCCGGAGGGACGAGAAGCCTTTTCCAATATTATTCGCAGTCCGGAATTTTCTGACACTACGATGGTTTTTATCTCTCATCGTATCGACGAACTTAACACCGTGCTTAACAGAGCTCTCTGGCTCGACTTAGGAAGGATTGTCAAAGATGAAAAAATCTCCCCTATTTCTTAGTTTATTTATCTCTTCTCTCCTTCTTTGCTCCTGCGGTAAAGAAATTACTCTCAGCGCAGAAGCACCTAAATGGGATGTTCAGACCTGCGATCGATGCAAAATGCTCGTGAGCGATAAAAAATTTTCCGCACAGGTCGTTAATCCGACTGACGGAAAACATTTTTTCTTCGACGACTTGGGCTGCGCATTAATGTGGCTGCAAGGGAAGGAAGCGAAAGAATGGAAAGACAAAGCTTTAATTTATGCGACGGATCCAAGGAACGGCACCTGGCTAAACATCAAGGATAACGAACTCGTATCCGGCTATGTTACGCCGATGGCCTACGGAATTGCTGTACTCCCCAAAGGGACAAAACCTGAGGCCGGTAAAAAGGTCCTGACTTTCCAAGAAGCTCTGTCAGAAATTGAGGATGTAAGCAAGCAAAAAGCTGCAATGAAAATGCATAAACATTGATTATTGATTCAAATTTTCAGGGTCTTCTATGAACAGTTTCGCAACCATTTTGAAGCTGGACTTTAATGCCACCTTTCGCTCCAGGTGGTTTTGGGTTTACGCAGTTTTAGTCATCGCCTCGATGGGAGGGATCTTTGCAACCGGCATTTCAGATAGCCGCGTGGCCGGTTTCACAGGACTTACTCGGCCGCTTTTAATTTTCATTCAAGGCTGCAACTTAGTCCTGCCGATTTTTGTTCTTGTCAGCACCGTTCGTACTTTGGTCAAGGAAAAGGAAAGCAACATCTTTGAATATGAACTTTCCTTTCCTATTTCTCTGGGCGAATATTATTTTTCGAAGTTCCTCTCCAGAATCGTCATTCTCTGTTCTCCATTGCTTACCGCAATGGTCCTCTCCGCTGTATTTTGTTCGGTTTTAGGAGGTTCTATCCCTATTAACATCATCTTGTTGTATTCCGGATTACTGCTTGCCTCAACCTTTTTCTATGTCTCTCTGAGTTTTTTTATCTCTTCACTTGTTAGAACTCAGGAAGTGGGTTTGGGAGTTTCTCTCTTCATCTGGCTTCTGCTTGTTGCACTGCTTGATGTTGCCCTTCTCGGGCTACTCATTAAGGCACTTGTGCCTGAGGAAACGATCTACACATTAGTGCTTTTAAATCCTGTTCAGTTGTTTAAGATTGCAGCGATCTGTCTTTTTGACCCCGTTTTGTCCGTCATAGGACCCGCCTCTTATTTCATCCTAGACTTGTTTGGAACTTCGACTTTTCTTTCGTATACTTTCCTTTACCTATTTGGGCTTGGAACTGTTTTCCTCCTGGTGGGGTTCGTTTTCTTTTCCAAGCGTGATCTGTTGTAGTTTATGAGAAGGCTCCTGCTGTTGCTTTCATTTCTTCTGATGTCCTTTAACAGGGCAGAAGCAACCCTTTGGATATCGGAGCCCCCCATAAAAATCGGCGTGCTCAAGACCGAACATTTAGATGAAACGACAGCTGCCCAAGCTATTCTTCTCGATAAACTCAGAAAAGAATTTCAGCCTCGGGTTGTCAGTCTCGCTTACTACGACTGGAATGGATTAGAAAAAGCCATAAAGGGCAAATCTGTTGATCTTATCCTTGTCAACTCACCTTTTTTCTCAACGATCGAACACGAAAAAAATATCAAGCCTTTAGTGGGCCTTATACGTAAAGATGCAATTGATGCTGACCATATGCTGGCGGGCACACTGGTAACGGGAAACCAAAATATACCCCCAAGGCTCTCTTCCTTAAGAGGAAAAGATCTTTATTTGGCTTCAGCGGCAAATGAAAGCAATATTGTTTTCAGAAATTACTTGCTTTCGAAAGAAGTTAATGAGAATAAATTTTTTTCCAAGGTTCATGAGATCAACGGAGGAACCAATGAGCTTCTTGATGCGATCGAGAAGCACCCTGATGCTGCGGCCCTCCTGCCCGCATGTGCACTCGAAGACGAAAAAGAATTCCGAAAAAATATCGTGTCCAAACTTAGAGTGATCGACGAAAAATTTGGTGACGGCTTAAATTGCAAAAGGACCACATCGCTATACCCCGGTTGGGTTTTGGCATCTGTAAGTCAGGATGACATGAATATGGTTCACAAAGCTACTGCAGCAGCCCTCACTACTGTAATGGCTGACTCGCTGCAGTGGGGATTCCCGCCTTCCAATTTTGATTCAATCAGAAACGTATTGATCGACTTAAGATACGGGCCCTATGAAAAGACGGATCCCTTGCGAATAAAAGAATTCATTTACGCAAACCGCTATTGGGCGTTAGGAATCTTGCTGACCGTCCTTCTGATCGCTGTCCATAGTGTCATTGTTAGTGTGCAAGTAAGAAGAAAAACGAGAAGTATAGAAACGCTGATGGAAGAGAAGATCCGTTTTTCTAAAGAAATCACGGCGGCAAAAGAAAGAATTCAGGCCATGGAAAAGTTCCAGAGCCTCAATCAGCTTTCTTCTTTACTTGCACATGAACTAAAACAGCCCCTCGGCGCCATCCGTAATTATTCCCGTGGGCTCATGAAGCGTGCGGATAAAAACACTGTAGACAACAAGGTTCTTTGCTCGACGTTAGCTGTCATTGTTTCGCAATCTGACCGAGCAGCAAGTATCGTGGAACATGTGCGTAAATATGCCAAAAACGTCTCTATCGAACGAGAAATCTTAGATGTGAATCGTGTAGTGGCAGATACGGTTAGAACGTTCCGCAATTCTTATGCTTATTCAGGAAAAGTACTCTTTAAGCCCATTCAGAAAGAACTTTCCGCCGAGATTAATGTTCTAGAGGTTGAATTAGCGCTCATTAACCTTCTTAAGAATTCTTCCGAGGCTTTAGCGGGACTGCCTAACCCTGAGATTATCGTTTCCACAAGCCAATCTGAAGGAAACGCCGTAATATCGGTAAAGGATAACGGACGCCTATATTCGCAGGAAGAAGTCCAAAACTTTTTTCAACCTCTATTTACGACTAAAGAAAACGGCATGGGCCTAGGCCTCACAATCGTGACACACATTGTTGAGGAACATGGCGGCAGACTTAATACATTTGCCAACCCCAATGGGGGAGTTACTTTCCAACTTATATTCCCTTTAATGAACAACCTATCATGACAATTTCTGAACTGCCCGTAGTCCGGATCATCGACGACAACGATGTTATGAGAGAGTCACTCGTTTTTCTATTGGAAGAAGAGGATGGCTGGATTGTCAAAGCATATCGTGATGCGGAAGAGTTTTTAGATAATGATGATTTTGAGCAAGCCGGATGCATCCTTCTTGATATCCGCATGCCAAAAATGTCGGGTCTGGAACTTCAACAGTATCTAATAAACATTTCTATCGATATCCCCATCGTCTTCCTTTCGGGACACGCGGATGTCGCCATGGCCATTCATGCTCTGAAGCGCGGGGCTTTAGACCTGTTGCAAAAACCTGTTGACGATGAAGTTTTAATTGCCGCCCTCCATTCTGCCGTCGAGAAGGATATCAAACGGAGAAATGAGGAAGCCAAGATAGAGTCTTTGGAACAGAAATACGCACTCCTTACGCAAAGAGAAAAAGAAGTAGTGATGTTGGCTGCCCAGGGCCTAATGAATAAAGTCATTGCTGACAAGCTTGGGATTAGTGAGCGCACTGCTCAAACACATAGAGGAGTTGCATGCCGCAAGCTAAATGCAAAAACTTCAGTAGATCTCTTGAGAGTCCTTCAAACGCTCGGATTAGAGAGCACCGGCTTGGATGATACGAAAACGATTTCTCAATGATCTGCAATTTTGCTGAATCCAACTTTAACTTATCGGAGAACAAACAGAAGTTATCCGAAGTGTAAAGCTGAAGCTAATTAGACTTTGTCGCAGCCACTTTGCGCTTAGCCTTTCATCAAGGAGTGGCATAATTAAGAATTACCGATTTGTATCTTTTAATGAACAAATCTAAAGGCGCTTCGCTAAAGAAGGCCTCGAATACGAATTTATAGAAAGATTGCCATGACTTATAAGAAGCACATTTCGCAAAGCAACGACTTGTTAGACCGGTTCTCGTCGGCTTTTGCGGGCATAAAAAGTCATTCCAATCTTCCAAGCGGAACCACTCCGTTCATCTGGGCGATCGCCGTCCTCATTGTCGTCATCTTCTCGGCTTTCTATTTCAACGTCCGCGCTAATAACGAAACTATTCTCAGAACCAATCTGATGAAAAGCACGGCAAAGGTCGCCGACAATATCGAAATGAGAATGCGCGGCATCTCCGCCAATATGGCCCGCATGATTGAAAAAATGGAACTAGACGGCATTAATTCTGCCGTTGTCAATAAATACGGAAGGGAAATTATCTCAGGTAGCCCGGAGGTGATTCTTCTCCGTGTGATTGAACCCAGTGGCAAAGGCCTCGAATCAGTTGTCAATCCCCGGCTGGGACGCAGTGACCTTCGTCAATACAATTATCTTGACTACCCTCAAGTAGTGCGCGATGCAATTGGCGACGCATTTCTATCCAATCGAGTCTCCTATTCTTCTTTCTGGTTCACGCCCGGCGACATCTCTTCGCCCTCGGTCGTCATCATTTATCCGTTTGCAATCGGTGAGAAAACATATGCCCTGCTCGCCAGACTGTCACTGAACAAACTTTTGGAGGTTTCCACTCCACAGTCGCTTCTTTCCGACTATGAGTTCTCCTTCCTCCACGGAACAAAGGAAATTGCCGGCCGAGCTGCCTACAACCCGCCGGATGACTACACCATCCCGAGTTACGTACGCGCAGCCGATCCGCTGCCGCCTTCCATTCAGTTATACGGCTGCAACGTACTCGAAAGCCCGATGATCTTTGCCAGCCCGCTGATCTACTGGCTGGGGGCTCTGATGCTGTTCCTGCTCCTCTCGCTCTTTTTCCTCAACCGCGAAATGCGCCGGAATCAATCCGATCTGGAACGCGCTCTAAAGGAACTGGGGCTCCGCCGCTCGATCGAAGATTCCATGAACCTGGCTTTGGTCATCACTGACTTGGACAACAAAATTGTCTACACCAACGGCCAAACCGAAGAAATTACGGGATACTCCGAAGAGGAACTCCTCGGCAAGACGCCGCCTTATCCTTTCTGGGGAGACGGCTCCGAACTTCCTTCTCAGCTGCTAAAAGATCGTCCCCACGAAGAGCCCGGTAAACCTTATCGCTTTGACCTGACAATCCGCTGTAGGAATGACGAAACACTAGAAGCACTGATGCTGGCGATGCCCTTCTACTCGGCATACAACGAGCACATCGGCTGGATTTATATGATCCAGGACAACACCGTCGAGGCTCAGTCCATGAACCTCACGAACGACTCCATCGCTTCGTACGAAAGACTTCTGAACTCTGTCTTGTCTTGTATTTCCGCTGTGATGCAGAAACCAACCGGAAGCATGCTGGGTATTCACAACAACCACTACACGGAACAGCTCGGAAACACCGCTGACGGCCACTTAGAGATTTCCAAGGCATTTAAAGAACCGTTCGATCCTCAAGGCAATCGTCAGGGAGAGGTTTGGGTCGACTCCCTTGGCCGCTGGTTCTCAGTAGCGGAAGCCAGAGTGACACTTCCGGGCGGCTCTCACGTCACGCTTCAGTCTGCTCTGGACATCACTAAGAGAAAAATCAATGAGCAGGAATTTGAAGAGCAGACCAGCAAGATGGAAAACTCTTCCCGCTTGATTACGCTCGGCGAGATGGCCTCTACGATCACGCACGAAATTAATCAGCCGCTCACCGCGATTACGGCTTACGCCAATACGGCCTTAGAAGTGATTGGCCGAGCACCTGAAGTGAACAAAACTCAGGTACTTGAAATCTACCGAAAAATTGCTAATCAGGCCGCACGTATCGACAAAATTATTAAGAACATCAGAGCATTTGCCAAACGTCGCCCGACTACATTGGAATGCGTGTCCCTGAACAGCGTCTTCTCTGACACGATGGAACTCGGACGTTTGATCGAGAAGAAATATGCCGGTGTCCACGTCGTCTACGAACTGCCGGCCGTGGTGCCTGATGTGATCTGCGACCCGGTTCAGATCATGCAGATCCTGATGAACCTGATTCGCAACGCAGCAGAAGCTATTCTTGAGCACGGCAGCGAAGACAAAACGATTATGGTCAGCGCGAAAGTCGGTGCAAAGGACGTCGAACTGTCTGTCGGCGACCACGGCCCCGGTATCAGCGATACCATGAAGGCTAGTCTGTTCACACCCTTCTTTTCTACCAAGAAGAACGGTCTCGGCTTGGGTCTGAGTACTTGTCAGACGATTGCAGAATCGCATAATTCCAGACTCCGCGTAAGGGATAATGAGGGCGGAGGCACCGTCTTCTTCTTCGACTTGAAGATTTGCTTCACCAAGGATTCCGAGAACAAGAAACAAAATTAATTGTGTATCTAATTAAGGAGATACAACTTCTGTACTACCCAGGGGTGTGATTAAGATATATAATATCTTCACGTGATACAAAGTATCTCAGTTAGCGATTCTTATCATCCTTTAGATTAAGATAACGGATTGCTTGTAAAAAGAAATTAATTAGAAAGGCACATGATGATTCAGATGACCTCGAAACCCTACACTCAAGAATCTCCGGATACCGCAGGTGTTGTGTATATCGTTGAAGACGACGAAGCCGTACGTGATTCTCTCAAGTGGCTTCTCGAAGCTTCCAGCTACCGTGTTGAACTTTTCGAAAGCGGTGAAATGTTCCTCGCCAAATTCGATCCGAACGCTATCGCCGTTCTCGTCCTTGACGTCAGAATGCCGGGCATGAGCGGTTTGGAAGTCCAGGAACACCTTATCACCCGTAAGTGCGACATTCCTATTATCTTTATCTCCGGTCACGGCGACGTTTCGATGGCAGTCTCCACCTTGAAGAAAGGTGCGGTCGACTTCATCGAAAAACCCTTCGACCAAGCAGCTCTGCGCTCTTTAATCGAAAGAATGCTGCAGGAAGCCCGTCAGCGCAAGGCCAAGGCTGAACAGCGCTCCTTGAACGACGCTCTTCTGAGCAAACTGACTCCGAGAGAGCAGCACGTTCTCGAAAGAATTGTGAGCGGACGCCTGAATAAACAAATCGCGGCAGACTTGGGCATTTCCATTAAGACCGTTGAAGCTCATCGCGCTTCCATTATGGATAAGACCAATTCCGGCACCGTCGCAGACCTGATGCGCGTCGTAATGAATGCGAACAGACCTCCTGTCAAAGACTCCGGTTCTATGAGATAGTCTTTTAGACAGCGTCGCTAAGGAAGGCCCACTGCCTTCCTTTTCTTTTTTGTGCGCCTATTCTTTCGACGATCTTTGTTACTCGTTCTTGTGACTAAAAAGTTTAGCCAAGCTGAATATCCTTACAATGGTTCGGTCTTAGTTACTATCTTTTAACAACAATGAGCGCAAAAATAATTGATGGAAAAGCACTGGCGCAGTCTGTTCGAACCGGTTTGAAAGAAAAGGTAGAACAATTCAAATTAAGCTCGAGAGCACCCGGCCTGACCGTTATTCTCGTCGGTGACAACCCGGCGAGCCAGGTCTACGTCCGCAACAAGATCAAAGCATGCTCTGATGTCGGCATTACCTCTAAATTGGAAAAGCTGCCGGCTGAAACTTCAGAAGCGGAGTTATTAGCACTTTTGGAGAAACTCAATGCCGACGATTCTGTGGACGGAATCTTAGTCCAGCTGCCCTTGCCTCGTCATATCAACGAGCAAAAGGTCATTGAGACGATTCGTGCGGATAAAGACGTCGATGGTTTCCACGTTGCCAACGTCGGTTCAGTTGTTACCGGCATCGGCGGTTTCCGCAGCTGCACGCCCTACGGCGTCATCAAAATGCTGGAGTCTGTGGATTATCCCCTGACCGGCGCCCATGCTTTAGTCATCGGAAGAAGCAATATTGTCGGGAAACCGATGGCGATCATGTTGCTGGAGAAAAATGCCACTGTCACGGTCGCCCACAGCAAAACCAAGAATTTGAAAGAGCTCGCTCTTCAGGCCGATGTCATTGTCGCTGCGGTCGGTAAAGAAAAAGTCGTCACGGCCGATATGGTCAAGCCCGGCGCCGCAGTGATTGATGTGGGAATGAACCGCAATGCCGAGGGCAAACTCTGCGGAGACGTCGACACCGAGGAAGTTGCAAAAGTCGCCGGGTATATCTCACCGGTCCCCGGTGGTGTCGGCCCCATGACCATCGCAATGCTTCTTTCCAATACGGTAGAAGCCTATGAAAGGCGTCTGCAAAAAATATCTCAGTAGGAATCAATACATGTCTGATTTAATTAACATTCTGAGCATCATCGACGATAAATCTCAACTGATCAACTTTCCGAAACTTGATCCGAACAGCTTCAAGCCGGCTGTCCTTACATTGATTCAACGCTTGAAAGACACAGTAAAGGCGGTTAAATCTTCGAACAGAGAACCGACTTGGGACACTTTGGTAACACCGATAGAAGATGCTTCCGAAAACCTTTCCTATGTTTGGTCGGTTGTCGAGCATTTAAACAGTGTTGCCGACACGCCTGAGTTAAGAGTAACGATTAATGAACTTCTTCCTCCGATTTCCGAAGTATTCAGCGAACTCGGCATGGATGAGGAACTCTATGCGAAGTACAAAGCTTTGAAGGCCAAGAAAGCTTTCGAAAAATTCTCTGCAACTCGTCAGCGGATCATTAATAAAGAATTAGAAGGCTTTGTTCTCGCCGGCGCTGAGCTGGATGAACCGGGCAAGGAGAAGATGGCCGATATCAATCGAGAAGAGGCCGAACTTTCTCAGAAGTTCTCGGAAAATCTTCTTGACTGCACCAATGAATTTGCGCTGTATCTTCCGGAAGACACCGATGAACTCAAGGGGGTGCCGGAAGCTGAACTACATCTTTTTGCTCAGCAGGCAGCTGCCGAAGGCGCCAAAGGCTACAAAATCACCCTGCATATGCCGAATTATCTGCCCATCATGCAGTACGCAGAAAACAGAGATCTTCGCGAGAAGATGTATCACGCATACGTTACCCGTGCATCTGATTTCTCTCCGGCAGGCAAGGACAATCTTCCGATCATCAACCGTCTGCTTGAACTTCGTGTTGAAGATGCTCACCTCTTGGGCTATAAAAACTTCGCTGAAGTTTCCTTGGTTCGGAAAATGGCCGAGTCTCCCGAACAGGTCGTTTCTTTCCTACGCGAGCTAGCTGCCAAAGCCAAACCGGCAGCAGAAAAAGAAATGGAAGAGCTCATTGATTACGGCAGGAACCAACTCGGCATCAAGGACGTCCAAACTTGGGATCTTTCCTTCATCAGTGAAAAACTCCGTGAAGCAAAGTTCTCTTACTCTGAAAATGAAGTAAAGCAATACTTCACGGAACCCGCTGTTCTTAAAGGAATGTTCGGACTCGTCGAGAAGATGTTCTCGATCAAAATCAAAGAAAAAAAAGCGCCCGTCTGGAACGATGACGTCAAATTCTTTGTCATTGAAGACAAGGAAGGCAAAGAAATCGCCGGATTCTACATGGATCTTTATGCCCGCAGCGGAAAGAGAGGCGGCGCATGGATGAACGATCAGATCTCCCGCCGAGAGGTCAACGGAAAAATTCAAAAACCGATTGCCTACCTCGTCTGCAACTTTGCCGCACCGGTCGGAGACAATCCTTCCCTTCTGACGTTAAGAGACGTCGAAACGATTTTCCACGAATTCGGCCACGGACTTCATCATATGCTGACTCGCCAGACAGAATTGGCCGTTTCCGGCATCAGCGGTGTGGAGTGGGATGCGGTTGAAATGCCGAGCCAATTCATGGAGAACTTCGTTTTGAATTGGGATGTGATGCAGACCATAACGCACCATGTCAAAACCGGCAAGACTATGCCGCGCGAACTCTTCGACAAACTGGTGGCTGCCAAGAACTACGGCGCCGGAATGGCAAACGTTCGTCAAATCGAATTTGCCCTCTTCGACATGCTCCTTCATATGGACACCCATCCGGAAAAGGACACGGTTAACAAGATCTTGAACGAAGTCAGAAAAGAAGTCGCTGTCGCATTCCCGCCTGAATACAACCGTTTTGCCAACTCCTTCTCGCACATCTTTGCAGGCGGCTATGCGGCAGGCTACTACAGCTACAAGTGGGCTGAAGTGCTGTCTGCAGACGCCTTCTCGCTGTTCCAGGAAAAAGGCATTTTCAATCCTGTGGTCGGAAACAAATGGCTGGACGAAGTTCTCTCCCGCGGCGGCAGCCGTCCTGCAATGGAAAGCTTCGTTGCATTCCGCGGCCGTAAACCTTCGGTCGACGCCCTCCTCCGCCAATACGGACTTGTGGAGTCCAAATGAGCATCACGATTACTACTTGGAACGTCAATTCCCTGAAGGTTCGTCAGCCGCAAGTTTTAGACTTCCTGAAAGAGACTGAAAACAGCATTCTCTGTCTTCAGGAACTCAAGATGCAGGAGGCAGACATCGACGCTAGCGCCTTCAAAGAAATCGGATACACGCTGGATGCATTCGGCCAGAAAACCTACAACGGCGTAGCCACGATCCTTCGTGATCCGCTGACTTTTCTTCCGGACGAGGAAGTTCGCAACATCCCCGGTTTTGAAGATCCGCAGAGCCGTCTCTTAGGCACAACGGTGCGGGTCGGCAGCGAAAGGCTCCGCGTCATCAACGGATACTTCCCGAACGGGGAAACGGTTGAGAGCGAAAAGTTCCCTTATAAACTTTCTTGGCTGGAAGCCTTAGCCAAATGGCTCCCGAGCCAGTTAGAGCAATACCCCAACCTCGTTTTGCTCGGCGACTTTAATATCGCTCCGGAAGACAGAGATGTTTGGGATCCGGAATCCTGGGCCGAATCCGTGCTTTGCACACCAAAGGCCAGAGAAGCTTTTCAGCGTCTTATCGATCTCGGATTAACGGATTCCTTCCGCGCTTTTGAACAGCCGGAAAAATCCTATTCCTGGTGGGACTATCGAATGATGGCTTTCAGAAGGAATCGCGGCCTTCGCATCGATCACATTTTGATTTCCAAGGCTCTTGTCAGCAAGAACCTTGGCGTTGAAATCCACAAGAAAGTTAGAGGAAATGAGCGCCCGAGTGATCACGCACCCGTGACACTAACGCTCGATCTTTAATTCCTGAGCCGGCTGTATCGCCGGCTTCCTTTTTAGCGCTCTGGCGCGAAGCTGACCGCACCCTCCGTCAACATCTTGAGCTGCAGAATCACGGAATTTAAGCAGTATTCCGTTAGCCCGGCATGCTTCCTTAATTCTTTCGATCTGCTCTGCCGACGGGCGCTTATAGGGACTGCCTTCAACAGCGTTGACGGGAATCATGTTGAGGATGGCCTGCCGCGACCACAGCGGAGCGAGCGCTTCAATTTCATCAACTCCGTCGTTGACGCCGTTAATCAAAGTCCACTGATATTGGATCGGATATTTCCCAACCTCTGCGTACTTTGCGCCGAACTCTAATATTTCCTTGACAGTCAGCTCCGCAGCTCGGGGCAACAGACTTCTGCGCTTCTCATCCATTGCGCTGTGCAGAGAAATTGCCAGAGCCGGTTTGATTTGGGATTCCATTAAGGCTTTGAAGAGTCTTTTATCGCCGACGGTAGAGATAACAACTTCTTTATATCCGATGCCGGAATACCGAACGATATGTTCAACCGCAGAAAAAACGGAACGAAGATTATGAGAAGGCTCGCCCATACCCATCAAAACTACCTTCTTAACAGGCGCATTCCTCATGGCGTATTGAACTTGACCGGCAACCTCCAAGTCAGTTAACTGACGTATGAGACCGCTTTTGCCGGTCATACAAAAGACACACCCGACTGCGCATCCGACTTGCGTAGAAACACAAACGCCCTCTCGCGGAAGAAGAACACATTCGATCAGCTGACCGTCGTAAGCTTTAAGAACCCAGCGCGTTCCGGTCTCGGATTCTACCTTTTCCTGAGCAGTTAATTGATTGGCTAAGTATTCCTCCATTTGAGGCAATATCGCCTCGGCAGCAGCAGGCAAGCGCACCTTACTGCGGTTCAGAGGTTTGCCGGAATACCAATTGCGCCAAAAGCGTTCGATGTGAACGCTTTTACAGCCGGCTTGGATAAGTTGTTGTTCAATATCAGCAATCTTCATAGAAGCAAATATTATCAAGCTCGTCAGTCTTCGCTTTCAAGTTTGAGCTCGGCGATTTTGCGTGTAATTGTATTTCGGCCGATGCCAAGTCTTGTTGCAGCGTCGACACGCCTTCCGTGCGTATATTCAAGTGCGGTTCCGATCACAATGCTTTCGAAGGTATCGGCAAGCTGCTTCATAAGATCTGGAGACTGATTTTTCAGCATCTCTTTGACCTCTCCTTTGAGCAGTTCCTCCCAGCTTCCGCCTGCAGGTGTGCTGCCCGAAACCTCGCCGTTTTTATGAACTTTTTCCGCTTCACCGTTGCGAACTTCCTCAGGAAGATCCGTCACTCGGATATGCTGGGAAGGTGCCATCACGACAAGCCAATTGCAGAGATTTTCTAATTGACGAACATTGCCGGGAAACGGGAAACGCTTCAAAAACTCCATCGCCTCTTCGGACATGAGCTTGGGTTCGACACCAAGATTCTCCGCTGACTTCTGAAGAAAATGATTGACCAAAAGCGGAATGTCTTCGGGTCTTTCCCTTAAGGGCGGCAAACGCAGACGAATGACATTGAGTCTGTGATACAAGTCCTCGCGGAACCGATTTTCCCGAACCATCGCCTCGAGATTTTGGTGCGTTGCCGCAATGATTCTGACGTTGGCTTTTAGAGACTGATGTCCGCCGACGCGATAGTAATAACCATCGGACAATACTCTCAGGAGCCTGGTCTGGAGTTCAGCAGGCATATCACCGATTTCGTCCAGAAACAGCGTGCCGCCTTCGGCTTGTTCGAAGCGTCCGTGACGAATCGCACTGGCGCCGGTAAACGCCCCCTTCTCATGACCGAAGAGTTCGGTTTCCATTAAGTCTTTCGGAATTGCCGCCATATTGATCGCGACAAACGGGGCATTGGAGCGCGGGCTGTGTTTATGAAGCGCTCGGGCTACAACTTCCTTGCCGGCGCCGGATTCTCCGGTCAAAAGGACGGTTGCCTTGCTTTGAGACAAACGTCCGATAGCGCGGAAGACTTCCTGCATGGCCGGCGCCTTACCGATGATTTCGGAAGCAGTCTCTTCAGCAGGAGTCTGTTCTTCTTCCTCACTCTCTTCCGTTGCACGCCGTACGAGTTCAATCGCTTTATCGATGTCGAAAGGTTTGGGAAGATATTCGAACGCACCGCCTTGGAAACTTGCCACGGCACTGTCCAGATCCGAATAGGCCGTCATGATGATGATCGGAAGTTTTGGGTAGGACTTCTTAATTTCGGCGAGCATTTCCAAGCCGCTTTTGCCCGGCATATGAATGTCACTCAAAATCAGGGCGGGCTGTTCTTTCTTGATCGCCTGCAGCACAGACTCGGCTTCACTAAAAGTTTTGCAGGGAATATCTGCCTTTTGAAGTGCTTTTTCTAATACCCATCTGATGGAACGATCATCGTCCACGATCCAAACATTTTTCATAACGATAAGGGAAACAAGATACTGAAATCGGTACGGCCGGCTTCACTGCTGACCGAGATACTGCCGCCGTGCTGTTCAACGAAAGTCTGAACCAATGAGAGTCCGAGGCCGCTCCCCTGTTCTTTTCCGCTGACCAGCGGATAAAAAATACTGTCAGTCAGTTCTTTGGGTATGCCTTCTCCGTTGTCGATCACATGGATATTTAATGCCGTGCGGCAAAAACTTTGACCGACCTGAACATGATGGACAACACGGGTTTTAAGCGTGATACAGGCCGTACCCTGTGCTATTTGCTCGGATAAAGCTTCAGCGGCGTTGCGCATTAAGTTCAAGGAAATTTGTGTCAGCTGACCTCTGTCGGCCATCATTTCAGGTACACTGATGTCATAGTCGCGAACAACCTTTAACCCTTCCGGGAATTCCGACTGCACTAGAAGGCGAACTCGTTCCAGGATTTCGTGAACATTGGTTGGCACAGGATGATAAAGCTGACGGTAAGGCGCGAGGATCTTATCGACAAGATGCTGGAGACGGTCGGCTTCACTAATGATCACTTCGGTAAATTCTTTATTTTCCGGATCGTGAAGCTCCCCTTCCAAGAGCTGTGCTGCGCCTCGAATCCCTCCGAGAGGATTCTTAATTTCATGAGCGAGATTTCTCAGCAGGCGCCGAGTATTTTCAGACAACTCATTCATATGACGTTCTCGCGTCATTTGAAGGGTCTTATCTGCCGGCACAATCTCGGCCAAGAGAATATTTTCGTCATCTGGGAAAGGATGAATGGTGACTAGAACCGGAATCGGTTCTGCCGGAGGACGCAGGAAATGGTCTAGTTCGTTCGGAACCAAAAATGAAGGCTCGGGATGCGCACGGTAATTTGCGAGCCATTCATCCGACGAATTCAGGTAATACTGAAGTTTTCTTTCTTTTAGAAGTTTGAGCGACTGCCCGGATAGAAATTGAGCCGCGGTATTGGCGTAAAGAATATCGCCTTCTTTATTACATGCAAAAAGACCGAGCCTGAGGAGATCGAAACTTTCTAAACGCTTAGCATCAAAACTCACGACATCCTCCGCTCGGTCATTTTGCTGTCTTTACTCAGACAGTCTCAAATTACTCTACTAGCTCGAATAGTACATGTCGTATTCTTCAGGTGTCACCGCCATCTGAGTACGTACGACTTCTTCATGCTTGAGTGTAATGTAAGAGGTGATCAGATCTTCGCTGAAGACTCCGCCGGCCGTCAGGAATTCATGGTCGGCAGCCAAAGCTTCCAAGGCCTGTTCCAAAGAAGAACATACGGTCGGGATCTTAGCGTTTTCTTCCGGAGGCAGATCATAGAGGTTCTTGTCAGCAGCTTCGCCCGGATGAATCTTGTTCTGGATACCGTCCAAACCGGCCATCAGCAAAGCAGAGAAAGCCAAATAGGGATTGGCCATCGGATCGGGGAAGCGAACTTCAACGCGACGTGCCTTATCACTGGAAACGAATGGAATACGCAGAGAAGCAGAACGGTTACGGGCGGAATAAGCAAGTTTCACAGGAGCTTCAAAACCCGGGACTAAACGGCGATAGCTGTTCGTTGTCGGATTCGTAATCGCGTTCAAAGCACGAGCGTGTTTGATGACGCCGCCGATGTAATAGAGAGCCGTATCAGAAAGCCCTGCGTAGCCGTTGCCGGCGAAGATATTCTTGCCGTCTTTCCAAATAGACTGATGAACGTGCATACCTGAGCCGTTGTCGCCGACAACAGGTTTCGGCATAAAGGTTGCAGTCATGCCGTAGGCTGCTGCCACATTCCAAACCGTGTATTTAAGAATCTGAGTCCAGTCAGCGCGTTTGGTCAGTGTGCTGAACAGCGTACCGATTTCGCACTGGCCGCAGCCGCCGACTTCATGATGATGAACTTCAACGGGAACGCCCTGTTCTTCAAGAAGTTCGCACATCTGAGAGCGGACATTGTAGAGAGAGTCAACCGGAGGAACTGGGAAATAACCGCCTTTGACAGTAGGACGATGGCCGCTGTTGGCGCCGTTCATATCCTTGCCGTTGCTCCAATAGCCTTCTTCACTTTCGATTTTGAAGAAGCTGTGATTCATTGTGGTGCCCCAGCTAACACCGTTAAAAATGAAGAATTCCGGTTCAGGTCCGAAGTAAGCATTGTCGCCGATACCGGTGCTCTTTAAGTAAGCTTCAGCACGATTGGCAACGCTGCGGGGGTCGCGATCGTATCCCTTGCCGGTAGAAGGCTCAACAACGTTGCAGGTCAGGATCATTGTCGGAATATCTTCGTCGGCGAACGGGTCCATACGGGCGCTGTCCGGATCCGGCATCAGCAGCATATCGCTGGCCTCAATGCCTTTCCATCCAGCGATGGAAGAACCGTCGAAAGCGTGACCTTCTTCAAACTTGTCTTCATCAAAAGCAGAAACCGGTACGGAAACGTGCTGTTCTTTGCCTTTGAAATCAGTGAAGCGCAAATCAACAAATTTGACGTTGTTGTCCACAAGCATCTGCATGATTTCAGCGCTGGTCTTAGCCATGGATATCTCCTTAGTAAATTTGGACGTAGCAATCAAAAAATATGTTCAACAAAGCTTATGCAAATTTCGTGCCAATTTTCGACATGCACGAAATCATGCATTCTCAAAGAGCCTCAGTAAGCAATCGCAAAAACTTTTGTAATGATGCACCTTTTTAGTGCAAAAAGGAACAATTTAGGGATTTTTTTATTGATTTTTGATCCGCAATAGAACATTGCGGCGAAATGGTGCATTTCTTCCGAGTGAAACAATTAGCGGCCGAAATCGGCCGCATAGTTTGATGTCGTACGCTGAGATCCTGTCAAAGAAAAGCTTCAAGCACCTCGTTCAAGAAAAGCCAGCCCTTCTCTGTCGTTTTGATTCTCTTGAGATGGTCGCAGACAAGACCTTTTTCTCGAAGTTCCGTCCAAATCGACTCAATAACATCGAAATCGAGGCCGGTCCTCTCGGTGTAAAAATCGAAGGGCACGCCCTCTCTCAGCCGAAGCGCATTAAGCATGAATTCAAATGGCAAATCTTCCGGATCAATGAGTTTCCGCTCGGCGATTTGAGTCTGATGTTCTTTAAACGATAAAAGCCATCGGGCCGGATCGCGATAGTTATAAAAACGCTCCGGACGTCCTTGAATGGTTATTTTTCCGTGGGCACCGGGACCGACGGCAAAATAATCTCCGAACTCCCAATAGTTAAGGTTATGCCTGCAGCGGTACCCTCCTTTGGCATAGGCAGACACTTCATAGTGATCAAAACCGCGGGCTGCGGTTTTATCCCTGACCAAATCGGACATATCTGAAAGCACATCGTCATCAGGAATCCCTTTGGGCGGAAATTTGGCAAAATAGGTGTTCGGCTCCAGGGTCAGCTGATAGCAGGACAAATGCGTCGATCCGAAAGAAAACGCGGTTTCCAACTCTTCGTCCAGTTCCTGAATAGTCTGGCCGGGAAGCCCGAACATTAAATCCAGGTTGAAGTTCTCAAAGATCTTTCCGGCGCTTTCTGCAGCCCGCCTGGCTTCCTGCGAGTTGTGAACCCGGCCTAAAGCCCTCAATTTAGCGTCATCAAAACTTTGAATTCCGATCGAAAGCCGGTTGACACCAGCCTCCCTGAAGTCTTTAAATTTCTGTTCCTCAAAAGTGCCGGGGTTGGCTTCCAGCGTAATTTCGATGTTTTCGTGGAACGGAATATTGTTGTCGGCCGCTTCAATGATTCTGCCGATGGTTTCCGGCGCCATCAGAGAAGGAGTGCCGCCCCCGAAAAATATGCTCTTCAGCTTTCTTCTCTGGACACGGGCGCCCTGCTCTTTGAGCCCTTCAATGATGGCAGCCTCATAGAGTGCTTCCGGCGCCGGCCCTCTCAAGCCGTGAGAATTAAAGTCGCAGTAAGGACATTTTTTTAGGCACCACGGCCAGTGAATATATAAAGAAAGCGGAAGTTCTTTCAATTTACCAATTCCAACGTTCGGTTAATAAAGTGCGCATTTTTCTCATGGCTTTGCCGCGATGGCTGACGGCATTCTTTTCTTCGGCCGTCATCTGAGCAGCGGTCTTTCCGTCCGGCGTCACGATAAAGAAAGGATCGTATCCGAAGCCGCCCTCGCCTTTCGGTTCATAACCGATCGTGCCGTTCCAAAAATCAATCGCGATCAGCGGCTCGGGATCGTTTTCATCACGGACGGCGACAATAACGCAGGTGTAATGAGCGTTACGATTGTCTTTGTCTTCAAGTTCTTTAATCAGTTTTGCGTTATTTGCAGCATCTGAGCTCGGCTCGCCGGCAAAACGTGCACTCAGTACGCCGGGCGCGCCTTTTAAGGCATCCGAGCAAATTCCCGAGTCATCGGCAATGGCCGGAAGACCGGAATGTTTCGCCGCCCATCTGGCTTTTGCCAGCGCATTTTCCACAAAGGTACCGAAAGGCTCTTCTGCAGAAGGGATTCCCAAAGAACCTTGAGAAATCACTTCGGCACTCATCGGAGCAAGAAGCTCCTGCATTTCTTTCATTTTCTTTTTGTTATTGCTGGCGAGAACAATTTTCTTAGACATGTCTTTTTACTCCTCGGCAAGAGCTGCTCTCTGAGCTGCAAACAGCTGCTTCAGGCCGTCTTCAGCCAGCTTGAGCAAAGCATCGAGGTCTTCCCGACTAAAGGGTTCTCCTTCAGCGGTTCCCTGCAGTTCAACAAATTTTCCTGCGTCTGTCATCACGACATTCATATCCGTATCACTTAAATGATCTTCGTCGTAGTCGAAATCAGCAACTGGAACACCTTCATAAATACCAACTGAAAGTGCAGCGACTTGTCCTTTGAGCGGAGATTTTTCCAAGGAGCCGTTTTTAATGAGCCAATTGACGGCATCAGCGAGTGCCACATATGCACCGGTAATCGAAGCGCATCTTGTACCGCCGTCTGCCTGGGTCACATCGCAGTCAATTTTGATCATTCTCTCGCCGAGTGCTTCCATGTCCACCACTGCGCGCAGAGATCTTCCGATCAGACGCTGGATTTCCTGTGTGCGGCCGCTTTGCTTTCCTTTGGCGGCTTCTCGGTCCGTGCGAGTACCGGTAGCGCGCGGCAGCATTCCGTACTCCGCAGTCACCCAGCCTTTTCCCTGATCTTTGAGCCAGCCCGGGACCTTTTCTTCAACCGAAGCGGTGCAAATGACCTTGGTGCCTCCGACTTCAATTAAAACGGAGCCTTCGGCGTATTTTGTGTAGTGACGTGTGATCTTTATCGGGCGCAGTTCGTCTGCTTTGCGGCCGCTGGGACGGCTCCAAGTTTCTTCTGTCATTCATATCTCCTTCAACAATGTTCTGTCATTCTAATGAAGGCAGATTCGTAAACCATAATTTCCACCCGATCCGAACCTTGTGGAAGTTAGAGCCGGCTTCAAGGAAGGTAAAATACGGCGGCAGAAAGACCGTGCAATCCAGTTCAATCAAGCGCGGCAGAGAAGGAGTTTTGAATGAGTAATATTTCGAGTATGACGGGTTACGCGAATGCCAAAGTCCAGACCGACATGGGCTTGCTGAGCATCGACATGAGAAGCGTTAACTCTCGTTTTTTAGACTTAAGTTTCCGCGCTTCCGAAGAAATTCGTTTCCTCGAACCGAAATTCAGAGAGATCATCTCCGGCAAAATCGCCCGAGGCAAGATGGAATGCCGCTTGAATTTAGTGGATTCCGGCTTATCGGCGGATACGGCCTTAAATGAAGAAGCCCTCAACAAGCTTATGGCTCTTCAGACGCAGGTCTTAAAGACAGACCCTTCCGCCACAGCCCTGCGCGTCGCCGACATTCTGAATTATCCCGGCATCGTCGCCGCTCCGGTCCCCGATCCCGAAGTCTTCGCAAAGCAAGTGCTGACAGGCTTTGAACAGTGCCTCGCTGCATTTAACGAAAGCCGACAGCGTGAAGGCGCTGCTTTAGCTCAGGTTCTGCTCAAATACTGCACACAGATTGAAGACCTCGTCAATACGCTTCGTCCTAAGATTCCTGAAATTCTTCAGGCGCAAAAGGACAAACTCACCGAAAGACTTGAAGAAGCATTAGGCACCACGCTGGCAGACGGCGCTCAGATCACCAAAGAAGAAGTCAATGAACGCATCCGTCAGGAAATCACGCTTTACGGCATCAAGCTTGATGTCAACGAAGAGATGGAAAGACTGTGCACCCACGTCAAAGAAGTGAGAAGAACACTGGATCGCGGCGGCCCCGTCGGCCGGAAACTCGACTTCCTGATGCAGGAACTCAACCGTGAAGCCAATACGCTCGGCAGCAAAGCCGTTTCAATTTCGATGACGGACACGTCCGTCAATCTGAAGCTCGTGATTGAATCGATGCGCGAGCAAATTCAGAACCTCGAATAATTTTTCTTTTTCTGATAATCGAAGGGGCGCCCATCGGCGCCCCTTCTTGTTTCTTTAGCAGTTCAAATGATTAGTTCTTGCTGCGGTCGATATGACGGTGAGCAGAGATGAACGGCATCATGGAGCGCAGGCGAGCACCGACGACTTCAATCGGATGAGCGGCCGTCTGAGCACGGATGGAGCGAAGCATCGGAGCGCCGACTTGGTTTTCAAGGAGGAAGTTCTTAGCGTAAGAACCGTCCTGAATGTCGCTCAGAGCTTTTCTCATCGCAGCGCGAGCCTGGTCGGAAACAACCTTTGGACCGGTGACGTAGCCGCCGAACTCAGCGTTGTTGGAGATGGAGTAGTTCATATCTGCCAAGCCGCCTTCGTAGATCAGGTCAACGATCAGCTTCATTTCATGGCAGCATTCGAAGTAAGCCATTTCAGGAGCGTAGCCGGCTTCAACCAGGGTTTCGAAGCCCATCTTGATCAGTTCGGCAATACCGCCGCACAGAACGCACTGTTCGCCGAACAAGTCGGTTTCGGTTTCTTCTTTGAAGGTGGTTTCAATGATGCCGGCCTTGCCTGCGCCGTTGGCAGCAGCGTAAGACATGGCGACTTCACGGGCTTTACCGGATTTGTCCTGGTAAACAGCGATCAGCTGAGGAACACCCGAACCTTCGGTATAGGTGCGACGAACGGTATGGCCGGGAGCCTTCGGGGCAACCATCCAAACGTCAAGGTCGGCTCTCGGAGTGACCTGACCGTAGTGAATGTTGAAGCCGTGGGCAAAAGCCAAAGCAGCGCCTTCTTTCAGGTTCGGTTCGATTTGTTTTTTGTAGACCTCGGCGATCTTTTCGTCAGGAAGAAGGATCATCACAACATCTGCGTCTTTTGTCGCATCTTCGATTGTGGCTACCTTCAGACCGGCAGCTTCGACTTTCTTCCAGGAAGCGCCGTCTTTGCGGACACCGACAACGACGTCAACGCCGGAATCATGAAGATTCTGTGCGTGAGCGTGGCCCTGGGAGCCGTAACCGATGATAGCGACTTTCTTTCCTTTGATTAAAGAAAGATCGCAGTCTTTGTCGTAATAAACTTTCATTTTAATTTTCCTCAAGTTATGAAGGTTGGAACAATAAATTAGAGGTGGAGCATTCGATCTCCGCGGCCGATGCCGCAGGAACCGGTGCGAACCATTTCAAGGATGCATTCCTTATCAACTGCTTTGAGAAAGGCATCCAGTTTGTCGGAATTACCGGTTAATTCAATGGTGTAGGTTTTATCCGTCACATCAATAATGCGTCCGCGGAAAATGTCGTTCAAACGTTTCATTTCCTCGCGATCCTTGCCGACAGCACGAACCTTGACAAGCATGAGTTCGCGTTCTGCGTACTCGCCTTCCGTCAAATCAACGACTTTAATAACTTCGATTAAGCGGTTGAGGTGCTTGGTAATTTGTTCGATGATTTCCGTGCTTCCCGGGCTGACAATGGTCATACGGGAAACCGTCGGATCTTCGGTCGGTGCAACGGTCAAAGATTCAATGTTGTAGCCTCGAGCGGAGAACAATCCGACCACGCGGGAAAGTGCTCCCGGCTCGTTTTCCAAAAGAATAGATAGAACGTGTCGATTCATCAGATTTTCTCCGAGCCTAAGATCATTTCCGTCAGTCCGCGTCCGGCTTTCACCATCGGCCAAACGTTTTCGGTCGGATCCACATGGAAATCAAGGAAGACGAGTTTGTCTTTGTATTTGCCGAAAGCATCCTTCAGGGCTTGTTCGACGTCTTCAGGACGATCGACCACAATACCGATGTGACCGTAAGCTTCCGCCAGGGCTTTAAAGTCCGGTGTCACTTCCATGTGAGAATGGGAGTAGCGGCGGTCATATTCAAGTTCCTGCCACTGACGAACCATACCGAGATAGTTATTGTTGAGCAGGATGATCTTGGGCGCTACGCCGAGCTGCTTAGCAGTGGCCAATTCCTGAATATTCATCTGAATGGAACCGTCGCCTGTGACGCAGACCACCGGTTTATCGGGATGAGCAACGCAGGCACCGATCGCATAAGGCAGGCCCACACCCATCGTGCCCAAGCCGCCGGAAGTCAGCCAATGGCGAGGCTTACGGAACTTAAGGAATTGGGCGCACCACATCTGATGCTGACCGACGTCGGTCGCCACGATCATATCGTCACCGCCGATTTCCTGCAGCTTCTGAAGAACGTACTGAGGCTTAATCACCGTATCGCTGTTTTCGTAGTGAAGGCAGTCTTTTTCACGCCAGCCGTTGATTCTGTTTTGCCACGCGGCAAGCTTTTCAGGATCGGGGCGCTTGTCGGTGGTTTCGAGCAGATTGAGCATGTCGGCGATGACTTCTTTCACGTCGCCGACAATCGGGATATCGACTTTCACGCGTTTGGAAATCGTGGACGGATCGATATCAATATGAATAATCTTGCGGCCGGGCTGTGCAAAGTTGGACGGCAAGCCGACAACGCGGTCGTCGAATCTGGAACCGATTGCGATCAGAACGTCGCAGTTCTGCATCGCCATGTTAGCTTCGTAGGTTCCGTGCATGCCCACCATGCCGAGGAACTTTTTATCGTCGGATGGCATGGCACCCAACCCCATCAATGTTGAATTGACGGGAATGCCGAGTTCAAAAGCTAAACGCTGGAGCAGTTCGCTCGCATTGGCAGAAACGATGCCTCCGCCGATATGGATCAAAGGACGTTCAGCCGAGAGAATTAATTGCAGTGCCTTTTTGATCTGGCCCAAATGGCCCTTCGTCAAAGGTTTGTAAGAACGAAGTTCCATGTTTTCCGGATATTGATATTCGCAGATCGCTGCGGAAACATCCTTCGGAATGTCGATCAAGACAGGACCGGGGCGGCCGGTTTTAGCAATATAAAAAGCTTTCTTAATCGTCTTGGCTAAGTCTTTTACATCTTTCACCAAGAAATTGTGTTTGACACAAGGACGAGAGATACCGACGATATCCACTTCTTGGAAAGCATCCTGACCGATCGCGAGGGTATTAACCTGACCGGTAAAAATAACCATCGGAATGCTGTCGGCATAGGCGGTCGCGATGCCGGTAACAGCGTTAGTAGCGCCGGGTCCGCTGGTGACCAAGGCTACGCCGACTTTATTAGATGCTCTGGAGTAGGCATCTGCAGCATGAGCTGCACCTTGTTCGTGTCGAACAAGAATGTGTTTGAATTTATCCTGCTTATAGATCGCGTCAAAAATATTCAGCACGCTGCCGCCGGGATAACCAAAAACGTATTCAACGCCTTCTTCGGCAAGCGCGCGTACAAGTATCTCTGACCCGTTCAGACGTTCTGCGGGTTTAGACCCTTCTTGAGATTTCATTAGGAAATATCCTTTCAAAGTCCACGGGAAATTGATTGGAGGCGAACACTCTGCTTGTGACGGAGGCCCGCATGTTCTAATACCGACGCCGGCTCATTCTTGCGGAATGGTTGGGTTCAGTTTTTTTATTCTTCTTGTAGAAGACTCTTCCAATATAGCGCAATAAACGCGGGAACTTTAAATCTCAGAAAGAAATTACTTCTTCTCGATTTCTCGATGAATAATCCGATTAATCTCTGTCGGCGTGACCGGCTTCTGTACGATAAGCGGGAGTTCCATCAGGTTAACCGCTGAATCCGCAAAGTCCAAACCCTCGGTCTCTTCTTCGTACTGAGCCATGATGGCATCACGAGAAGTGGCCGTGCTGATAATCGCCGGAATCTTGCGTCCCAGAACACTGCGGATGCGGAAGATCGATTGGAGACCGGTCAAACGGCTGGGACCTAAGTTAAAGTCAGAGAAAATAATGTCTACCGGCGCCTCCTCAATCAACTGAGCAGCGAGTTCAGCATCAAAGTATTCCGCCCTTCTCACTTTGGCACCCCAGCCTTCTAATAACGTTGCCAGGCTCTCACGAATCAAAGGATCGTCCTCAATTAACAGGACGTTGACATCCTCCAGAGAAAAAATCCGATTCGGCTGTACGGGCGGCTGTACTTCCGTCGTATCTACAGACGTTTCGATTGCCATTTCCAAGCGGAAGATAGAACCTTTTCCTACTTTAGAAATCAGTTTGAGTTCGATATTCAGAAGTTTGCAGATCTTATCGACAATCGAAAGACCTAAGCCGAAACCCTCTCGGGATTTGTGGCCGGCGCCGCCGCGGTAATAAGCCTGAAAAAGTTTAGCTTGATCTTCTTTCGTAATCCCGCAGCCCGAGTCGGAGACAGTAACAACAAGCGTGTTCTTCTTTGTTTTCTTTGCCCTCAGCAGGATACCGCCGTGCTCGGTATAACGTACGGCGTTTCCGATAAGGTTACGAAGCACCCGTTCAAAAAGCAGTCCGTCGGTGACGATCATCAGAGGCTCGGCCCTCACTTCAAAAGTCAACCCCTTGTGTTCGGCCATCGGCGTAAATTCATTCGCCAATTCAGAGAACATTGAACGAATGGAGACTTCGGTAGGCCGAATCTTCATCGTCTTGGAATCCAGCTTCGAAATAATCAGAATCTGATCCACCAGCGTCGCCACCGTATTGCAGGCCTTCGACAAATTATCAATTAAAGGTTTAGCCTGTTGATCGGCCTGCCCCTGAAGAATAGAGATAAAAATGCCCATAGCCTGGAGCGGCTGACGGAGGTCATGGTTAGCAGCCGCAAAGAATCGTGTTCTTGCAGAGATCGCCATTTCGGACGCTTCGCGGATATAGTCGGCCTTCTGCCGCTGGAAAATCAGCTGCTCCATCAAGAACTCTCGTTCAAACGAACGATAGATGCCTTGGAGATAAATCTTATTCAGACGGACGCCGAAGTAGAAAATAATGAGGAAAAGAATAAGCGTCCAGAATAAAGCGATAAACAAGGACGGCTGGTATATCAGGACGAGCTTCAGAATCGTCGGAAGCAGCGTTGCCGGAACGAATATCCAAAGGGCGGGAAGCCAGATGGCGTAAAGCGGAACACTGCCGAATGTCACGCCCACAATCATGGCCAAGAGAATCATCTCGGCAATGACGTTGTCCGGAACCATGAAATAAAAGCCTGCAAAACCGATAGAGAGACCCGACACCAAAATCATCTGGAGCGTGCGGTTCTTCCAGTAATGAAAACGCTTGTCCATGGACGGCTCGTTGAAGAAGTCATCCGCAGATTTCATGCTAGCCAGCGTATGCATCACATTAAAAGCCAGCCAGAGCGCCATGACCCAGCCCCCGACATAGCTCCAGCAAGTCAAGGTAAAAATAAGGTACAGCAGCATGCGGATCGCAACGACCGCTGTCGTCCGGTGCTTTAAAACCGACAACTGACGAAGCTGCACCTTGGAAGCTAACCGAGCGCCTGAAAGATGAAGATGGTAATTAGTCGCCTCGGGAGGGTTCGGCTCAAAAATGGTTTTAAGGCGCTTAATAGCAGAAAAAATCATTTCGGCACTCCCGCAACTCTAAAGTTTGGACAGCCTTTCATCGTGAGTTCTGCCATGTTTGACTGAACATTGAGATGTGCCTCAGAGCCGACTACAAGTGTGGCGGTTTTCATTTCGTGCCCGAAAGGCAACCCTGAGATAAACGGGGTTTTAGTGCGCCCTGCGATGAAACTCAAAGCATCTTCCAGCCCGTATCCGAAATCATGTTCGGAGGACTTAATTTTCGAGAAATCCCCCAGGACCACGGCTTTTTGGTTATCGATCACTCCGGCCTGCAGAAGGTGATTCAAATCACGCTCTATTTTGTAAGCCGGTTCAGCGATATCCTCGACAAAAAGAATACCGCCTTCGACTTTCGGGAAGTACTTGGTTCCGAGCATCGAACACAAGACGGTCAAATTCCCGCCCCAAAGCAAACCCGTTGTTTGAAAGTCCGGAAACGGTGTCGGGAAAAAGAATTTGTATTCTTCTGCCACCAATACTTCAAAGAAAGTTTGAATGGTATAAGGATCGCACTTGGGGTCGCCGAGCACAGAAGCCGTCGGCGCCTGCAGGCTCTTCCCGCCGGTCAGTGCTAAATAAGCCGTAGTGAAAAAAGTGATATCGGAAAAACCGGCAACCCAAGTTCCATTAGATTTGATTTTGTTGAAATCAAGGTTCGGTAGGAGTCGGGAAAAACCGTAACCGCCTCGAGCACACAAAACAAGTTCATTATCGCTGCAAGCCTGCTGAAAATCATTCAACCGAGCGGAGTCGCTGGAACCGCCGAAACGACCGAAGCTGGTGTAAACATCTTCTCCGATGGTTACGTCCCAACCTCTTTCTCTGAAAAGTTCGGCCGCCCTCTCGACGGATTTGAAATGAATGACATTACCGGAAGGGGCGTTAATACCGACTTTATCCATTTGTTTTACCACGGCTCTTTCTTAATTCGACAAAAAAACTTTGGAGTATCCGGAGACAATCTTCCTCCAGTACTCCTGCTGTCACATCAGTGTGATGATTGACTCTTTTCTCGTCAAATAGTTTAAACACACTTTCGGCGGCACCCGCTTTTTGGTCTTTGGCCCCGTAAACCAATCGGGCAAGTCTGGCGCCGATAATCGCACCGGAGCACATCGGACAGGGTTCAAGCGTCACATAGATCGTGCAGTTATCAAGCCGGTAGTTTTTAAGGTTCTGAGACGCATTTTTAAGGGCAATGATTTCAGCATGTCCGCTTGGGTCATGACCTGAGACAACGCAATTATGTCCTCTGCCGATGATGCTGCCTTCTTTATCGACAACGACGGCGCCAACCGGGACCTCTCCGGCCTGACGTGCTTTTGCTGCTTCGACAAGCGCTTCGCGCATGAAATGTGCGTCACGGGAACGATCGATCCGAGAAAGCCGAACTTCTTTCTCTCGGCTCAAGGCTTGATGTTTTCTTTTTTGCCGAATCTCTTCTCGAAAAGCTTCAACTGCAGAAGTTAGCTCTGAGAGCGGAAATTGTGCGATTTGTTCGTTAGATGAAGAGGCCGATACCTCCAAAAGATTTTTAGGCGTGTCGGATATCCAATTTCCGGCTTCGGCTAAGAATTTTTTTGCATCGTCTTCGTGCGGATGCAAAGGATCCCGGGCCGTTGCCTTAAATGCATCGACAACGGTCCGAAGATGGTCGGGTGATTTTGAGAGAGTAGTCAGAGAAGAGCCCCGCCGAATAGACAATTTCACAAAATTCGAAATTAGATCCGTCTGCTGAGGCATCTTGTCACTAGAAATTTAATTGAGACGGGGCTGTTTCCAATTAATATCCGGGCTTTGGTTTGCCACGCCTTCCTTGAGCTCAGACTCAAGGCCTTCTTCATCGTTGGTTAATTGACCAAATTTCTTTAATCGGTCCAAAGCATCCAGCATTGTTCTTGCGCCGTGTTCTCCGACGTAAATATCCATATCGTCGCAGCCATACTGATTTTCTTCCATGGCAGCCAGCGCAGAAGATGCTGCTTCATATCTCTTAGTTAACTGGCGGAAATCCTCTTCGAGAAACACCATCAGTTCCAAGACAGTAATATAAGGCGTACCGGAAAGCTCGGGATGTCTGACAAAAACTGTAAAGACTTCAGTCAGCATCTCATCAACTTCTTGTCTGGTGTTATAGAGCTCATTGATATGATTTTCGGCGACTTCCATAAAATCGTCTAAGTTACTGTAGTCTTCCGGCTGAGGCGTGTGCCGCTCGTACGATTGTATTTTTCCGTTCGCCATCGCGTGGACCTTATGGCCTTCTTCTATCATCTTTGCCAGGTCAGGCGCGGTTTTAAATTTCTTTATTTCGATCTTTTTCATGGCCAAAGTATACCCGAGTTGCCCTTACCTACTTGACATGTTAGCGCGCAGACCTCGGAAGTGAGGGTAAAACCGTGCGAATCGAGTAATTGCGATTTTTTTTCCCGATATTGCTTCCGAACCATGAGAATTCTTAAAATGCGAAAGGGACCTCAAGTTAATATGCATGAACGACTTAAAAACTCAACACATTGAGAGGTTCTGCTGCAACGTAAAGAGCAATTACATTCAATGGTGTTGGTATGGGAGATTTTTTGAAATATAAAAGTTTTCTCAGCTCTGTTGAATACAGTGTCGATGACAATTGCCTCTTCGGAAAAGTGATGTTTATCAAAAGTCTTCTGACATATGAGGGCGAGACCTTACAGGAGCTCGAAAAAATATCCTGAGTTTTAGGCCTTAATTCCTATTTTTATTTAAAAATCATGGAGTAAAGGCCTATTATTTTTTAATTTATTGTGGTAAAATAATAGTAATTGTATGAAGGAAGAATCATGCGTTATCACATCATGTTTAGTTCAAAAAGCGATAACAGAAGTGTTTACATTGCCTCCTCTTATCGGAACGAAAACGGTCAATCACGAAAGAATATTGTCCGCAGATGTGGAAACTTGAAAAAGCTCCTGGCGGCTGATCCAAAAGCCTTGGAGAAAATTGAAGCCGAAGTTCGGAGCCTTAATGAAAAGGCTGCCGGAGAGGACATAAAGAAACGTCTTTTAGACAATGAAACTATCGAAGCCGACATTATCCGAGCGGCAAAAGACGGCATTATGCTCAAAGGAGAAAAACCCTGTCTAAGGGGTTTAGGGATGATCGTTCTCGATCGGCTTTGGAACGAATTGAATCTTCCCTATAAGCTCTCCTATCTCAAGAAAGAGTGCGATGTTCAATTTGATTTTGAAGAGGTGGTCAAACAGCTTTGCTTAGGGAGGATTCTTGCTCCATGGTCCAAGGCCAAAACCTGTCGTTTGGCTCCTGTTTCTTATCTCGGAGCCAAGGAAGAGAACTTAGCTCACTACTACAACTGTCTCGATTTACTCAGCAAAAATAAAGACTCCGTTATCAAATACCTGAATAAAAAACTCTTAGAGGGAAATCCTCATCGCGACACCCGTGTTTGTCTCTACGATATCACTACCTATGCGTTTGAAAGTGTCGAAGCTGACAGCCTAAGAGAGTTCGGGTACTCCAAGGACAAAAAATTTAATGAAGTACAAGTTGTTATGGCTCTAGCCGCGGACAAGGACGGACTTCCAATCAGCTACAACCTTTATCGAGGCAATCAGGGTGAGTCTCCTACGATGGTTCCCTTCATTGAGGAACTGAAGAAAACCTACGGCGTCGAAAATCTTATCGTTGTTGCCGACAAGGGGCTCAACAACACCGCCAACATTCATTGCCTGCTGGAACTGAGTAATAACTACGTTCTCTCCTCAAAAATCAGAAGCGCATCTCGGGAGATCAAGGAAGCTGCATTGGATCCTACAGGAAGAGTCGAAAGGCTTGTGACAGACGGCAACGGAGTCCTCTCAAAGACATGGTTTAAAGAAATAACTCTAGAAACCAAAGTTAGCTACAAATATCCTGACTTTGCCTACGAAAACAGTAATCCGGAAGAGAAGAGAAAGCTCGAAGATAAGTTAAAGCCATACACGACGAAATACGGCAACAAGCGAAAGAAAGGAACCATCAAACGTCGTTTTATTATCACCTTCTCAGAAAAACGACTTATCAAGGATAGGATCGACAGGCAACGGCTAATAAAGAAAGCTGAAAGGCTTGTGGCTAATCCGTCTAACTTCTCTGCTGAGTTAAAGAAAGGCGGAAAAAGTCTGGTCAGCGTGGATATCGACAAAGAGAGTCTGGCTGTTGATTACGAAAGAATCTCAGAGCAGGAACTCTTTGACGGAATGCATGTGATCGAAACTTCCCTGAAAGATCCGGCTGAAGAGGTTCTGGATATCTACAAGGGACTTTGGCATATTGAAAGTAACTTCCGAGTCCTTAAAAGCCAGTTAGAAGGTCGTCCCGTATACGTAAGAACGGAAAATCATATCCGCGGCCACTTTCTTTGCTGCTACATCTCATTAGTCATCTCAAGGTTGTTGGAATACAAACTTAGAAAGAGAGATACACCGATCCCAATAGGCAAAATCGTTGAAGCTCTCAACGGACTTAGAACAACAAAAATCAAGCTGGACAGACTCCCCGCAATCTACGCTACGACAGGGATATCCGAGGAGATAAAACAGATCTGTGCCGCTTTAGAGATGCAAGTTCCGGAAGACTACGAAACGGCGGCTTCGCTGCGTAAAAAGTTAGCTCTGAAAGGAGAGCTCGGAAGCTACTTCCGAGCTAGGGAGGCTATTACCACAGCAAAAGAAAAAACGGAAAGTTAGAGAATCACTGAGGCACAAGGGCTCTTGCTAAATTACCTGCGATTCTTCCCTAAAACTCAGGAAAAAATATTTCATCAAACTATCGACAATTATTTAGCAGATTGCCAGGCAGAAGGGATCAAGCCGAATGTTCCATGCTCCGGCGACTTTGCGGAACGAAATCCGGAACGTTTTAAACCGTCCTCGCCTGGGGTAATACATGAGCCGCAGAGACCTCAATCCAATCAGGATTAAACAACTGCTCTTTTAAAAACGTACTGGAGTTCCTCCTCGTTCATTGCTCTATTTCAATCCACATTATGGCTGTCAAAAATCTCTTGAAATACCATCAAATTTCATCAAGAAAAAAATCTATACCATCAAAAATACTATTGAAATAGGCTTGCTTAGGTTTAAAGAATACTGAAAGAAAGTGAAAGCTTCTACAAGCGAAAAAACGCTTTTTTGTTGATTTTAGATATAAAAACGGGATGACTTCTGAGTCATCCCGAATGCTTAAGAAATAGCTAGAAATTCAATATTTTTATTCCCACTCGATCGTTGCGGGGGGTTTGCCAGATACATCATAAACGACGCGGTTAATACCCTTAACCTCGTTGATGATGCGGTTGGAAACCTTGCCAAGAAGATCGTATGGCAGATGAGCCCATTTAGCGGTCATAAAGTCGCTGGTCTGAACAGCTCTCAAGCTGACAACCCAGTCGTATGTTCTACCGTCGCCCATCACACCGACGCTCTTAACCGGCAGGAAGACAACGAAAGCCTGGCTGACTTTGTCATACCAACCTGCATTGCGAAGTTCTTCAATGAAGATCGCATCAGCTTCTCTCAGAAGATCGGCGTATTCGCGTTTAATAGCGCCGAGAATACGAACGCCGAGGCCGGGGCCAGGGAAAGGATGACGATAAACCATTTCGGCAGGCAGTCCCAGTGCGATACCGAGTTCACGAACTTCGTCTTTGAAGAGTTCGCGAAGCGGTTCGAGAAGCTTCAGATGAAGTGTATCGGGCAAACCGCCGACATTATGGTGGGACTTAATGGTTTGGGCTTTCTTGGTCTTGGCGCCGTTGGATTCAATGACGTCAGGATAAATGGTGCCCTGTGCGAGCCACTTAGCATTCTGCAGTTTTTCAGCTTCTTCCTGGAAGACTTCGACAAACAGACGACCGATAATCTTACGTTTGGCTTCAGGATCGGTAACACCGGATAACGCATCCATGAACCGGTCGGAAGCATCAACCACAATCAGCTTCATACCCATATTGTCACGGAAAGTCTGAGCGACCTGTTCTCTTTCGTGAAGACGAAGCAGTCCGTTGTCTACGAAAACGCAGGTCAGCTGATCGCCGATCGCGCGATGAATCAAAGCCGCCGTAACGGAAGAATCGACGCCGCCGGAAAGACCGAGAATAACTTCATCTTTTCCAACCTGATGACGAATTTTTTCAACGGCTTCCTGAGCGAAGTTGCCCATGACCCAGTCGGGATTGGCCTTGCAGATCTTAAGAACAAAGGTCTCAAGGATTTCACGGCCCTTCTCGGTATGCGTAACTTCGGGATGGAACTGGACAGCGTAAAAGCCTCTTTCCTCGTCAGCCATACCGGCGATGGGGCAAGTCGGAGTCGAGCACATCAGTTTGAAGCCGGGAGGCATTTCAGTGACTTTGTCGCCGTGGCTCATCCAAACCTTCAGATAGCTCTTGCCGTCTTTATCAGTAAAGTCGGAGATGTTCTTCAAAAGTTTTGTGTGGCCGTGCTCACGAACTTCTGCGTAGCCGAACTCACGCTGAGCGCCGCTTTCAACTTTGCCGCCGAGCTGCTCAGCCATTGTCTGCATGCCGTAGCAAATGCCTAAAACCGGAACGCCGATTTCAAAAACGGCCTTCGGAGCGCGGTCCGTGGATTCTTCATAAGCGCTCATGTGAGAGCCGGAAAGGACGATGCCGCTCGGCTTGAATTCTTTAATAAATCCATCCGATACGTCGCAGGAGTGGACTTCGCAGTAAACGTGAGCTTCACGAATACGGCGCGCAATCAATTGCGTGACTTGGCTTCCGAAGTCAAGAATTAAAATTCGATCGTGGTTCATCTTCGCTAAATATCAATTAAAAACAAAAGTCGGCCCGAGTCTATAAAACTCGAGTCGACCCTTGCCCGTCATATTAATCTGAAATTTCAGACATGTAGGAAAATTAATGTTCCAGTCTGTAGTTCGGAGCTTCCTTCGTGATCTTCACATCGTGAACATGAGATTCACGCCAGCCGGCAGATGTGATTTCAACAAAGCAGGCCTTGTTGCGCATCTCATCAATCGTACGGCAGCCGCAGTAGCCCATAGAAGAACGCAGACCGCCGCACATCTGATAGATGATGGCAAGAACGCTTCCTTTGTAGGGGACCATACCTTCGATGCCTTCCGGAACAAACTTATCAACGTTGCCGTTGTTGTTGTCCTGGAAGTAACGGTCGGCAGAACCTTTATTCATGGCGCCGAGAGAACCCATACCGCGGTAGCTCTTGTAAGAGCGGCCCTGGTAAAGAATGATTTCACCCGGAGCTTCGTCGGTACCTGCAAACATGCCGCCCATCATGACGGTATTGGCGCCGGCTGCGATGGCTTTTGCGACGTCGCCGGAAAAACGGATACCGCCGTCAGCGATCAGAGGAACACCGGAGCCCTGAAGAGCTTCGGCAACGTTGGAAACAGCTGTAATCTGCGGAACACCGACACCGGCAACAACGCGAGTCGTACAAATGGAACCCGGGCCGATCCCGACTTTAACAGCGTCTGCACCGTTTTCAACGAGGGCCAGGGCAGCAGCGGCAGTAGCAATGTTTCCGCCGATAACCTGAACCTGAGGATAGTGCTGCTTAACCCATTTGACGCGGTCAAGCACGCCCTGAGAATGGCCATGGGCTGTGTCAACAACCAAGACGTCGACACCGGCATCAACCAGCAGCTCGACACGTTCTTCCGTACCGGCTCCGACGCCGACAGCAGCACCGGCAAGCAGTTTGCCGTGTTTGTCTTTGGAAGCATACGGATGTTCGGTTGCTTTGATGATGTCTTTGACGGTCATCAAGCCGCGAAGGTGGAAGTTGTCGTCAACAACCAAAACTCTTTCAAGACGATGCTCGTGCATCAGTTTCTTAGCGTCGTCGAGTGTGGCGCCTTCTTTAATCGTGATCAGGCGTTCGGCCGGTGTCATGATTTCACTGATCTTGGCGTCCATGCGGTCTTCGAAGCGAAGGTCGCGGTGTGTAACCATACCAAGAACTTTTTCGCCCTGAACAACGGGAAGACCGGAAATGTTGTGTTCGCGGGTCAGACGAATCACGTCGGCAACAATCATGTCCGGACCGATGGTGATCGGGTCGGCAACCATGCCTGCTTCGTGGCGTTTAACTTTATTAACTTCGGCAGCCTGAGCCTGGGCTGTCATGTTTTTATGAATAATACCGATGCCGCCTTCCTGAGCTAAGGCAATGGCCAAATTAGCTTCAGTAACCGTATCCATAGCTGCAGAGCAGAACGGGATGTTTAAGCGGAGGTCTCTGGTGAATTGTGTGGAAAGGACGGTCTCGCGGGGAAGTACGTTCGAGTATGCAGGAACGAGGAGAACGTCGTCAAAGGTTAAAGCCTTTTGAAGGAGTCGCATTGTTGAACCTCTAAGCACAAAAAACAATTATACGTAAATTGAAGGAGCTGTATTTGTTGACAGCAATAGGTATTTATTCGAAGGGTGAAATTTTATTTCGCATGTTTTCGACCTCGAGTTGCCAAAAGCGGTTTATTTAAAGCGCGAAGCCGTCTGGCTTCTTTCGGATCGATTCGGAGCGGTTCGGTTAATTCAATTCGGTCCCCGTCCTTGAGGAGGTCTTCTTCTTTGCAGCGCCGGCCGTAAATGCTCAGACCGATTTCTTCGGTTTTTTGCCAGCCGAGTGCGCGCAGTGCGTCCCCGACCGTTGAACCTTCAGGAAGCTCAAGAACTTTTTTGAGCAGTCCGGAGGGTGTTTGTTTTACGGCTGATAACAGCAAATGAACCTCCCGTACCTCGAATAAAGTAAAATTGTGCAGATTTTACTCGGCTTTCAGCCTGTTTTCGGCCCTGCCGCATCAATTCGCTGTGAGCCATTATTACTTGGAGAGCAACCTTGGCAATTATTCAAAATAAAAAGGCCAGATTCGACTACGAAATTGAAGAAAAATTTGAAGCCGGTCTGGAACTAAGAGGATGGGAAGTGAAATCCATCCGTGCCGGCGGCGCTTCCATTAAAGAAGCTCACGTTTTCGTCAGAAACGGAGAACTGTTTTTATTGAATGCAAACATTACGCCTCTGAAAACCGCCAGTACCCATGAAAAAGCGGATCCCACGCGTAACCGTAAGCTCCTTCTTCATAAGCATGAAATCATGCGATTAATCGGCCGCGTCGAACAAGCCGGGTATTCGCTGATTCCTTTAGACATGCATTTCAAGGACGGACGTGTCAAACTCGAACTCGGCCTTGGTAAAGGGAAAAAGTTATTTGAAAAACGAGCCGATATCGGTAAGCGAGAGTGGAAACGCGAACAAGGCCGTCTGTTGAAAAACAGAACACTTAACCGAAAATAATCTTTTATCGAGCTGCCGAATGGCAGCTCTCTTTTTGTAACCCTATGAAATACTTCCTTTTATGCCTTGCACAAGCTGCTGCTATTTCTTTGGCAGCCCCTGCTTCTGCCTCTCCTTTCTATCCTACGGAGGCCGCAGTCTTCTTCTCTCCTAACGGAGGCGCTGAGAACGCCATCGTTCAATCTATTGACAGCGCGAAGGTCCGAATTCGTATGCAGGCCTTTCTTTTCTCTAACAAGGAAATTACGCAGGCGCTCATCCGAGCTCATCAGCGTGGCGTGAAAGTCGATGTCATCATTGATAAGAAGATGCCTAAGAAAAAACCGAATACAACGGAAGACCTCTTAAAAGCCGGTGTTCCGACTTTCTTTGACACGGCTCACCGAACCGCGCACGACAAAATCATCATCGTCGATGACAATATCGTCCTCACCGGAAGCTTCAATTTCGTCAAAGTCGCCGAAACCAAGAACGGGGAAAACCTCTTAATTTTGAAATCCAAGCCGCTCGCCGAAGAATATGTCAAAAACTGGGAGAAGCATTTCTCTCACTCCGTTCTGGCAGCGCCAGAAAAAGAGAAAGGCACCGAAGTGCCTCTCACAAAAAATCAAAATTAACGCATCAGTTTGTAAATCTTGACGATGTCCTTCTCATAAAGCGGGAGGAAATTTCCTAATTTTCCGGGAATTTCCACCGCTTTTTTCGCGAGCTCTTTGGGATCGGCCTTCTCAGCGCCGAGTTCCTTCAGATTCTTCGGGGCACCCATCTTCTTCAGGAATCGTCTAAAGGCTTTGATACCTTTACGAATAATCTCTTCGTCAGTACCTTCGCCTTTTACGCCCATAACGTTGCGGGCAAACTGAACAAAACGTTTCGGATTGGCATGCCAGACGTACTTCATCCAAGCCGGAACTACAACTGCCAGACCTTCGCCGTGCGTAATCGTCGTATCCCAGGCGCTCAGTTCATGTTCCATCCCGTGGGAGGCCCAGTCTTCGACCTGTCCCAATCCGTAATATCCGTTGTGTGCAAAAGATCCGGCCAAACCGATCTGGCACCAAGCGTCGTAATCCTTAGGATTCTTTTTGAGCTTCAGACCGTTCTTCATGATCGTCTTCATGGCGCTTTCAGCCTGACTGTCCACAAAGTCGGTATTTTTGGTCTGGGTAAAGTAGCGCTCCATGATGTGACTCATCATGTCGATCACACCTGCTCTAATTTGCTTTTCCGGAAGCGTAAAGAAAAGTTCGGGATCGATGACGCTTACAAACGGACGAACTAGAGGAGAGCCGGCGCCGAGCTTTCTGTCTCCGTTTGAAATCACAATACGGATACTCTGTTCGCTGCCTGCAGCAGGAAGCGTGAGCACAGCGGCAACCGGAAGCGCTTCTGTCGGCGTAATTTTCTTTGTGAAGAAATCCCAAACATCACCGACGTAAGGAACGCCGATCGCAATCGCCTTGGAAGCATCAATAACACTTCCGCCGCCGACGGCCAAAATAGCTTTGACTCTGTGCTCGCGGGCCAAAAGAATACCCTTCTGAACAAAAGAAAGCTGCGGGTTCGGTGTCACGCCGCCCAATTCAATCGGCACAAGGTCGGCAGCTTTTAACGACTCGGAGATGCGCTCCAAAAGGCCGCTCTCTTTGGCAGAACCGCCGCCGTAAACCACCAGCACGGGACTCATCGCCGGCACACGGGCACGCATTAGCTCTCCGATACGGCTTTCTTCTCCTTTGCCGAAAACTAAGCGTGTGGGATTAGAGTATTCAAAGTTATTCATTATTTTTTCCTATTTTCAGTTTTAGTTATTGCTGCCCATCGGAGCACCGACGAACAAAAGGGTCCAGGATTCGACAAAAGAAGCGACCGGCGCCGGTAACTCATCGGCATCCAGCAGCGGGAATCCGGCTTTCAAAGCATCATGGATCGCCTTATAGGCTTCCTCTACAAAAATCGCGCAGGCTTTGACGACGACCTCATCAGAACTCATCTCCTCGCCTTCCGGATTCTCCTCGATCTGAGGCAGCGCCTGTTTGATGTATTCTGCCAAACCTTCGGTGGTCCAGTCTTCAGGGCCCGGTTCAAAATGACTGTTGTTGCCGCAGAAAGTCTCTCCAAGCCACTCCATGAGCTTCATATCTTTCTCTGCAAGCTCATCTCTCGTCAGTTCGCCTTCCGCACAAGCAATAGCGCGCTTGCACATATTCACGACAGCCTGGGAGAGGATTTTTCGGACGACTTCAATGTCTACGATAGAAGGAGCCTGTTCTGCCTTGGAGCTGTGATCGTGACCGCAGCAGCCGCGGTTGCAGCTCGGTTTAATACATTTAGGCATCGCACTTCTCTTTGGTTAATTTTTTCACCCAAGACTCGAGCAGAGCGTCGAGAGCCTGCGAACCTTTTGCTTCGATCTCATCCGGATTTTTCTGCAGTTCATTAATGAGCTCGTGAACTTGGTTCGTGAATAAGAACATCACGAGCTGCATAAAGACGGCCGGATCAGCGGCCTCTTCCTCTTTGATCCCGAAGCCTTTCAAAGCCTCTGTGAATTCCGCACGAAGCAGCTTTTCAATTCTTTCGGGCGTATTTACTGCCGCCTTTGCATAAGCCGGATTTTGGCCTAAGAGCGTTGTAGCCAAGAATGCAGCGGCTCTCTGGTCGGCTTGAACGACTTCTTCTCGACGAACATTTTTATGAACGGCTTCCGCAAGGCGTTTAGAGACCGCCATTGCATGAGCTCTCAATAAATCTTTAATGACGAGAGGATCGTCAAGATTGGGGAGCCTGACGCCCTCCGGGATTTTTCCTTCTACGGAATCAGAACTAGCCGGTTCGAAAGCATTTTCCATATTTTGTATTTCCCTGCACGAAGATTACCGCCCGCATTAAAAGCAATCTCGGCTTCCCAAACTCGCCCGTTGTATTGGACGGTCGCGTACCGATTGTGCCTCCATTCGTGAACCGTCACGGTCTTACCAATGTGCCGGCGGAGAATTTCGGAATAAAAGTCGACTTCTCTCAAGTGACGCTGTAAAAGCATCAAATAGCTGATCACTAAAAGAGAAATGACGGTGAAGATGGCGACTTGTAAATAAACGGAACTGAGGAAGAAGGAAAAAAGGGCTGTCGTAAAGGCGGCAGCTGAAATCACCAATAGAAAAAAATTGCCGAAGTAAAGATCCATCGCGCCGATCACTGCAGCGGCAATAAACCAAAAATACGACAATCCCATAATGCGTTCCCTTCTTTGAGGTCTCTCTTTTGACCGTGAGTCAATTATAGGTTAAGAACGCGAAAACGGCCGCATCCGAAAGGAAAACGGCCGTTTGGTAAAGCTTAGAACCTAAGAATTATTTCTTAACGTCTTTAGCCAGTCTGCGCCAAGTATTGACGACAGTATCCGGGTTCAGAGAGATGGATTCGATACCTTCTTCCATCAGCCACTGAGCTAAGTCAGGATGGTCGGAAGGACCCTGACCGCAGATACCGACATAAGCTCCTTTCTCACGGCAGGCCTTGATAGCACGTGCCAGAAGGATCTTAACGGCTTCGTCGCGTTCATCGAAGAAGTTGGCAACCAGTCCGGAATCGCGGTCCAGACCGAGTGTCAGCTGGGTCAAGTCGTTGGAGCCAATAGAGAAACCGTCGAAGTGTTCAAGGAACTTCTCGGCAAGCAGTGCGTTGCTCGGGATTTCACACATCATATTGAGGCGAAGACCGTTCACGCCGCGCTTGAGACCTTGTTCGTTCAGACGTTCGTTAACTTCCTTGGCTTCCTTAACGGTTCTGACAAACGGGATCATGATTTCGACATTGGTCAGACCCATTTCGTCGCGGACTTTCTTCAGAGCTTCGCATTCCATAGCAAAGCATTCTTTGAAGTCTTCGGAAACGTAACGGCTTGCACCACGGAAACCGAGCATGGGGTTTTCTTCTTCCGGTTCGTAGAGCTTGCCGCCTAAGAGTTTGCGGTATTCATTGCTCTTGAAGTCGGACATACGAACGATCACTTTCTTCGGATAGAAAGCGGCAGCAATCGTGGCAACACCTTCGGCGATCTTTTCCTTGAAGAATTCACGCGGGTTTTCGTAACCGGCAGAAGCCTCTTCAACCGCTCTTCTCAGATCTTCGGGAAGATCCGGGTAAGCTAAGCAAGCCTTCGGATGGATGCCGATGTTGTTATTGATAATGAATTCAAGGCGGGCTAGACCGACACCATTGTTCGGGATGGACTGGAAGTCGAATGCGAGCTGAGGATTGCCCACGTTCATCATGATCTTAACGGGGATCTCAGGCAGTTCGCCCTGTTTCACTTCTTTGATTTCGAACGGGATCAGGCCGTTGTAAATATTGCCTGTATCGCCTTCGGCGCAGGAGACGGTAACTTCCTGGCCGTCTTTGAGGACTTCCGTTGCGTCGCCGCAGCCAACAACAGCAGCGATACCGAGCTCACGAGCAATAATAGCTGCGTGACAGGTACGGCCGCCGCGGTTAGTAACGATGGCACTGGCCTTCTTCATCACCGGCTCCCAGTTAGGATCGGTCATGTCCGTAACAAGGACGTCTCCTTCCTGAACCAGGTCCATCTGTTCCGGACCGGCAACAATACGAACCTTACCGGCGCCGATCTTCTGACCGATAGCGCGGCCGGTTACCAGGACTTCGCCTTTGCCGAGAAGAACGAATTTCTGCTGAACATCGGCCTTCTTCTGGCGGCTCTTCACGGTCTCGGGACGAGCCTGAAGAATATAGAGTTTTCCGTCGATACCGTCTTTGCCCCATTCAATGTCCATCGGACGGCCGTAGTGTTTTTCAATAATACGGGCGTACTTGGCAAGCTGAACGATTTCGTCGTCGTTCAAGGCAAACTTGCGGCGTTCGGATTCGGGAACATCGACCACCTTCACAGAGCGTCCGCTGGACTTGTCTGTGTCGAAGATCATCTTGATCTTCTTGCTGCCGAGAACTTTACGGATGATCGGGAATTTGCCCATTTCCATGATGGGTTTGTGGACAAAGTATTCGTCCGGGTTCACAGCGCCCTGAACAACGGTTTCACCGAGGCCATAGCTGGCTGTAATGAAAACGACCTGATCAAAGCCGCTTTCGGTATCCATCGTAAACATAACACCGGCAGCGCCCTTATCGGAGCGAACCATTCTCTGAACACCGGCGGACAAAGCCACATCAGCGTGGTCGAAGCCTTTGTGAACGCGGTAAGATATTGCGCGGTCGTTGTAGAGGGAAGCGAATACTTCCTTCATTCTTGCGAACACCTGTTCGAGACCGACGACGTTCAGGTAAGTTTCCTGCTGGCCGGCAAAGGAAGCGTCCGGAAGGTCTTCAGCAGTTGCAGAGGAACGAACAGCAACGGAAATTTCCTTCTGGTCGCCCTTGAGCCACTCATAGTGTTCTCTGATTTCTTTTTCGAGCTGAGCCGGGAAAGGAGCTTTTTCAATCCATTCACGAATTTCAGCGCCTGCCTTTGCCAGCTCTTTAACATCATCAACGTCTAACTTGCTCAGACGATCTTCAATTCTTTTATCAAGACCGCCTTCTTTTAAAAAGACTCTGAAAGCTTCAGCCGTCGTTGCAAAGCCGTCAGGTACTCTGATGCCGGCTTCTGTAAGCTGGCTAAGCAGTTCGCCAAGAGAAGCATTCTTGCCGCCTACGATGTCAACATCTGTCATACGAAGTTGGCTGAATGGAATGACGAAACGTCCTTGTGTCATGTTTACCTCGAAATTGAGTGAAAAAATTTGCTAAATTTTAGCCGTTCTTTTAGCGTTAAGTTCGTAACTTCATCTAACAGCGTTAAATTTTATGAATTCAAACGTAAACGAAACCCCTGAAAAACCGACTCAGCGTACCGTGTTTTTTGTATCCGACGCGACGGCTATTACTGCAGAAACTTTGGCAAATGCTGTTTTAGCGCAGTTTCACGGCCTTAAATACCTGCGCTACCGCATGCCTTTCGTCAACACGGAAGAAAAAGCCAAGGCCGCGGCCTTGAGAATCAATGAGGTCGGCAAAGAGAACGGCGTGCGCCCGATTGTTTTCTCTACACTCGTCGCCGGATCTCTGGCTTCGACATTTAACGAATACTGCAACGCCTTCGTCATCGAGCTTTTCCGCTCCTTCGTCGGACCGCTTGAGCGTGAACTCGGTGTTCCGAGTGACCACTCCGTCGGCAAGAGCCATGAAATCGGTGACCAGGAAAGATACAACCGTCGTATTGATGCGATTAACTACACGCTGGCACACGACGACGGACAAACCAACAAAGGCTTGGAAGATGCAGACGTGGTGCTGGTAGGTGTGTCCCGCAGCGGTAAGACTCCGACCAGCCTGTACTTGGCCATGCAGTACGGTATCAAAGCAGCTAACTATCCGCTTATTCCAGAAGATTTCGAGCGCGGCGAACTTCCGCCCGCACTGGAAAACTGCAAAGACAAGATATTCGGTCTTTCCATTTCTCCCAAGCGTCTCTCTGAAATTCGAGGCGAACGCCGCCCGAATTCTAAGTACGCTTCCATAGAGAACTGCGAATACGAAGTTGAAGAGGCTCAACGGATGATGGATCGTGAAGGCATTAAATATCTGTCTTCCACTTCTAAGTCCATTGAAGAAATTTCAGCGACGATCCTGCTTGAACTCAAAATCAATATTGATCCTCACATGAGTATGTGAGGCCGGACCGAATCGATATTTAGATATGCGGCCGAATCTTCGGCCGCTTTCTATTTGTGCGCAATGCCTGAAAGACGGCGTCTGCGCTGTTCAAAAAGGCAGACGGAAGCCGCTGTTGCAACGTTGAGGCTTTCAACTCTGGAATCCAAAGGAATCAACAGGGTTAAATCGGAAAGTTCCAGGGCTTTTTCAGAAACACCCAGACCTTCGCTTCCGAACACCCACAAAGTTTGGCCCTTTCCCCATTTTTCCTCGTAGAGATCTTTTCCGCCGCGCGCGTCAGCCACTAAACATACAGCTCCGGTTTTTTCTTTGATCTCTGCAAGCTCGACGGAAGAAATAATGTTGCAGAAGAAATGAGCTCCCATGGCTGCACGAAGCACTTTGGGAGACCAAACGTAGGCACATTGCGGTGACAACGCAATATTCGTCACACCGGAAGCCAGTGCGGAACGAAGGATGGTTCCGACATTGCCCGGATCTTGGACGCCGTCAAGATAAATCCAATCCTCGTCTTTTTTGATCCTTCCCTCTTCCGGGATGCGGATCTCACAAACTATCCCGGCACTGGTGTCCACCGGAGAAATCGAAGCATAAATTTGAGACGGCAACTGAACTACAGAAATCTTCAACGACAGGTACTTTTGCAGGATTTCCGATATTTCAAAATTCTTCTCGGCCCCTTCTCTTAAAAATACTTTGCGGACAAGCTCAGGATGCGAAAGAAGTTCTCGGGCCAAATGAATCCCTTCGGCGAGAGATAAACCTTCTTTTCTCGCCGCCCTCGAGTGCTGCGCCAAATTCTTCGCAAGCTTAATCGAAGGATTAGCTGCGCTTGTGATCCGCATGAATTCCATTTACTGTCCCTTTCGCTTTTTACGATCGGCTCGCCGTTCAAACTTCTTAGCAATCAAGGCCACAGGACCGAACGTCATTCGGTGCACTGGACACGGGCCCCATTTCTCCAGCATTTTAAGATGGTGTGCCGTACCGTATCCCGCATGTTGCTCAAAGCCGTATTTCGGATACATTCCTCCCAAGATTTTCATCAAGGCGTCCCGATAGGTCTTGGCCAAGATGGAGGCTGCGGAAATTTCCGGAATCAAGTCGTCGCCTTTGACAATCGGCTCTGCACGGAAAGGAAGCTCTGGCAGGCGGTTCCCATCAACCAAGACTAAGTCCGGTTTTGGATCAAGCTGAAGAACGGCTTTACGCATCGCTGCCATCGTCGCCTGAAGAATGTTCATTCGGTCAATGTCCGCAACCGAACTTTCGGCGATCGCCCAAGCGAGCGCATGCGTTTTAATCTGCTCTGCAAGAACTTCTCTTGCGTGAGCCGTCAGTTTTTTTGAGTCTCTGAGCCCTTCTATCGGATGATCGGGGTTCAAAATCACGGCTGCAGCAACAACCGGTCCGGCCAAAGGGCCGCGGCCCGCTTCGTCCACACCGCAAACAAGTGTGGCGATCGTTTCCTCACCGTCGAATAAATAGTCAGCCATCAGCGTTTTAAAACCTGATCGATTGCCTCTGTTGCCAGCTGAGCAGTCGGCCTCAGCAATGTTTCATGCATTTCTGAAAATACTTCTTTGAGATATTCCTGCCGCTTCGGCTCCAGGGCGTGAAGCAAATGGGACGAAAGGATCTCAGGCGAACAGAACATCTGAACGCACTCGGGAACCAAAGTCTTCTGCGTCAGGATATTGGGCAGGCTGATCCACTTTGTCTGTCCTTTGGAAAGAATCAGCATTGCCGAAAGCGCCGGCATAGCGTATCCGACGACCAAGGGCTTTTTATAAAGTGCCGCCTCAAGCGTTGCTGTGCCGCTCGCCACCAAAATAGCGTCAGCCGCTTCCATCGCCAAATGAGACTTCCCGTCCAAAAGAACGGTATTGTCTTCGACATCAGGAAAGCGATTGAGAACTTCTAAAATCTCTTTTTTCCTTTGCTCATCGGCGGCCGGAACTATGAATCGAGTTCTCGGTTCCTGCTTCAGCAGTAAGAACGCAGCGCCGAAAAATGCCGGCGCACACCAGCGAATCTCGTCTTTACGGCTGCCGGGAAGAATGGCAATGACCGGCCCCTGCGCAGCGATGTTCAGTTTGCGTCTTGCACCTTCCGTATCCGGCACCATCGGAATGATCTCGGCTAGAGGATGGCCGATGTACGTGCTCGGAATGCCGGCTTCTTTAAAAATTTTCTCTTCAAAAGGGAAAATCAAAAGCAGATGATCCACCGCACGTTTGATTTGGTGAATTCTCTGCGGACGCCAAGCCCAAACGGCCGGAGCCACCATGTGAACAACCGGGATCCCCGATGCTCTGACCTTCTCTTCAATCGACAGATTAAAGTCAGGAGCATCAACTCCGATGTAGGCAGCAGGACGAAGCTGGACAGTACGGCGCATCATTTCTCGGCGAATTTTTAAAATTCGAGGCAAATGACGGATCACTTCCAAATAGCCCCGGACGGAAAGTTCGCTGGCATGAAACCAAGGATCCAAGCCGTCTTGAATCATTCGGTCACCGCCGATACCTTCCATCTTAAGATTCGGACGAGACGCGGCAACAGCCGGCAGAACACGCGAAGCTAGATAATCTCCGCTGTTCTCTCCGGCTGCCCAGATAATGCTGTTGTTGGTCAATTGCTCCATTAGCGAGCCAATCCTCGAGTTGCCTGCTCTGTGAATTCGCACATCAGTTCACAGACTTTCTTAGCCTGTTCATCTTCTAATGCTGATGCGTAAGCCTTGATGGCTTCCACGGCCTCTGGAACGGTCTTGCCTTCACGGAAGATCAGTTTGTAGCTTTCGCGTGCCGCGTGCATGGCAGCCCTTGAATAGCCGTGACGCTTCATGCCTTCAAGATTGATGCCGAAAGGAGAGGTAGGATAACCTTGATACATGCCGTAGGGAATGCAGTCCTGACGAACCATGCTTCCGCCGCTCAGCATCGCGCCCTTTCCGATCTTGACAAACTGGTGGATGCCGGACTGGCCGCCGACGATCACGTCGTCGGCAACATGAACGTGCCCGGCAAAGCCGACATTGTTGGCAATGATGGTGTCGTTTCCGATGACGCAGTCATGTGCAACATGAACGTTGGCCATCAGTAGATTGCCGTTTCCAATAATGGTTATTCCTTTGTCCTGCACGGTCCCGACAGAGAGTGTGCAGTGTTCGCGAATAACGTTGTTGTCACCGATGATTAGCTGAGTTTCTTCACCGCGGTATTTTTTATCCTGAGGATCGATACCGATCGCTGCAAAGGCATAAATCTTGTTGTTCTTACCGATCTTCGTATGACCGGTAAGAACAATATGGCTCTGCAAAGTGGTTCCTTCACCGACTTCAACGTGGGGACCGATCGTGCAGAACGGACCGACGACAACGTTCTCCGCAAGTTTGGCTTGAGGATCTACTAAGGATGAGGGATGGATCTGAGCCATATTTTTTCCTTTATTTGGGTGAACGATAAGAGCACATCATGTCGGCACATGCAGCCAGCTGACCGTCAACCGTTGCATCGCAGTGCATCTTGATCATGCCGAGTTTTTCACGGAGGAATGTGCATTCAAAACGAAGCTGATCACCCGGGATCACGACACGTTTGAAGCGAGCGTTGTCAATAGAAGCAAAATAGAAAAGTTTCTCAGGATCTCTTTCGCCGCCCATTCTTGCAAAAGCAAGCATCGCACAGGCCTGAGCCATCGCTTCGATGATCAGAACGCCGGGCATGACGGGAACGCCGGGGAAGTGGCCGGTGAACTGAGGTTCGTTGACAGTGACGTTTTTGATCGCAATCAGCTTATCAACACCGTTCGTTTCCAAAACTCGGTCAACTAAAAGAAACGGATAGCGGTGAGGCAGGAGCCTCATGATGTCATTAATGTCTTGCATTTTTACTCTTTCTTAAGGGAATCAACTTTTTCAGCCAGATGCTTCAGCTGTCTGCGCATCTCAGGCAAACGTTTAATTACGGACAGAATGTTATAGAACTCTCTATGAGGCATTGCGGGCATGTAGCCGGCATAGTAGTCAGGTTTCTCGATCGAACTCGGAACGCCTGCCCCGCCGCCGATGATCGAACCTGCAGCGACCTTGAGGTGTCCGGCAAAACCGGAACCGCCGCCGGCCTGAACGTTGTCGCCGATAATCGTGCTGCCGGCCAAACCGGTTCTTCCGGATAGGACAACATTCTTACCAACTTGGCAGTTGTGACCGATCATAACTAAGTCATCAATCTTGGTGCCTTGTCCGATGGTGGTATTCTGCAACGCACCGCGGTCGATACATGTATTGGCGCCGATTTCGACATCGTCGCCAGTTTCAACCGCACCGATCTGCGGAATCTTCACGTATTGTCTGTCTAAAGGCGCAAATCCGAAACCGTCGGCGCCAATCACGGCACCGGAGTGAATGATATTGCGTCTGCCGATACGGCAGCCATAGTAGATGGTAACGTTCGGATAAATACGAGTGTGTTCGCCGAGAACAACGCCTTCGCCGATAACGCTGTTGGCTCCGACAAAGCAGTAAGGCCCGACCTGCGCACCTTTGCGAATTACAACGCCGGCTTCAACGGTTGCGGTCGAATCAATAACGGCACCGTCTTCGACTACGGCTCTGGTATCAACCCCCGGCTCCGGCTGCTCCTGCGGGAAGATGATTTGCAGGGCATATGCAAACCAAGCGTACGGATTGCGGGTAATGACGACGATACGTTCGGGCTCTTTTTCTCCCCAAATCGCCTGTTTGTCTTCTTCTGTCAAAACCAAAGCTGTCGCTTTGCAGGCGCCAGCCGCATCACGATATTTGCTGTTGGCTAAAAAAGCAACGTCGCCGTGCCCGGCGGTCTCCAGCGAAGCAATGGACTTAATTTCAGCCTTGCCTCCGTTGGCACTGATTGTGCTCAATAAAGTATCGTTGCTTTTTTCTTTAATTCGGTCTACTAACTCAAGAAGAGTCATCGGCGCTGTTTGTTGAATCATTTGAATCGCCCTAATTAAAAAATTTATGCGGCTGATCTGAGAGGGAGAGCAAGTTTGAAGTCGCCGAAACCCGAGTCAGGTCATGCCGCACGTATTGCACTAAATGGCAATTAAGCAACAAGCAGACATCTGTCTGCTTGTGCCCGATAAAAATTACTTGAGTTCCTTAAGAACCTGGTCAGTGATGTCAATCTTCGGGTTGACGTAGATGGCTTCCTGAAGAATGAGGTCATATTTTTCGCGCTGAGCGATGTTCTTGATGACCGTGTTTGCCTGACGGAGAAGCTTCTGAAGCTCCTCATTTCTGCGCTGATTGAAGTCTTCGCGGAGTTCGCGCTGACGGCGCTGGAAATCGCGGTCTCTTTCAGCCAAATCACGCTGCTTGCGAATTCTTTCCTGTTCCGTCATTGTGCCGGCGTTCTTTTCGAAGCGCTCGACGTCATTTTTCAAACGCTGACCGGCAGCATTGAGCTCTTTATCGCGCTTAGAGAATTCCTGTTCAAGTTTTTTACTTGCGGCCTGAGCAGCTGCAGAATCGCGAAGAATAACCTCGGTGCTGACAACACCGATCTTAACTTCTGCCTGCACTGCTGTCGCAGCAGAGCAAACCAAGGCGGAAACTAAAGCAACCGCTAACCATTTTTTTTGCATGAATGTATCTCCTACACAATTGTTTAATTGTGCCACAAATTTATTAGAAACCTGTACCAATTTGGAATTGGAATCTCTGAAGCTCGTCACTGTCCTTCTTATTGAGCGGGAATGCGAAGCTCAATTTAAGCGGGCCCATCGGAGAAATCCAGGCTAAACCGAAACCGACGGAGTAACGAAGGTCACCGAGGTCAAGCTTGTCTTTCTCATAGCGATCCACAACATAACTGCCGTTAGCTGCTTGTTTGTAAAAGGCTTTGCGGCCCCAAACCCAGCCGCCATCCAGGAAGGTGAACATACGAAGGGTTCTGTCTGCCCCGGGGATCGGCGTCAACAGTTCGAGAGAGAAATTGAGTTTGCGGTTACCGCCGGAGGCATCTCCGTCTGTATCACGGGGGCCCAAGGAGGAAGTATCGTAGCCGCGAACCGAACCGATACCGCCACCATAGAAATTCTTGAAGAACGGGTACTGTTTGCCTGCATAACCGTCACCATAACCGAGTTCGGTATTGAACGCAAAAGTAATGGATTTCGTAACCGGAACAAACTGCTGGAACTGGTAGGTTGCACGATAGTATTTCAGATCAAGAACAGGAAGAGAAATTTCACCGAACAATCTCTGATAGCGGCCGCGAGTCGGAGCCAGAATGTTGTCTCGGGTATCACGAGACCAGCCGATCGTCGCTGCAATGCTCTTCGGCTTCTTGCCGTAATCGTTGACATAGTCGACGTAGCGGCGCGGAGCACCGGAGCCGACGGTCACATCGGTCATTTCAAACTTGCCGCCGAGAAAGATCTGATCGTTTTCCGTAATCGGCACACCGTAAGTTACGCCGGCACCGTACGTTTCGTACTTAACGTCATCGGTAATTTCGAGTTCGTCCAAGTCGAGCTTACGATCGTAAATTTCGAAGGACTGGCTAATACCCGAAGTCGTGATGTAAGGCTGCGTGAAGCTGGCAGCATAAGTTCTAGAGCTCTTAGACGTATTGACTTCAAGAGATAGAGAATTACCGGTACCGAAAACGTTGTTCTGCGAGAAACCGCCGGAAAGAACAATACCTTCGGAGGTGGAGTAGCCGGCACCGATCGAGATGTTGCCGGTCGGACGTTCTTTCACGTTAACGGCCAAATCAACTTCGTCCGAAGAACCGGGTACGGGTTCGGGTTCCGCAGTAACAGTTTCAAAGAAACCGAGACGGTCGATACGGTCACGAGAAACGGCAACTTTATCGCTGTCAAACCAGCTCGCTTCATACTGACGAACTTCACGACGAATGACTTCGTCCTGAGTACGCGTGTTGCCGGTAATGTTCACTTTACGAACATAAACTCGGCGGCCGGGGTCAATCGTGTATACGACACTAACTTCATCCGGATTTTCCGGATCAACGACCGGATTCGGGATTGCTCTTGCAAACGCGTAGCCCAAAGCGGAAAGACGATCCGTAAATTTCTTTGCCAGACCATTTACTTCGGAAGCGTTGTAGACGGAACCCGGCTTGATATCCACAAGATCTTCAAACTCGGGCTCAAGGCCAAGCATGTCACCGGTTAAGCGGATATCTTTGATTGTGTACTTTTTGCCTTCATCAATATTGATGGTGACAAAAATCTCTGACTTATCGGGACTGACAGATACTTGTGTCGAGTCAATCTTGAAGTCGAGGTAACCGTTGTTGTTGTACAGAGCGCGAATTGCCTCTAAGTCGGCAGTGAGCTTCTCTCGAGAGTACTGGTCGCGTTTGGTATACCAAGAGAACCAGTTCGGGGTACCGAGCTGCATTTCGTCGCGAAGATCGCCTTCGTCATAAACTTTGTTGCCGACAAAACGGATTTGCTGAATCTTTGCAGCAGGACCTTCATCAACGTCGATGTTGATGCGGACGCGGTTGCGTTCGACCGGCGTCACAGTGACTTTGACATCTGCGGAGTAACGGCCACGCGAGAGATATTGGCGTCTTAATTCTTGAACGGCACGGTCTAACACCGCACGGTCAAAAATAAAGCCTTCGGCTAAGCCCACATCACGGAGAGATTTTTCAACACCTTTGGCATCAAACTCGGAAATACCGGTAGTGTGAATGTTTGCGACCGTCGGACGTTCCTGAACTCGAACAACCAGGACGTTGCCGTCCATGTCGAGCTGAACGTCTTGGAACATTCCGGAGGCATACAAAGAACGCAGTGATTCAGCGCCCAGCTCCGGAGAATACGTGTCTCCCACTCGGATCGGCAGATGCGAAAATACAGTACCCGCTTCCGTACGGGAAATGCCCTCGAGTCGAATGTCTTTAATCACATGACCCTGTGCAAGCACGGTCGTCGCTGCCAAAGCTAAAGCGCAAGCTAGCGCTATCTTCTTAGGATGAGGCATATTCTATAAATTAAAAAATGACCCTGCGTGATTGAAATCACGGCAAAAGTCGCGTCAAATCATTAAATAGTGCAAGTATAGTCAAACCAAAGAGAGCTGCGATGCCAATCTTTTGTGCAGACGCTTGTACAGCCTCAGAAACCGGCTTACCAGTCACTACTTCGAGAGAATAATACAGGAGATGGCCGCCGTCCAACATGGGAATCGGTAACAAGTTCAAAATTCCCAAGCTGATGGAAACCAACGCTAAAAACGAAATAAAAGGAAGAATACCCAGCTGAGCAGTCTGGCCGGCATAGTCGGCAATCGTCACCGGACCAGAGATGTTGCTGATAGAGACATCACCGGTGAACATCTTTCCGATCATTCGAACAGACATCGCCGCGGTATCCCACGTCTTCTTCACACCCTCGGCCAGACTCTTTAGGAGGCCATAAGAAACCTGAGTGTGCGGAAAATCTACCCCGATCGCTGCGCCGATGCGGCCGATTTCATTACCCTGTTCGTCCATAGCGGCTGCCGGTGTAACTTCCAGAGTATGTGTCGGACCGTTTTCGTCTCCGACGAGTAATGTGACGGGTTTCCCGGGATATTTTTTGATTTCACTGACAAAATCTTTCGGCATCTTAACCGGAACATTACCGACGCGATAAATATGGTCGCCGATTTTGATTCCGTCGCGCTGCGCGGCAGAGTTCTCAACAAAAGATGAGATAAACGGATGGCCCATATTCAAATGAAGACCGACCTCATCAAAAGGATCGGCATCTTTTGCTTTCGGGTCCAGACTCATCTTCGTGAGGTCAATTTCTTTCGTTACTTCGCTGCCGTTGGGACTGTGAACCAAAATATCCGTCGTACTTCCGAACTTATTCAGCATCTCCATACGGAGATCCGTAAAAGTTTTAATTTCGGAATCGCCGACTTTCAGAATCTTGTCGCCGGCATGGAGTCCGGCCATGGCGGCCGGCGTACCGGCGGGAGGCTCGGCAACAACCGGCGTCGGCTGCGTGCTGCCTATCATGAAGATAGAAGCGTAAAGCAGGACGGCGAGCAGAAGATTGGCAAATGGACCTGCAGCAACGATGGCGAATCGCTGCCATACATTCTTGGCCCCGAATTCACGGTTTTTATCTTCCGGTTTGATAGGCAGACAGGCAGGGTCTCTCGCATCAAGCATCCTGACGTATCCGCCTAAAGGCAGTGCACTGACCGCCCACTCGGTTGCGTCAGGGTCGTTCTTGCGTTTATAGATAAAAATCGGTTTTCCGAAGCCGAGAGAAAATCTCAGAATTTTTACGCCGCAAAGTCTGGCGACTAAATAATGCCCGAGCTCATGAAAGGTAATCAAAATACCGATCGTTACCGCAAAGGCAGCAATGGTCGTCAACAATGTCAAGGTTAGTTCTCCAGTTTGTCGCAAAAACCTTCGAGCCAAGACTGAGCCAGTTTTCTGGCTTCTTTATCCGTTTCCAAAATCTCTTCCAAGTTGGTCGGAGTCGGGGGCTGGAAGCCGTACATCATTGCATGACACAGGCGTGCAATGTCGGTAAAGCCGATCTTGCCTTGAATAAACGCCTCGACGCCGATCTCGTTGGCCGCGTTCAAGACGATCGAAGCAGCTCCGCCCAGCTTCAATGCATCATAAGCGTAGCCGAGCTGGGGAAAACGTTTTAAGTCCGGTTCTTCGAAGGTTAACGTTTTGATTTTTGAGAAGTTTAATGGTTCTACTCCGGCGTCCAATCTTTCCGGGAAGCCTAAAGAGTAAGCAATCGTGTTTCTCATGTCTGGAGCGCCCATTTGGGCAATGACTACGCCGTCGGCGTATTGGACCATAGAGTGAATGACGCTCTGGGGATGAACGACAACCTGAATGCGTTCCGGTTCGAAATCAAAAAGCCAGCGGGCCTCGATAACTTCCAGGCCTTTATTCATCAGCGTCGCAGAGTCAACGGTAATTTTCTTGCCCATCGACCAGTTTGGGTGATGCGTGGCTTCTTCAACCGTGACATCAGAGAGGTCCTGTCTTTGACGGAAAGGGCCTCCCGAGCAAGTCAGAATGATATTGGCTTCACATCTGGCTTTTTGGGTCGCGCCGACAAGACACTGGAAAATGGCATTGTGTTCGCTGTCAACCGGCATGAGAACAGCACCTGAGGCCTTTATCGTATCCATCAGGATTCGGCCGCCGCAAACGACACTTTCCTTATTGGCGAGCAGAAGCTTTTTTCCGGCTTCCGCAGCTTTAAATGTAGAAGAAATTCCGGCAGCTCCGACGATGGCTCCGATAACGATATCGACTTCGGGGTTCGCAGCGATTTCGTCGATCGCCTTCGAACCGGCCAAAGCTTCGGCCGTACTTCCGGCAGCTCTAAGTTCTTCCTGTAAGGCTCCCAGAAGCTCTTTATCAGCAATAACCGCGACTTTAGCTCCGCTGTCCTTAGCCGCTTGAGCGAGTTTTTTAACGCTGGAATTCGCCGTTACCGCATACACGGTGAACCGGTCGGGATAACGAGAGATGACATCTAATGAACTTTTACCGATCGAGCCGGTCGCACCGAGTATCGCAATGCTTTCCATGACTGAAACTTAGTAACCTTGGAGGAAAAGAAGAATGAAGACGGTAAGCGGAAGAACGCTCATCTGAGCGTCGAGACGGTCGTAGAAACCACCGTGTCCCGGAAGAAGATTGCTCGAATCTTTGACACCGGCGGAGCGCTTGAGGGCACTTTCAAACAAGTCGCCGGCAATCGAAAACAGAACTACTACGATCAGGATCAAGGCAGAAGCCCAGCCTGTTAAATGAGAGATCAGAGCGTTGGTCCAGAGCGGGAAGGACGGCTGAGCCCAATAAAGAACGTACGACAAAGCCAGGACACTTACAAAAGCCGTCAGCGCGCCTGACCAAGTCTTTTTCGGACTGATGCCTTCGGCCATCTTCGGACCGCCTAGGCAGCGGCCGCCGAAATAGGCCACGATATCGGCAACCCAAACAATAGCTAAGACGGAAAGCATGTAGATGGTGCCCTTCTCACGGAAGAGATACGTGAGGGAGAACCAAGCTGCCGGAACAAAGATCCAGGCAAGCAAAGCCCCGATGCCTTTCGGTACCATCCAGCCGGAAGCCCGGCGAGTGAAGATGACAGCGGTGATAACAGCCCAAAGCACGGTAGCCACAGCTGTAATAATCATGAGCCCGTTGCCGGACTGAATGGTTTGCAGCGCAGCCGGTGAAACATACTCTAGAAAGAAGAGGAAGGCCGCCAGCAAAACGCCGCAGACCATAGCGACTCCGTTATTCCATTTACAGATCCGGAGCCACTCCCAAAAGCAGCATCCGATGGCAATCGCGGCCACCGCCGTGAAAGCGAGAGGGGAAATTAAAAGCGCGCCGATGATGATAATTAACAACACAACGGCGGTGATGACTCTTTGCAGCAACATGAACTATTCCTTTTTCGCTTCCTGTTGAATTTGTTCGGAAGTCTTACCAAATCTACGTTCTCTATTAGAGTACCAATTTAGCGCATTTAAAAACTCGTTCTCGGTGAAATCGGGCCATAAAATTTTCGTGAAATAGAGCTCCCCGTAAGCGAGCTGCCACAGCATAAAGTTGCTGATGCGCTCCTCTCCGCTCGTGCGGATAAACAGGTCCACATCTCCGGAATCTGCTAACGGCAGCAGTGATGCAAATTTTTGTTCCGTCAGCTCCTCCGGAGGAACCTCACGAGATCTTTTGGCAGCTTCAAGAATCTCCCAGCGGCCTCCGTAATTCACGCAGACATTGAGCGTAAGACCCGTGTTGTTCTCTGTGATCTTCATTGAATCTGCGATTTGCTGCTGAAGTTCTTCAGAAAAAGCTGTCAAATCACCGACGAGACGAACACGAACATTCGCTTTATTGAGAGCGGCGATCTCTCTGCGCAGACTCACGAGAAAAAGCTTCATCAAGCCCTTCACTTCTTCGGCCGGCCGATTCCAGTTTTCGCTGGAAAAAGCAAAGAGCGTCAAATGCTGAACTCCGGCCTTAGCCGCAGTCTGGATTGCAGTTCGGACGGACTCTACCCCTTTTTGATGGCCCATGAGACGCGGAAGCTTGCGGGCCTTGGCCCATCTTCCGTTGCCATCCATAACAATAGCCACGTGACGGGGCACCCTTTCACGTGGCTTTGCAGTCAATTCCTGACTTGTCATAGGATTTAAAACCGATTAAACGGTCATGATTTCCTTTTCTTTTTCGGCAATCAGCTTGTCGACTTCACCGATGTACTTATCGGTGAGCTTCTGAATTTCAGTATTGGAACGGCGTTCGTCGTCTTCGGAAATTTCTTTTTCCTTAACGAGCGCGGCAACCTTGTTGTTGGCGTCACGGCGCAGATTGCGGATGGCAACCTTAGTTTCTTCGCCTTCGGAACGAACGACCTTCGTTAAGTCACGGCGGCGTTCTTCTGTCAGAGGAGGCATCGGGACGCGGATGACTTCGCCGGAAGTTGCCGGATTCAGCCCCAGATCGGAGTTGCGGATTGCTTTTTCAACCACGGCAACCATTTTCTTTTCCCAAGGCTGAACAGTGATTGTTCTGGCGTCGGCCAAACCGAGCTGAGCGACCTGAGAAATCGGGGTCGGGCAGCCGTAGTAATCGACGGTGATATGTTCGAGCAAACCGGTATGAGCACGACCCGTACGGATCTTCATCAGGTTTTCTTTGAGCGTTTCAATAGAACGCTTCATATGATGTTCGGACTGTGAATAGATGTCTTTAGTTGTCATGTCAATTTCCAATCTCTGCAGATTTCTCGGCTGCAAGTCGCAAAACTTAGTCGCACGCCGGTGAGCAGAAAATCACGGACGCGGTCAAATCCGCCGAAATAAAACAACGGCGGCAGTGACAGCCTTATTAATTCGTTGAGTTTACCACGGAGCGCAATAGCCTCAAACCGCTCGATTCGAGTTGGTTTAATAGGCTCCTCGGCTAAACGCGCTTAAGCTCAAAACATCTGATAAGGAGTTTGAACTATGGCAAAAATTGAAAAAATGTTCGGCGCAATCCTGAAAGATCAGGAACAAAAGAGTGATGAACTGCGCGACAAGATCCACGCAGAAAACAAACTCAAAAAGAAAGAAGCTGAAAAATCTTCCGAACGCGAAAAAGCCGAAAAGTAATTCGCCGACCGAAAAAGAAGCTCCGGACCCGCTGATGCAGGCCCGGAGCTTTTTGTATCCGTTTTTTTCTCGGTTAAACGTGAACGAGCGTGCCCTCGTCTTCACCAAGCACAACGCGTTTGAGCGCGCCGGGCTTATGAAGGTTGAAGACTCTGATCGGCATGCCTTGATCGCGGCAGAGCGTAAAAGCCGTGGCGTCCAAAATCTTGAGTTTCTTCTGAATGGCTTCGTCGAAGGTCAGAGACTTATACATTTTTGCGTTGGGATCCTTCTTAGGATCAGCGGTAAATACGCCGTCAACCTGAGTGGCTTTCAGAACCATATCGGCTCCGATTTCCGCACTTCTCAGAGCTGCAGCAGTATCCGTTGTGAAGAACGGATTACCGGTGCCGGCAGCAAAAATCACAACGCGGCCTTTCTTCAGATGGCTCAATGCTTTGCCGCGAATGTACGGCTCGGCAACCTGGTCGATATCCAGGGCGCACTGGACACGGGCTTCAACACCGGCGTTTCTCAGTGCATCCTGAAGTGCCATTGCGTTCATGCAGGTGGCCAGCATGCCCATATAGTCGCCGGTGGCGCGATCCATACCGGTAGAGCCGAGCGCGACTCCGCGGAAGATGTTGCCGCCGCCGACCACGATCGCAAGCTGAACGCCTAAGTCAACTACTTCCTTGATTTCGCCGACGATGCTTTTAAGCGTATCGCGGCTGATGCCGAAGGCGTTGTCGCCCATAAGGGCTTCGCCGGAGAGTTTCAGCAGAATTCGTTTGGTTTTAGGCGTTTCAGACTTACTCATCGTTTACTCCGAAAAAAGTTCAACAATTAGGCACGTGCGGCAGCAGCCTGAGCAGCAACTTCGGCAGCGAAGTCGTCGTTGCGTTTTTCAAGACCTTCACCGACAACAAACAGCGCAAATGCAGATACTGTAGCACCATTGCTCTTCAGGAGTTCGCCGACGCTCTTAGAGTCGTCCTTAACGAACGGCTGAGAAAGAAGCGTGACTTCCTTGAGGAACTTGTTAACGGAACCTTCGGCGATCTTCTCGATCAGGTGTTCCGGTTTGCCGTTTTCGCGAGCTTTTTCGATAGCAACGCGGCGTTCTGTTTCGATCAGGTTCTGATCAACACCGTCTTTGTCGAGAGCCTTCGGCTTAGAAGCAGCGATGTGCATAGCCACGTCGTGAGCAACTTCGTCGTTGCCGCCGACCACGTCAACGATAACGCCGATCTTGGCGCCGCCGTGGATGTATGTGGAGAGCTTGCCTTTACCTTCAATGATCTGGAAGCGGCGGATGGAGATGTTTTCACCGATCTTGCCGATCAGGCCTTTACGAACTTCGTCAACGGTAGAGCCGTTGAGCGGAAGAGCGGAAAGAGCAGCAACGTCAGCCGGTTTGTTTTCGGCGACGAGCTTGGCGATATCGTTGGCGAAAGCGATGAAGTCGGCATTCTTAGCAACGAAGTCGGTTTCGGAGTTCAATTCAACGATAGCGCCGATCTTGCCCGGTTCGTCGATGTAGATAGCGACAACGCCGTCAGCGGTAATACGGCTAGCAGCCTTAGTGGCCTTGTTGCCGAGCTTAACGCGAAGAATTTCTTCAGCCTGCTCCATGTTGCCGTCTGCTTCTGTCAAAGCCTTTTTGCATTCCATCATCGGAGCGTCGGTTTTAACACGAAGTTCTTTAACCATTGCGGCAGTGATAACAGCCATTGTTTTATCCTTAAAAAATAATTGGTTTAAAAAGAAAGGGGCGCGAACGCCCCTTCCCTTGGTACTTCAGACAAGAAGAGGCGAATTACTCAGCTTTTTCTTCGACAGCGGCTTCTTCAACGAAGTCGGAGTCTTTAGCAGCCTTGACAGTGTCTTCAAGGTTCTTGTTCTTGCCTTCAAGAATTGCGTCAGCAAATCCTTTAGCGTAAAGAGCAACAGCGCGGGCGCTGTCGTCGTTACCCGGGATGACATAGTCAACACCGGCAGGATTGTGGTTCGTATCAACGATACCGACAACAGGAATACCAAGCTTGTTAGCTTCCTGAATAGCAATCTTGTGGTAGCCAACGTCAACAACGACCAGAGCGTCGGGCAGACCGTTCATTTCTTTGATGCCGCCCATAGCTTTGTTCAGCTTTTCGAGTTCACGAGTGAAGTCGAGAGCTTCTTTTTTGGTCATCTTTTCAAGAGCGCCGTCGGCAACTTTCTGTTCCATTTCTTTAAGACGCTTCAGGGAAACCTTAACCGTCTTGAAGTTGGTGAGCATACCGCCCAGCCAGCGCTGATCAACATAAGGCATTCCGGCGCGTTTGGCTTCAGCAACGATGGCGTCGCGGGAAGTGCGCTTTGTGCCGACGAAAAGGATGGTGCCCTTCTGCGCGGCCAGGTTTGTTAAGAACTTGGCAGCTTCGTCGAACTTAGCAACAGTCTTTTCGAGGTTGATGATGTGAATCTTGTTACGAGAGCCGAAAATGTACTGGGACATTTTGGGGCTCCAAAAACGAGTCTGGTGACCGAAGTGTGCACCGGCTTCGAGCAGTTCACGCATGCTCAGAGATGACATATCTTTAATTCCTTTAGGGTTTAATTCCAACAGCCTCACGTTTTCCGAATGGAACCCTGTTGTGAGACTGCGCTATTTAACAAAAAAGTCCAAACGTTTCCGTCCGGATCGGGGCGGAATTCTATCATGCTTTTTCAAAGAGTTAAGCGTTTGAAAAGAGGCGTTACAACCTTTTGACGTTCCTTTTTGAGACAAAACAAATGAAACCTTGTTTTAGCGGCGATTTAAAGAATGATCGCCACCTTTCTTCCGGTTGACCTATATAAGGCTGAGATAACTCCGCTCATCGGTGAATCCACTAAAATTGCGGCATTGAAAAACTTTTTCGAGTCAGATTTAATCAATGTTTGACAATATTCTTATTAAGACCCCGGAACAAATCGAAGGCATCCGGGCGGCCTGCCGCGATGCGGCTTTGGTTCTCGACTACATTGAACCGTTTGTTAAAGCCGGCGTCACCACCGAGTACCTCGATGATTTGATGCTCAGATATACCGAAGACGTCCTCAAAGACAAGTCCGCTTGCCTTAACTACGACCCGGACGGCACCAATCCTTATCCGAAAGCTACCTGCATTTCCGTCAATCATCAGATCTGCCACGGTATTCCAAATGAGAAAGTGCTCAAAAACGGAGATATCTTAAATATTGACGTGACCGTCATTAAAAACGGTTATTACGGAGACACCAGCCGTATGTATTCCGTCGGCCATATTTCCGTTGCTGCTAAACACCTCATTAATGTCACTTTCGACTCCATGTGGAAAGGCATTGAAATCGTGCGTCCCGGCGCCCATTTCGGAGATATCGGCTATGCAATTCAGCATTTTGTCGAACCTCAGGGCTGCAGCGTCGTTCGTGAATTCTGCGGTCACGGGGTCGGAGTCGGTTTCCACGAAGATCCTCAGGTCTGCCATTACGGCAAGCTCGGCACCGGCGCTGTCATGAAGCCCGGCATGATCTTCACGATCGAGCCGATGATCAACGCCGGAAGAAAAGAACTTCGCATTCTTCCGAACGGCTGGACGGCTGTAACCAAAGACAGAAGTCTTTCCGCCCAGTGGGAACATACGATTCTCGTCACTGAAACCGGATACGAAGTTCTGACGGTCTCGCCGAAATGCCCGCTTGCTCCCTCATGGATAAAACCTTCTGCCTAAATTAATAAAGAAAGAATCTCAAGGCTATGGAAATCAACGAAATCGTCAAAAAATTTAAAGATCAGCGAGAAGTTTTAGCAAAGAAGTTTTTGGCGGACGTTGACGCCGATGCCTATCTTTCTGCGCACGCCAAGGCTGCCGACAAGGCAGTCTTGGCGATTCTCAAGCTGAATCAATTATCCGAGGATGTTGCTGTCGTTGCCGTCGGAGGCTACGGCAGAGAGCAGCAATTTCCCTACTCAGACCTCGATCTTCTTTTCCTTCTGCCTGACAGCGTCCGAGACAAGGACTTAAAAACGATTTCCGATGTGATCGGCAACTTATGGTCGCTCGGTTTGACCGTCGGTTACTCGGTGCGAAGCATCGAAGAATGCCTTGAACAAGCCGAAGTCGACATTACTGCTCAAACGGCGATGCTTGAGTCGCGCCTCATCGCCGGAAATGAAGAGCTTTTTAAGACCTATTCGGAAACGATGGAAAAGAATCTGAATCTTAAAAAGTTTTATCGGGCAAAATTCATCGAACAGCAGCAGCGGCATTTGAAGTACCACGAGTCCTCTTATGCTCTGGAGCCGAACATTAAAGAAGCCCCGGGCGGTCTTCGAGATCTGAATATTTTGATCTGGGTGCTCAGGGCGGCTCATCTCGGCAACACTTGGCAGGAAGTCTTTGAAAAAGGCTTGATCACGCGCCGAGAATGCGAACTTTTGGAATCTGTCACCAAAAGCCTTTATCGGCTGCGGATTCATATGCATTTGCTCACCAACCGCCACGAAGACCGATTGATTTTCGAAATTCAGGAACCGCTGGCTAAAGCGCTGGGCATTGTCGGGACTGTCGGCCGGCGTCCGAGTGAAGTGATGATGCAGCACTTCTACGTCAATGCAAAAACCATCGGCCAGCTCAACTCCATCATTCTTCAGGCCATTAAAGAGCGCTACTCTAAAGAGCCCGAACAAACCGGTGAACCCATTTGCAGCGGTTTTGTGCGTCAGGGCGACGTGCTCGGCCTTGAGTCTCCCGACGTCTTCGTGAAGAACCCTGAAAGAATTCTCGAGGCCTTTTTAATTCAGGAACGTCATCCGGACATTCCGATGAAGTCTTCCCGACTTTACCGTGCCTTATTTGAAGCTCATTCTCTGATGAACAAAGAATGGGCTGAAAATCCTGTCAATCGTCAGACATTCTTGAAGATTATCCAAGGACGCAGAGGCGTCTGGCACGCTTTGGAAGAAATGAACCGCTGGGGCGTGCTCGGAAAACTGCTGCCGTCTTTCAACCGAATCGTGGGTCAAATGCAGCATGATTTGTTCCATGCTTACACGGTCGATCAGCACACACTCCTTGCAATTCGTTATCTCCGAAACTTCACACACAGTGAAAACGCCCACGAGCTGCCGCTCTGTACCGAACTCATGATGGCAATGAAGGGAAGCTGGCGTTTGGTTCTTGCTCTTCTCTACCACGACATCGGTAAAGGCAGAGGCGGGGACCACAGCAAAATCGGCGCGGAGATTGTTCGGCAGATGTGTCGAGATTTTGAGATCGCCGATGAGGACGCTGACTACATCGAGTTCCTCGTTCGTGAGCATTTGACCATGAGTATGGTTGCCCAAAAGCAAGACATCTCAGATCCGGAGGTTATTGAAAACTTCGCCAAGAAAGTTGGAACGATGGAGCGCCTCGTCAGTCTTTATCTGCTTACCGTCTGTGACATCCGAGCGACGGGACCGAAAATTTGGAACGCCTGGAAAGCCCAACTTCTTGAAGATCTGTTTTATTCGACCGCCCGTTTCCTTAAGGGCAAAGGCATCGACAGAGATTTATTGGTATCCCGCCGTCGTAAAGATGCGCTGCGCTTGACGCGCTTTACGCCTGAACAGAGAGATCGAATTAATAAGTTCTGGGATAACTTTGACGTTGCATACTTTATGAAGCACTCCGTGCGGAATATCGTTTGGCACGCCAAGGTATTACTGCCGCATCTCGATTCTCCGAAGTCGTTTGTCGCATCCAGACCGCTGCGCGGCATGGAACACGCACACGAAATTCTTATCCTGACGCAGGACCGCCCCGAACTTTTTGCCCGCATCGTTTCTAATCTGCAGCAATACGGTCTGTCCATTGCCGAAGCCCGTATCCACACGGGGCACGACGGACGAGTGGTCGACTCTTTCATCGTCGTTGACGACGGCTCAGACCCCGACTTCGAACAAGAGTTCGCTCGTTTCCAAGAAATCCTCGCAGAAAAACTGGATTTGGCTGAAAAGCTTCCGCCGCCTCTTCGCGGACGCCCGTCCCGTCAATCCAAGCTCTTCCCGATCTCACCGCAGGCTTCGCTACGACCCGATGCCTCTGGAAGACAATACATGCTTTCGATCGTCACAACCGACCGGCTCGGCCTTTTGGCATCCATCGCGCGAGTCTTTGTGCAGTACGGAATCAATCTTGTGACAGCCCGAATCACGACGCTGGGAGAAAGGGCGGAGGACGTCTTCCTGATCGAAAGCTTTAAGCTGCGGGATCCCGTCTTCTGCGCTGAATTTGAAAAAGCCGTTTTGGAAGCTTTGGAGCTTTAGTTAAGGTCCCTTCGGAAACGCAAAACCCGCCTCAACGGCGGGTTTTGCTTTAGTCAACAAAAGTTCTAATCAGCCAATGAGCGGAATGTGGCAAGAGCTAAATTCACACTTTCCTTTGTCGCTTTAGTCAGGGCTTCCTTCGTATCGTCAAGCACGATGCCTTTTTCAGAGGCTCCGCGGCCGGCTGCAGTATTGACTATCTGGCAAATCGCTGCGTACTTGAGATTTAACTCTCTAGCCAAGCATGACTCGGGCATCAGTGTCATACCGACATAGTGACCGCCGTCATTATCGATGCGATCAACTTCGGCCGCCGTTTCGAGTCTCGGACCTTGAGTGCAGGCGTAAGTACCGCCGTCAATAATCGGAAGATCCAGCTCCTCAGAAGCATCAACAATTGCTTCTCTCAAATCCATATCAAACGGATAAGTGAAGTCAATGAAGTTAATGAACTTCTCTTTGCCGGTGTTGTAGCTGGTTTCTCTGCCCCAGGTATAGTCAATGATCTGATCGGGTACGGCAATCGCACCGATATCATCTTCAGGCAAAACAGCGCCGACGGAAGCCAATGCGATCACGGCTTTGGGCTCGAACTGTGAAAGAGCCCAAATGTTGGCGCGATAGTTAATCATGTGCGGCGGCTTCTTCTCAGTCGTCCCGTGCCGAGATAAAAATACGATGTTCAGTCCGTCAATCACTCCACGGCAAATTTCGACCGGCTCTTTACCGTAGGGAGTGTCAATTTTCTCAATGACCTTGCCTTCTAAAAGAGACAACTGGTCCAAACCGCTGCCGCCGATCAACGCAAAATTAGCCATCCGCCTTTACTCCTTGATTGATCATTTTGAATAACTCAGGTTCGTCTATGATATTAACGCCTAAAGCCTCGGCTTTGGCGAGTTTGGATCCCGCAGATTCGCCGGCCAAAACATAACTCGTTTTCTTAGAGACCGATCCGCTTACCTTTCCGCCCGCTTTACGAATAATATCGCTGGCCTCGTCTCTGGAAAGCGTTGGTAGTGTGCCGGTCAGAACGAATGTCAAACCGTTCAGCGGAAGTTCCTGGCCACTCGTGCCCGTACCCTCTTCCCACACGACGCCGCGATCCATCAGGTCATTGATCACCGCGATGTTCGCCGGTTCGGCAAAGAAGTGCAGAATGTTTTCCGCGCCCGACGGACCGATGTCTTCAACTTCCTGCAGCTGTTCTAACGAAGCCTCTTCCAGCGGTTTTAAAGCACCGAAGTGCGATGCTAAATTCCTCGCCGTAGCCTCTCCGACTTCCGGAATGCTGATGGCGTACAAGAAATGTTCAAGCGTGGTCTTCTTGGAAGCTTCAATAGAGGCGACAAGTTTCTCGGCAGATTTTTGTCCCATACGGTCCAGACCGACGAGCTTGTCGACGGTCAAACGGTAAATATCCGCAACCGTAGTAACCAAATCATGTTCAATCAGCTGTTCGGCCAATTTTTCCCCGATACCGTCAATGCCCATGGCTTTGCGGCTGACAAAGTGGAGAATGCTTTGGGCTCGCTGAGCGCGGCAGAAAAGACCGCCGCTGCAGTGGCGATCCTTTTCTCCGTCTTCTTTATAAGCGTGAGAACCGCAGACCGGACAGAATTCCGGCATCACGAAATCTCTAGCGTCTTTCGGCCTAAGCTCGGGAATTACTCGGACGATCTCGGGGATAACGTCGCCGGCACGATGGACAACGACCGTGTCTCCGATCTTTATACCCATGTTCTGTAGGAATTCTTCGTTGTGCAGAGAAACATTGCTGATGGTGGTTCCGCCGACAAACACGGGTTTGAGGCGAGCGACGGGCGTAAGTTTGCCGGTGCGTCCGACTTGAACGGTAATATCCAAAACCTGCGTTTGAACTTCTTCCGGCGGATATTTATGGGCCACGGCCCAGCGAGGTTCTCTGGAGACGAATCCCAGCTGTTTCTGGCGGGCAAAACTATTGACTTTGTAGACCACGCCGTCAATATCAAACGGCAAATCGTGACGAATACGAGCGACTTCTAAATGGAATGCCTCAAGTTGTTCCGGTGTTTGCACGACGATCCGATTGCTGATCACCGGGAAGCCTTTAGATTTCAAATAATCAAGCAGTCCCGACTGGGTATCGGCCGGCATCTCGCTCACTTCGCCGTAGCCGTAGGCATAAAAGTTCAGATTGCGTTTCGCCGTCAGGGCCGAGTCCAGCTGGCGGAGACTGCCGGCTGCTGCATTACGAGGGTTGGCAAAAAGCTTCGCTCCGACCGCTTCCTGCTCTTCATTAAGCTTGCGGAACACTTCCTTGTGCATGATCACCTCGCCACGGACTTCAAAAATCTTCGGGAAGCCATCGACCTTTAAAGGAAGCGTCTTAATCGTTTTGACGTTCGCTGTAACGTCTTCACCGGTGTAGCCGTCTCCGCGGGTCGCGGCCTGAACAAGAACACCGTCCTCATAACGCAAGTTAATGGCCAGCCCGTCGAATTTCAATTCGCAGTCATAATCAATCGTCTGATCGGGCGTCAGTTCAAGTTCTCTTCTTACGCGGGCGTCAAAATCATAAGCGCCTTGAGCGGTGTAGTCCGTTTCGGTATGAATGGAGAGCATCGGCACGGCATGCGTGACTTTTTTCAGTTCGCTCTGGACGGTTGCACCGACGCGCTCCGTCGGTGAAACCGGACTTTTGAACTGAGGATATTCTTTTTCCAGTCGCGCCAGTTCTTGGAACAACGAGTCATAGATCTCGTCAGACACCGTCGGAGCATTGTCGATGTAATAAGCCTTGTCGTGCTTTTCAAGCTCCTCGGCCAGTTTCTCCATTCGGAGTTTAACTGCCTCTAATTTTTTCTTGTCTTGCTCTTCCATTTCGTACCTGAACCAAATAAAAACATCGGGTTCCTTACTGTACTCGCTGGGAATCCGATGTTTGAATCAGAATGATAAATTTGGGATCTTTTTAATCGAGAAGCTGATGTGCCCTAACGCTGCCCGGCTCGATATTGTTCTCACGCATCTGCTTATAGAAGCGGTCGAGTTCCTGCTTCAGCAGAGACACCGTGGCGCCCGAGATTTCACATCCCTTAGGATCCACAATCTTGGCATCAAACACGGCCGCAAAAGCGTTGGCAGCCGTCATCAGCAGACGCAGGGGATCGCTTTCAGGAGCGATCAGCGGAACGTTCAGAGAAATCGCAATATTTCTGTCGTCCAGCCAGCGAAGTTCGATCGTGCCCTTACGGTTGCCCTGACGTTTGCCGTTTTTATCCAAAACCAGCTCACCCAGCTTTTCATAATGCGTCATGCTTCTGCGCTTTAAGCCCAAGAGCATCGTTTCTTTTTCGAAATCATCGATAGAAACCGGTTCTAAAGGACGCAGCAGAAGCGTGATCTGCACGCCGAAATTCTTGATAAGTGCGTTGAGCTGATCCGTATGGTTGTTCAGCAGCTGCATTTCCTTCATTTCTGAAGTGCCGTCCAAGTTCATTTCCATACGCAGGAAAACCAGCTGATACAGATTCGACAGGGACACCTGGTCGAAAGAAGCTTTACCGGAAGCCAGCTGAATATAGAAGGCAATTGCCGAGAACATGCCGATCGCATCCGGCACGAACCAGCGGTTGCTGTTGGCTTCCAGCGCCAGGATGCGCAGCAGACCTCTCGGAGCATTTTCCATTGCCGTTTTAACGAACGGTGCGAGCTGGCTGCCGGTTACCGGCTTCTTGAAGGTAATGCGAACGAGTTCCGTGACAAAGGGGTCATATTTAGGCAAACCGCTGTCATCAATCTCTTCCAATACCGGAGAAGTTTCAACGGGCTCCTCTTCCTCTTCGGTTTCTTTCGGGAGAACCTCCTGAACTTCCTCGATCGTCTCTTCTGGAGACTGAGACTCAGACTGCGGTTCTTCAACTGGAGGTGAGGTCTTCTTAATCTCGTCGACTTTAATGTCGCCGGAATTGATCAAATCCTCGCCGAAAATCGGCTCCTGAGGAATCCTCGGAGGTGTTTTATCTTCGACTTTCTCATGACTTGACGTCTCTTTGATTCGAAGCCAATACCAAACGCCGACACCGCCAACCGCAAGGATCAGGACTATCGTTACCCCCATTCCAACCATATTCATCTTTCTTTAGCTAAATCCTAAACCTGCGGTTGTGTTCTCCGCAGGCTACTACTCAAGTCTCAATATTCTACAGGCTTATGAAGAAAACCACCGTATTACGAACTGATGCAATTTTATTTTTTCCGCGTTACCCACGGCGGTTCAAACCGCTTTGTCTTTCTTTCCGCGACCTTATAATTTATGGCCTCTAATTAAACACATAGCGGAAAAATAATTTTCATGTCTACAGCTCCTTGCAAGAATCTTGAGACTTTCCCGAATCCTCAGCCGAATCGGGATTATTTAATTCACATTGAAATCCCTGAGTTCACGTCGCTTTGCCCGTTAACCGGACAGCCCGACTTCGCCACACTTCTGCTCGACTACATTCCGGACCAGAAGAATGTCGAACTCAAGGCACTGAAACTCTATATGTGGAGTTATCGTCAGGAAGGTGCTTTCCATGAAGCCATCACCAACAAGATCCTGGACGATCTCGTTGCGGCCACTTCTCCTCGTTTCATAAGACTCAAGGCTAAATGGTGGGTCCGCGGCGGCATCTACACGACGGTCGTTGCTGAATACCGTAAAGAAGGCTGGACACCGGTCAAACCGGTTGAACTGCCTGAGTTCGAATCGAACGATCCGACTCGCGGTTAATCCGATTTTTTTCCTCAGCGGCCCGTTTCAACAGGCCGTTGTTTTTTCTGATCTGCATTTCGTAGTTTTCGAGCGCGGCAACTGCTTCTTCGTTCGCTAAAATTTTGTGAATATTCCGACGAAAATGATAAGTTGTTATGAACCCGCTGCTTAATACACTTCAGCCCTATCCCTTTGCCAAACTGCGCAAGCTTCTGGAAGGCGCCAAACTTCCCGAGGATCTCAAACCGATCTCCCTTTCTATCGGCGAGCCGAAACACCCGGCACCCGACACCGTCAAACAAGCCCTCTTCGACCATCAAGCTTTATTTGAAAAGTATCCTCCGACAGGCGGTTATCCTGAGCTGAAAGAGGCGATCGGGAACTGGATTGAAAAACGCTACGGCGTAAAACTCGATCCTGCTTCTCAGATTCTGCCGACCAACGGATCGCGAGAAGCCCTGTTTGCTTTAACGCAGGTTCTGATTGATCCGACCCAAGACCCGGTCGTTGTCATGCCGAATCCTTTCTATCAAATTTACGAAGGAGCCGCGAAATTGGCCGGCGCCCAACCGTATTTTTGCCCGATGACGGCTGAGACAGGCTTTAAACCCGACTACTCTTCCATACCGGAAGATGTCCTCAAACGCACCCAGCTGCTCTTTGTCTGCTCTCCGAACAATCCGACCGGAACGGTTCTGTCATTGGAGGATTGGAGGAAATTGTTTGACCTTTCCGACAAGTACGGTTTTGTGATCGGCAGCGACGAGTGTTATTCGGAAATTTATTTTGACGAGGACAATCCGCCGCTCGGCGCACTGAGCGCTGCCAAACTTCTGGGCAGACCGAACTTCGACCGTCTCATCGTCTTCTCAAGCTTATCCAAGCGTTCTAACATCCCCGGCATGCGTACCGGCTTTGTCGCCGGCGACGAAAAACTGATCAAACCGTTCCTGCTCTACAGAACTTATCACGGCAGCGCCATGGGGGGCGCCGTACAGCACGCCAGCATCGCGGCATGGAATGATGAAGAACATGTGCGGGAAAACAGAAGGTTTTATGTCGAAAAATTTAAGGCCGCCGTTCCTTTGCTGAAACAAGCGCTGGAAGTAGAAATGCCCGATGCAAGTTTTTATTTGTGGGCGAAAACGCCTATAGACGATAAACTCTATGCAAGACGGCTCTATGAGAAAAAAGGCATCACCGTCCTCCCGGGCAGTTTCCTTGGCCGGGAAGTCAACGGTGTTAATCCGGGCTCAGGCTACATTCGCATCGCACTGGTAGCCACCGTACCGGAAGTCACAGAGGCCGCCCAAAGAATTGCAGAATTTGACCCTTTTGAGGAATAACTATGGAAGCATTAAAGCAAATTATTGAACAATCTTTCGGGCTGCGTCCCGAACACTTTCCGCCCGAAGTTCAAAACTCCGTCGATGAAGTGATCAAACTGCTTCAGCAGGGAAAGCTTCGAGTTGCCGAAAAGATTGACGGCGAATGGGTCACCCATGAATGGATCAAAAAAGCCGTTCTTTTGAGCTTCCAGCTTTATCCGAACAAAATGGTCCGCGCCGGCGACCTCTCTTTCTTTGACAAGGTCCCCTCCCGCTTCGATCATTTTTCCGAAGCCGATTGGAAAGAATCCGGCATCCGCTGTGTGCCCACTGCTGTGGCTCGCCACGGCAGCTACATCGCTCCGAGCGTTGTATTGATGCCCTCCTTTGTCAACATCGGCGCCTACATCGGAGAAAACACCATGGTCGATACCTGGTCAACGGTCGGTTCCTGCGCTCAAGTCGGTAAGAACTGCCACCTTTCCGGCGGCGTCGGTATCGGCGGTGTTCTCGAGCCGCTTCAGGCAACCCCGACCATCATCGAGGACAACTGCTTTATCGGTGCCCGCAGCGAAATCGTTGAAGGCGTCATCGTTGAAGAAAACAGCGTGATCTCCATGGGTGTCTTCATCGGACAGAGCACGAAGATTTATGACCGTACCACCGGCGAAATTCATCGCGGCAGAGTACCTGCCGGTTCTGTCGTTGTTCCCGGAAGCTTGCCTTCCGCTGACGGCAAATACAACCTTAACTGCGCGGTCATCGTTAAGCGCGTAGACGCCAAGACGCGTTCGAAGACAAGTATTAACGAACTTCTTCGCGACTAATTTTAAGGGCCTTGAATATTCAAGGCCCTTTGTTTAGAGCCTCTGTCTTTCCTGACAGAGGTCTTCGCATTTCATCTACCTCTGAATTTGAGAATGTTCAGCATGCAGCAAGACCCTCTTGAACTCACGAAAAAAATCATCGCTTGCGAATCCGTGACGCCTTCGGATGCCGGCTCTCTGAAAATCTTTGCCGATCTCCTCTCCCAACACGGCTTCTCTTGTGAGGAAATCAATCGAGGGCAAACTAAAAATCTCTGGGCCAAGTACGGCTCGGGGGCCCCGGTATTTCTCTTTGCCGGTCATGTGGATGTTGTGCCGCCGGGTGCAGACGGCTGGAAGTTTCCTCCGTTTGTGCCAACGGAAGATGAGGGCTTCTTATACGGACGCGGTGCTCAGGACATGAAAACTTCCGACGCCTGTTTTGCGGCTGCCGCTTGTGAATTCGTTTCTAAACATCCCCAATTCAAAGGAACGATTGTCCTGCTGCTCACAAGCGACGAAGAAGGCGACGGCAAAGACGGCACTCAATATGCGCTTCAGGTTTTGTCGGACCGTGAGGTAGCGCCCGATTTCTGTATTGTCGGGGAGCCCAGCTGCACCAGGCTGCTTGGCGACACCATTAAAAACGGGCGCCGCGGCTCTCTAAACGGCAAACTCACCGTTCGAGGCATTCAGGGACACGTCGCGTATCCGAAAAAGGTCAGGAATCCTATTCACAGCGCCGCTCCTCTGCTTGCCGAACTCTCTCAAACCGTCTGGGATGAAGGTCTTCCTCCTTTCCCGGCCACTTCATTCCAAATCAGTAACATCCATGCAGGCACCGGAGCAGTCAATGTGGTTCCGGGTGAATGCGTCATTACCTTCAACATTCGGTACAACCCGAAGCACACCGCGGCGTCACTTGAGAAACAGATCGAAGACATGTGCCGGAAATATGTTTGGGATTTCAAGATTGAATGGCAGGAAAGCGCCTCGCCGTTTTTCTCGGAAAAGCCTTTCTTCAGAAACGAGCTGGCTGAAGCGATAAAGGACGTGACCGGCATCAAACCTGAGTTCTCGACTTCCGGTGGAACCAGCGACGGCAGATTTATTCGACAGTGGTGTCCTGAAGTTGTAGAGTTCGGACCGGTAAACGACCGAATTCATAAAGTCAATGAGCGCATTCCGACAAAGGATATCGCCTGCTTGTCCAAAATTTATTACAGAATACTGGAACGCATTTTTTTAAGTGAACATGATGGAAACTAATACTGAACCGCTTAAAACCATCCGCGACTTCATTCGATACTGCACGACAAGGCTTTATTCCTCTGAAGCTACCTTTAATCACGGCTACCAAAATCCGGAAGAAGAAGCCGCGTTTTTGGTCCTGCGCACACTCCGTATTCCGCTGGAATACGAAGAAAAATTCTTAGACGCCGCATTAACCGGTAATGAACGGGAAACAGTACTGAATAACATTTCCCGCCGCTGCGACGACCTCGAACCGACAGCCTACATTACGAAAGAATGGTGGCTCACCGGGTTCCCCTTCTACGTGGACGAAAGAGTCTTGATTCCCCGTAGCTACATTGCCGAGCTGATCGAAAAAAATTTTGACGGTCTTCTCCCTGACCCTGCTCGTATCCACTCCATTTTGGATATGTGCACGGGTTCCGGCTGTTTGGCCATTCTGCTGGCAGAGAAATTTCCTCAGGCTGAAGTTGATGCCGTCGACATCAGCAGCGACGCTCTAGAAGTGGCTGAAATCAACATCGCCGACTACGAATTCGAAAATCGTGTCTATCCGATTCAAAGCGATTTGTTCGAGAATCTGCAGAACACGAAATACGATCTCATTATTTCGAATCCGCCCTATGTCACGGAAGCTTCCATGGAAGGACTTCCTCAGGAATACCGTTACGAGCCTTCTTTAGCCTTGGTCGCAGGCGCCGACGGCATGGATATCATCGACCGGCTGCTTAAAGAAGTTAAAGCGCACTTAAATGACAACGGTGTTTTAATCGTTGAGCTCGGAGACGGCGCCGAAAACTTCAAGGAACGTTTCCCCAATATTGAGGTCACCTGGCTGCCCACCTCCGGCGGCAAAGATCAAGTCTTCATGATTAAGAAAGAACAGCTTCCCGATGCTTAGACTTCAGAATGTGAGCCTGGTTCGAGGCGTAAGAGTTTTATATAAAAACGTCAATCTCACGACTTCGGACGGAGAAATTATCGGACTGGTCGGACCCAACGGGTCCGGCAAGTCCACGCTTTTCGCCGCAATTCTGGGCGAGCTCTCCACTGAGGACGGCGACATCCTTGCGCCTCCTTTGAACCGCATCTCGCACGTGGCCCAGCGTGTGGTTGAGACCGATCTTCCTGCCTTGGAATACATCCTGGAGGGACACGCTCCTTTGATGGAAGCCAAAGCAGAACTCAAGCGAGCGGAAGAAGCCGGCGATGATATGGCTTATGCACAAGCTGTTGCACACTTGGCCGAAATCAATGAAGGCGCTGTCGTCGCAAAGGCCGAAGAAATTCTCTACGGTTTGGGTTTCAAGCCCAATGACTCTTCGCGCCAGGTCTCAGAGTTTTCTGGCGGTTGGAGAAACCGAATCGCGCTGGCTCGTGCGCTCATGCGTCCGGCCGATTTGCTTCTGTTGGATGAGCCTACCAACCATTTGGACATTGACTCGGTCATCTGGCTCGAAAGTTTCCTGAAGCAGCAGGAAGCCACCGTCATTGTCATTTCTCACGACAGAGAATTCCTGGATCGAATTGCAAAATCCATTTGGTCGGTTGAAGACAACACGATCAATCGGTACGGCGGCAACTACTCACAGTTTGAAGTCACCAGAGCTCAAAAACTCGCGCTTCAGCAAGCCACCGCTAAAGCCTACGAACGCACCGCTTCGCACCTCCAGGCCTACATTGATCGATTCCGCTACAAGGCCACGAAAGCTCGTCAGGCTCAGTCACGAATTAAGATGCTGGAAAAACTTCAATCCGTCGAGCCGGTCTTGGCAAAGAACGAATGGAGGTTTTCTTTCCTGCAACCGGAGAAAGTGCCTCAGCATTTAATCACCGCTGAAGGAGTTGCCTGCGGATACGAACCCGACCATCCCATCCTGACTCAAGTTAAGTGCAATATCTCAGCAGGTGCTCGAATCGGTATATTGGGCGTTAACGGCGCCGGTAAGTCAACGCTTGTGAAGACCCTCATCGGTGAGCTTGAGCCTCTAGCCGGAGAAATCCGCTACGGACAGGGCCTGGAGATCGGCTATTTCGCTCAGCATCAGCTCAATGACTTAAGAGATGACGAGTCTCCTCTGCAGCATTTAACGCGCATTGCTCCTCCGAATATGCGCGAACTGGACTTGAGGAACTTCTTAGGCAAATTCCGCTTTTCCGGAGATCAGGCTCTTGCACCGGTCGGTCCCATGTCCGGCGGAGAAAAAGCCCGCCTCTCCCTAGCGCTTATCGCTTGGAACAAACCAAATCTTCTCGTGCTGGACGAACCGACCAATCACCTGGATATGGAAACCCGCGAGGCTCTGACCGTCGCCCTGTCCTCTTATGAAGGCGCCGTCCTCCTCGTCTCTCACGATCGTCATTTGCTCAGAGCCAGCTGCGACGAACTTTGGTTGGTTCGTGACGGCAAGCTCTCTGAATTTGACGGAGATTTGGATGAATATGCCGAAATTGTCTTAAAGGACAAGAAAGCGAGGAATGCGGCACCTGAAGATTCCGGGGCACCTGCTCCGGTGAATCGTAAGGAGCAGCGCCGAAACGAGGCTCAGGAACGTGCACGCATCAGTGCACTGTCTAAACCTCTCAAGAAAGAGCTCAGCAAGATCGAGAAAGAACTCGATTTAGCCAACAAAGAGAAGAGCGCTTTGGATCTCAAACTTGCTGACACTGATTTTTATCAAGGAAATCAGGACGAGGTTGCAGAAGCCTTAAAACGCCACGGCGAACTCTCTTCCAAGATTGACGAACTCGAAGGCCGCTGGCTCGAAATTTCCGAAGAGCTTCAGAACATCAGTTCGTCGAGCGATCTTTCTTAAGCCCAATCTCTAAAACTTCAATTCCTTCATCCCGGAGTTCTGATACCTCTTCCGAGGTCGGAGTTCCGGTGATGAGGCGGTCCGGGGCGTCTCCTCTGTGAATGGAGCGAGCCTCATCGGCAAATCGATCCCCGACAAATTCGCTCTCATCCAAAATCTTTTTGACCGTTTTATAGACGGTATGCATTGCCTCCACGGTATTTTGCGAGACATCCTTTTGTGTAGAAGAAGCCTGGATGTGAGGCGCAGAAAGGGCTCTCGAAATGACATTCGAATTACACACGGGACATGTGAAAAAACCGTTCTTTTTTTGTTCCTCAAAAGCTTCGATGCTGGGCACCATCGCCTCGAACGTATGTCCGTTTTCGCAAATAAAATTAAAAACCTTTAATCCCATCTTTATTTGGAAAAGTGAATAGTCCTCGCTTATAGGATAAAAGAAAAGGCGCTGATTTTCCACCGAAAAACATTGGGTTTTTCACCGAACTATTTGAAGTTAAAAGACAAATACGGGGAGAAATCTGCGCCTCTAAAAGCGTGTTCACAAATATAAACATTTCCCTTTCAAAGTAATTTCCTCAACTCGTTTGACAAGTCAAAAAAGCCTCTGTATAGTGCAACTTCTGTCGCGGGAGTAGCTCAGTTGGTAGAGCGCAACCTTGCCAAGGTTGAGGTCGCGAGTTCGAGACTCGTCTCCCGCTCCAATTTTCAGTTATCTGATGTTGGCGCGATAGCAAAGCGGTTATGCACCGGATTGCAAATCCGTTGAGAGCGGTTCGACTCCGCTTCGCGCCTCCAGTGACGCGGGAGTAGCTCAGTTGGTAGAGCGCAACCTTGCCAAGGTTGAGGTCGCGAGTTCGAGACTCGTCTCCCGCTCCACACAGTTTCTGAAAATAGTGTAGAATCACGCTCCACGCGGGAGTAGCTCAGTTGGTAGAGCGCAACCTTGCCAAGGTTGAGGTCGCGAGTTCGAGACTCGTCTCCCGCTCCAAATTCTTTTCATCGGTGACCCGCGTTTGCGGATTTTTTCATTTCTACGCCAAGAAAAGAAACGGCGAAAAACCTTTCGATTCCTCGCCGCCGTCCCTATTCCTTTAGGAAATTATTTCTTGCCTCCTAACAGAGACCCAAGAATGCCTCTCAGGATTTTTTCTCCGCTTTGGCGAACAACCTTTTCGACAATTCCTTCACGATGGCCGCCCCTAGGTCCTGTAGAGCCTAAAAGGATGTCTTTGGCTTTACTCATCAAAATATCTGTGAAGTCCGGTCCTTCCTGCTCGGCAGCTCCCGGTGCCGCAGGTTTACCCGGCTGAGGAGCTCCGTTGTCTGCAGCAATCGCCGAAGAGCCTCTCTGCTGAAGAACTTCGTAGGCACTAACACGGTCAATAGCCTTGTCATACACACCTTTCAGCACAGATGCATTTTGGATCGCCTGTCTTTCAGCAGGCGCGATCGGTCCGATCTGGCTTCCCGGGGCGCATACCCAAACTCTTTGCGTAATACCGGGCGTACCGTTGTCATCCAAGAAGCTTACTAAAGCTTCACCGACGCCGAGTTCCTGAATGGCCTGCACCATATCGATTTTCGGATTCGGTCTCATAGTTTCAGCGACCGTACGGACAGCCTTTTGATCGCGAGGCGTAAACGCTCTCAAGGCGTGCTGAACTCGGTTGCCCAATTGACTTAAAACTTTTTCCGGGATATCGGCCGGACTCTGAGTCACAAAGAAGACACCAACGCCTTTAGAACGAATCAAACGAACAACCTGCTCGACTTTATCGATTAAAACTTGAGGAGCGTCGTTAAAGAGCATGTGCGCTTCGTCAAAGAAGAAAACGAGCTTCGGTTTTTCAAGGTCTCCGGCTTCCGGCAGATTTTCATAAAGTTCGCTCAGAATCCACAAAAGGAAAGTTGCATAAAGCATCGGAGACTGCATAAGCTTATCTGCAGCAAGGATGTTTACAACGCCCTTTCCGTCCGATGTCTGCATCAAATCATGGATATTGAGCATCGGTTCACCGAAGAACTTATCTCCGCCCTGATTTTCCAATACCAGCAGACCTCTTTGAATGGCTCCGATAGATGCCATTGAGATGTTGCCGTACTTCGTTCTGAACTGTGCGGCGTTATCGCCTACAAATTGAAGCATAGAGCGCAGATCTTTCAGATCCAACAGCAACAGCCCGTTATCGTCGGCAATCGAAAATACGGCGTTTAAGACGCCTTCCTGAGTATCGTTTAATTGAAGGAGACGGGACAGAAGCAGCGGTCCCATATCACTGATCGTTGCACGAACGGGAAAACCTTCCTGACCGAAGACATCCCAGAACACAACCGGGCAGGCTGACCAATCCGGAGTCGGCAAGTGATGCTTTTCCAAACGCGCTTTCAGCTTGTCTGTCGGCACCGCAGCTTTTGCAATGCCCGACAAGTCACCTTTGATATCCGCAAGGAATACCGGAACGCCTTTCTTGGAGAAAGATTCGGCTAATTTTTGTAAAGAAACTGTTTTTCCGGTTCCTGTTGCACCTGTGATACAGCCGTGGCGGTTAGACATATTGGTCAAAAGGATTTCGTCTTTATAGCCGCTCTGTTCGTCTGTCACGCCGAAAATAATTTGGTTGTCCATTAACTTTCTCCGTTTGGTTAATTTTCGTAAGTTTAGACAAGCTTGCAATAAAACGGAAAAACAAGGCGTCAAATCAAGTTCAAGACAATTTTTACAAATTTGCCCATTCTGCGAAACCCGACTCAAACACAAAATATTTTTTTGTGCTATAGTTCGTTCTCGCTGTTAAACAGCAGTGCGCCAGTAGCTCAGCTGGATAGAGTACCTGGCTACGAACCAGGGGGTCGTGGGTTCGATTCCTGCCTGGCGCGCCACTGATGGTCCAAAATTCGAAAGAATTTCGGACCTTCCTTTTTCTAGTTCCCTCTTCAAAACTCATCGTCAGCTTTATTGTCCGTCCTTCGTTGTTCTTCCGAAGGCTTCCGGCCTCCTTAAGATATTGCAGAATTTAGTGCATCTGGCGGAGGCCGATCTCAGAACAAACAGCCTCCTCTCTAGGATTCTGTTTCCTCTTCGTCTTCGTAATCCCGTTCCTCTTCTGGTTCAGAGCCGGGAACCGAGACACCAAGAGCTTCAAAAAGTCCGCATTTTTTCTCTGCACTTCCTCCGAAATAATAGCCGTCGCAGAATTTGGTCTGTATCACGTTGTTCAAAGAGTCAATAACTCTGCAGGAGCGGTCGTAATCCGTTGGCAAGCTATCACTCGTTTTACCTCCTTCGAAGTATTTTCTCAGCCTCGTTTTACCAATGAGCGATTCGTTATCCGAAACACAGTTTCGGACACAGCTCGAGCGGGTTTTGAGCGTTTTGAGCGTGTCTTCTAGAATCCTTCTCTCCCGAGTTTGACAGTGGATTCTAGCTTTATCCATTGAGAAGCTAGAATCCATCAGGCTTCTCAGAATTTTAAAATTTACGTCGGAGTAGCTACAACCTTTGTTAGCGGCAAATGCAGTTTCCTCCTTAAGGCTGACGGACTCTCAACTCGGTTAAGGACCTCCAAATTAAACAGTGCCGACATCCGATCAAATAAACCGACCTCATAAAGCCTCATATAGAACGGTACCTGAGGGTTGATATCGTCATAGACGACCCCAGCTGTCCTCAAGGCTTCCAGCATCTTCTCGTGAGTTATCTCTTCTTTGCCCAGTTCGTTCTTAAGGGTATAAAGCATGTACTTTTCAATGACTAGGCTTATGAAGCAGCTAAGAAAGTGGCCGTAGATGTGAGGATCAGTCCACACGAAGCAGGGACGAGCCTCGAGGTATGTCTTGCTTACCCTGAAGCAGTCTTCTATTTGCCAGAGCTTTCGATAAATCGCTGTTGCATCGTGCGGTGATATTTCCAAGTTAGTACAGATTACGTAATATCCGTCCCACTTCGCCTGTTCGTTAATCTTCTCCCAGTTAAGCGTGGGCGATCCTTTGCCCTTTGGAATTTTGACGAGAGATTTATAACCGCTGTTTTTAAGGCGGCTCGGATCCTCAACTGCCTTCTTGGCTTTTTCAACGGCTCTGTCTCGATCTGCTTTATCCTTTGCGGCTCTCGACGGACTATACGAGACGACCCATTTGAGATCCATAGTGTCAAGAACATTCGATGTCTTGTAATTACGGTGCGTCGTCGGACTTTCTCTCATCTCGAAGAGCTCTTGCTTTACGTCTAGCGTCTTGTATCGGCAAACAACTTCTCCCTCGTCATTGCAAACGAACTTCTGCCAGTTTTCTCGGTCTAGGATCTGCTCTTTCAAGTGTTCGGAAGTAGTTTTGAATTTCTGAGCAATAACAAAATCGCAGCCGATATCTTTAAGATCAAACAGATTCTGACAGCTGTTAAGACCGCGGTCTGCTACAACAATGAGCTGCTTGAGGTGATAAGTTTTCTTTATTTTTTCTATTAACGGAACCATTGCCCCGAACTCGTTGGTATTGCCGTTAAAGAGTTCGTAGTCGATGGGTATGCCGTTTTCGTCCATGACTAACCCGAGAACAACCTGGACTTCATTGACTTTATGATCTTTGCTGATTCCAAAGTCTTTGTAGTCAGATACGCAGCGGCTCTCAAAGGAATAGGTGGTCACATCGTAAAAAGCTGCCGTTACCTTTCTCTTGGTTTTCTTCTGGATTTCTTTGTTCAGATGCCTCACGATGGTGGCCTTATCTTCCTGGAGGAGATCCAGAACTTTATATAAATCTTCCAGGTGATCGACTTTTGCGTGATCAATAATGCTTCCGGAGCGATTGGCAAAGCTTCTCAATTTGCTCGTCGGCTGCAGCAGTCTTTGCTCTGTCAGCAGATAAGCCGTCTGATCATAAGAATACTCAATCTTTCTGCTTCGCTGTAGGTGCCTAAACATCTCCGGCAGCTTCAAGTCGGACCAGACCTTTCTGATAAGTGCGGCACCGACGTTGTAAGTCTTAAAACATCCGGGCTTGTCGTTGAGTCCCTTGGCTGCCTGGGAGAGCTTATCCATTCTCTCTTTGGCTTGTTTTTCTACTTCTTGAGCTTTGGTGCTCGCTTCAAGCTGATTTTCCTTGGCAATACGCTCCTTTAATTTCTCAACGTATTGAGGATCCTTGAGCAGTGCAGCATCAAGCCGCCCGTGATTTTCAATAAGTCTGGAGCGAGGCTCTCCTTTTTCATTTCGATAGCTTGAATAAACACGGATGTACTTGTAATTCTTAACCGAAACGATTGAAACGTGCAGAGGCATTGTCACCCTCCAAGACTGAGATACTCTTAATTATATCATATAGTGCTATATTTAGGCTACATTGACGGTAAAAATTTTTGGGCTCAAACCCATATTAGGCGTTTTACCAATGAGCGATTCGTTATCCGAAACACAGTTTCGGACACAGCTCGAGCGGGTTTTGAGCGTTTTGAGCGTGTCTTCTAGAATCCTTCTCTCCTGGTAGGCGCACCATGCTTTTCTAGTGTCGGGTATCTTGTCGCTTACCCGCACTGGATAGCCTTTGTAGCGGAGCCTTTGATCCACTATCTCATTGCTAATGAGATAGCTGATCGTGTCGCCTTCCTCATGTTTTTCAAATACTTCACCTAATAGCGTTACTTCGTTTTCATCGAGCGCCTCACCGTTGCATATCTTTTCTCGTACGCGATCGATTCTCTCGATAAGCCCCTGCCTAGCGTTCTCAGCAATTAGTCGATTGAAATAGATGTGCCAGTAAAGTACCGCGATTCCTTCGTCTTTTTTGAGGACACCTGTCCCTGTACGAGATCAGGTTCGAAAGTCCAGTTGATCTCTTTCGTTATTTGGAAGACCTTAGTCAACCAATCCATTCGGTTTAAGTCCCGGAGGTTTTCTCTTTCCTCATCAATGAGTTCTTGAGCAAAACTTCCGGGCATCTCGCATTGCACATTGAATAGGAATCCGAGTTTATTTCTCAGGCAGTCTTTGATGTTTTTAGCGTCGCTGCAACCTCTATCTGACACAAAAACAACGTTATTTAGACTCAGCCCGGCATTCCCGGAAATAACTTGTCTGACGGTTTTCACATCGGGAATTTTTCCGTCGAAGGCGCGGTAGAAGAAAGGAATGCCGCTTTCGTAGTCCGCCAGTGCCAGCAGATTAATCAGCGGAAGTTGAGTCCAGAGCCAGCGTTATTTCATCTTTGTCGCCACACTTCCCCTGTTGTTCCTCCTCCCTGACAACTGAGAAGTAAGTTTCTATCTGCTGATTTCTGATCTTTCTAAAGATCCGGCTGATTGAGGAAGGCGACAGAGGATCGCCCCAGGGCAGGCGCGTTACCTAGGCAAACACCTCGTACTTGGAAATGTTGTTGTCCTGGTTGAGAATTATGAAATAGGCAATAGATAAAATCTTGAGGTAGTCCGTCCGTTGTGGAAAAAAACATTTAAGAGCCTCTCCAATAGGCGATTGCGACAAAAGCTTATCCAGTGCCCAAGTGGCTCCGCATGAAGTTGTTTGACCTATTGAGGCTGAGTTAGCGTAGTGCCGCTTTCGTTCAAAGGAGTACAGATATACTCTTCTCCCTTTCTCTCTACCAGGAAGTTTCTAAATTCTGGACGCTCCTGAAGAAAACCCCCGTTAAAACAAATTACGCCATCCTTTTGTCCGCCAAGAACCTTTCCTATTTTTTTGACTCTCCTCTTTTGCTCCGCTTGAGATCTCTGTCCCAAACATTTTTGTAGGTATACACGTAAAAAACGGAACTCGCTTTATTGACCAGAAGCGGAGGTAGTCTCGGATTTGTCATTGAGAGATCTCCTCAGTAATGAGCTTGTATAACACAAAAAATTGAGGATCCCTGACCTAGCCCAAAGATTAAACGAATTGCAGCTTCTCATATAGAAACGAAAAAGGCGGACCCAGTTAAAGCTCACTTTAGTTCCGCCACTGTTATGCATAAGTGCAATGCTTATGACCAAGGAGAATGAAAAATTACTTATCCCAAGACGCTTTGTTAGAAGTAGTGACGCAAGCAAAAACCTGCGCTCCATGTGTTGTAGGCAACTTTGCCGTAACCGGAAGTTATATTTAGCCCCTTTCATGCCCACTGACACAGCACCAAAACCATACAAGGTGCTGCGCTTAGAAAGCGGATATTCGTAAGCAATGCCTCCGGCTAAGCGTTCAAATTTACTTGCACCAAGGAAGCTCTTAACTTCACCGTCTTTCGCCTTGCCATTCATATAGTTGATCACAGCTTTGAACGTTCCGCCGAAAACCGGGAAAGCCCCCGACACGGAAAATGCATGGCTGTTGAAACCTTTTTTAATCATGCCGGAATTAATAGCCGCATCTGTCAGAGTGATATCGAAGTCAGGAAGCAGTCTGGCATGAGTGACGTATTGATATGTGCCGTAAAGCGTGAAGCTGTCAAAGCGATATTGACTGCCGACTGTGAAGATTTGGGTGTCTTTGGATTTCACGTCTCCGGAGTTTGCATTCATCGGAGAGAAATCAACAGCCGAATCGATGACTTCATACATAACGCTTCCTTTTGCTCTTTCCGAACCATAGGTCAAACCTGCGCCGTATGTATGAGTGTTTTTTGACCATTTATTAGTGTCATCGTACAAACCATTGGAGTACATAGCGTGGAACTTGACACCACCGAATTCCGGAGAAACGTAAACAACGGCATTATTGGTAAAAGGCGTTGTAACGTAAATGCTTGTCAGGCCGGCTTCGTTATAGCTTTTTCCTATCGTTGCGCCGTCCAGAATCGTGTAAGTACCATCGGCACTAGAAAGACCACCCATACAATTCACCCTTTTCTTCTTGAATTTAGAAGACAGGTTCCGGCTTTTCTTTGTTTCACTTCTGACTTCAAGCGGTTATTCTTTTCCGTCTAAGCACGAAAGCAATCATGTTCCCCTGCCGTTCATGCTGAAAAGACGTGAAGTGGAACAAGTTAATTACGCCGGTAAAGTTTCCTTGGATAAGATTTTTGCTAAGTGGTACAGAAACAAGTGGCTGTTGAAAAAGGACGAGACGTTGTTATCGGAGACATCGAACCTCTATCCAATCTACCTTTGGGCCTTAGCGCACTAAACTGAAAAATTGCGAAACTAGAGCACTAAAAGTTTAACAATCAAAAAAAGGGGCTGTTGCAAAAGTCTGTCGAAAACAGACTTTCAACAGCTCTTTTTGTATCTGAGGATTTTAAATTAGAAAAAACGATAAGTCGTTGATTT
>QWCK01000218.1_pt1 | contig 103522 bp, 85 predicted proteins | sample 1972571 | NCBI WGS metagenome assembly QWCK01 (sample SAMN09866710, study PRJNA288562) | Human gut metagenome isolate term2_stool, whole genome shotgun sequencing... | isolation source: gut | host: Homo sapiens | place: USA: California | reverse complement strand
CAGATAGTCTAATGCAGAATAATCTACAAAATAAGAAAGGCAAATAGAATTGTAGATATAAGACTTTTGAAGGAGGAGAAAATATCTCCTCTTTTTTATGCTTTATACAAGAATATTTACTATATTTGCAAACTATCAGATGATATTTATGGAAAGTCCAACTAATAGAATTAAAGAGGTGCTTATCGAGAAGGGGATTAAGCAAACATGGCTTGCAGAGAAACTCGGTAAGAGTTTCACTATTGTCAACTCATATGTTTGCAATCGTCGACAGCCAAGCCTAGAATTGCTATTTCAGATAGCAGAGATTTTGCAGGTTAATCCAAAGGAATTGATTAACACTCCAGATGAGTAACTTTATTATGGTAGAGCATAAGAAATCAATTCGCTTCTTCAACGACCGTGAAGTACGTGCCGTATGGGACGACACACACAATAAGTGGTGGTTCTCAGTACTGGACATCATTGCTGCGATTAACGAGCAGGATGATTACCAAAAGACGAGAAACTATTGGAAGTATCTCAAAACAAAGTTGAAGAAAGAAAAGAACGAACTGGTTAGTGCCACTAACCAGTTGAAGCTGCAAGCTCCTGATGGGAAACAACGATTAACCAGCATATCAACTCTTTGAAAGTGGCATCTTGCAAACGGCGGAACCTGGCAGTATCAAGTGTCTGCAACAGATACACGCTTATCTCTTTGGAGGACTGTACGATTTTGCAGGGCAAATCCGCACGAAGAATATTTCAAAAGGAGGTTTCACCTTTGCTAACTGTATGCACTTCCCCGAAACCCTGCAAACAATAGAGCGAATGCCAGAAACAACCTTTTATGAGATTATGGATAAGTATGTAGAGATGAACGTAGCCCATCCTTTTATGGAGGGTAATGGTCGCAGCACTCGCATTTGGCTCGACCTCATGCTGAAGCGTTCTCTCAAGCGGTGTGTGGATTGGAGTCAGATAGACAAGAATGAATATCTATCGGCAATGCGTGAGAGTGTTTCTGATAGTACACACATCAAGGCTTTGGTACAGCCTGCACTCACCACCAAGATTCATGACCGAGAAATGTTCATGAAAGGTATTGATTATTCATATTATTATGAACAAGAATAGAAATTATACATCTGCAGTTACTTATTAAAAACATTCAAATTATAATTAGTTATAAAATATGGCAACCAATCAGAATTATCCTCATTTCTTGCAAAATGCCCCATGTGGAGAGGACTTGTTTGAAGGAAAATCACACAAAGCTATTGCAAAAAACATAAAGAAGCTTATATTGTCCAATGATACTTGCAGAGTGATTGGTATAGATGGTGGTTGGGGATCAGGCAAATCAAATTTAATCAAATTGGTAAAAAAGCAACTGGAAGAAGATACAAATACTAAAGGTAAATACCATATTTTTGAATATGATGCTTGGGGATTTCAAACTGATTTTCAAAGACGAAGTATCTTAGAAAATCTTACATCATTTATAGTTAAAGAGTTTCCTGGCTTAGATAAGAAGAAGTGGGAGGGGCGCCTATATAAATTATTATCACGGAAGCGAAGTGCTGGTGCTAAAACCGTTAAAGAACTGAGTGCAGTTTCAAAGGTTGCTTCAGTTTTATCAATTTTTAGTCCACTATTCTTTATACTGCTAAGACTTCTGAATAGTTCTACAACGATATATGTAGTTTATTCTTTACTTTTCGCTATTGTTCTCTTTATTACATATAGATTACAAATCTCTAATATGATAAAGTATGGGCAAGATACATCGTTTAAGAATGTATTGCATGAGTTGTTCTTTTCATATCTTGATTATAAAGGAGAAGAAACATTGGATGAAGTTCTAAAGTATGAAACAATATATGAAGAAGAGCCTTCTTCAAGAGATTTCAAAACTTGGATTAACGATATAAATAAGGATTTGTCTAAGTTAAAGCAGAATTTAATTATCGTCTTTGATAATATGGATAGACTCCCAAAGAAAAAAGTGCAGGAACTTTGGGCGGCAATTCATACATTTTTTGCAGAAGAAACATATTCTAATATTCATATTATTATACCTTTTGACCGAGAACATGTCAAAACAGCATTTAAGGCAGAAAACATAGAATATCAAGCAAAATCATGTTCCGATCAAAACACAGTCATCTCAGACAATCTTAATGAAATCTCTTATGGAGACGATTTTATAAATAAAACATTTAATGTTGTTTATAGAGTCTCTCCTCCTACTATGCGTAATTGGAAAGAGTATTTTAGAACTATTTGGAAAAGTGCTTTTGGTGAAGCTTCAGAACTAGATGAGTCCGTGCCCCAGGTGTATGACCTATTGACAAGTGCACATACACCACGTAAAATAATAGCTTTTATTAATGAGTTTGTTTCTATTAAACAACTCTTCATAGAAGAGAATATTCCTGATAAGTATATTGCAATTTTCATCTTAAAGAAAAATGAGATTTCTAAAAATCCAAATAAAGAGATTTTATCTCCCCACTATTTAGGTGCTTTGTCATTTCTCTATGGTAATGATACAGATTTACCTAAGTATATTTCTGCACTATACTATCAATTACCAGTAGATAAAGCTTTGGATTTGATATATGTAGATCAACTGAAACGTGCGCTCAATGAAGGAAATGTTGAGCGTGTAAAAGATATTCAGAACTTAGCACTATTTCCTAATCTATTAGAAAATGCGATTGCATCGATAACAAATACAGCAAATACCACTATGGTATTAAATGAATGTTTGAACAAAAATAACTCTTTTGAGAAAGGTATTTGGACTTGAGTTTGGAAAAGTCTTAAAGAGAGAGAAGAAGACTCTTTACAAGATTACCAAAAAGTTTTGCTTACTAAAATACCTAATAGCAAAGATAAAGAAACGTATCTTAAAAACATAATTACATGTTTTTATAATAGCTCAGGCTTTGATGCAATTAACTTTTATAATGATATAAAAGAATTGAGTGGTATTGATGGTATCAACCCAATAAAGTACTTAAAAAATAAGATTATAGAACATCAAGATTTTATTAAATATATTGAAATTTCATGCAAGGACTACAATAAGTACCGTATAAAATGTGACAATGATAAATTGGATGAATATCTTGGTAATATTGATGTTAATGAAATTAGTAACATTTCAGGTATAAAATATATTATAGATGAATATAAACTACCAAGATATAAAGATAATCTAAAAGCATTGATAGATCAAAATACTAATTCTGCACAATCTCTTAGTATCTTATATAATCACTTTAAGGAGTTAGGTAAGCCGGTAGAAAAGATACTTAGCTGGGATGTCATATATAATCTTGCAAATGCTACTACTAATGATGACGAATTTTACATTGATCTTTTATGCATGCGGATAGCAAGTGATTCTTCGTATAATTCCTCATACGATTCTCCTTTTACAAAGGCTTTATCAAAAACAGATGAAGTTTGGGTAGATAAAGTTGCATCTCAAATAGAAAATTATATTTGTTATGGAGATTTATTGAGGAATGCTCCGTTGTTGGACTATGCTTTATACAAAGCTGTTGTTATAAGGTTAACAGAAGAATCTTATGGCGTGCAGCGACTAAATATAAAAGAAACCCTATTTAGATATGATAGCATACTGAATAGTTTGGAAAAACTCAGTCCACAGAGTTTGCTTAAAAAATTAGATGGATGGAGAAAATATGCTGTAAAGGAAATAGTTGAAAGTAATGTTAAGAACATTCCTATACCATTTTTTAAGGATGCCTTGTCTGTAAATAACGATCTAACCACACATTGTATTCAAACAGCGAAAAAATACATAGGAACTATTCAGAAGGATAGTTGGAAAGAGACAATTAAAGAAAATGCCTATGATTATCAGTTGATGAGTGTATTAAAGTGTGATACACAAAATTGTTTTGATGCCTTTAAGGAAGTTGTAGAAGAAAGTTGTATTAATCAATCTTTAAATCTGTCAATTGAAACTTATAAAGAGTTGATGTCAATATTTAGTAAACGTTCTTTCGTCAGTTTCTTTAAGAACATACGTGATCTGTACTGTAAAGGAAGTGCTATAATGACGCCTGAATTATTTAAATTAATAGGTGAGGGATTAATGTCGAATGGCAAATTAGAAGAAAAGGAAGAATCGTTAAGAACGGTTTTTATTTCTTCCCTTTTAGACGATTCTAACATTATAACTTTATTACTCAAATACAACAAAATATTAAGTGAAATTGTTAAGAAAGCACCTTCCGATGAATCACAGGATTTTATTGATAAGCTTAAAACGATATACCCGTCTTATATGGAGAATGAAGAGATAAAGCTCCTTTTCTCTAATTTGAAAATTGAAATACCAATTCAAAAAAAATGAAAAATAAAAACAATATGAAGCTGTACAGAGTCGATAAGAGATTATATGATGTAGGAGCAGAAATACTGCCAGATACCCATTACTCGCAAGAATTTAATAAAGAAGATAAAGGGATATTAGAGAAGATACTTGATGACAAAAAGCATATACTACGAACTCGTAAAGAGTGCTTATTCCTTTTTAATTCATTGTATCACGCTTTGATTTTCTTCTCTAAGTATGGAGGCTATATTTATGAAGTAGCCCCTGAAAAGGTATTCTTCCGAGGAGATATGAATAAACTCGATAATATACTTGATGCTTTGCGCTTTTGTGATGAAGATTATATTGATTCTTTCGTGAATGAATATTGGAAAGGAGGAACACATACTTTCAGTCCTTGCTATGAATACCTCTGTACTAAAGCAAAAGTAATTAAACTCATAGATATAAAGATTTCTCAATCTGATTTTAAGAACGAGTTATGCTCTATCGGTTGTATAGAGCAAACTCCAACGTATATTAGAATTTTAAAAGAACAATATTAATATTTAATTTAAAACATGATATCTTTTGAGATATTTTCTAATTGGGACAATTTACTATAATTTTACTATCCTAAATATTTATAAAATGGACAATTTTAAGATACAAAGTATTTATATAGGAGAGAACTGTAATGAAAAATATTGTAAGGTACTAAAGAGAGGATGTGAATATAAATTTTATTCAGGTAATCTTACAGAAGAAATAAATTTATATGGTGATAATATAAATATTTGTGCCTTAGTAGGAAAAAACGGTAGTGGCAAATCTTCACTTCTTGATATATTGTATCGTTTAGCAAATAATTTTGGATATCTTCTTTTTAGAGGAGTAGTAATGCCTGGTGCCGAAACTCCCAAATTTATTAAAGAACTGTATGCGTCTATAAAGTTTAAAATCGACGAAAAAGATTTGGAGTTAGGGTGTGAAGATACTAAGATGTATCTAAAAGAGAACTCGGATATAGTTTGGGATGATGAATATCATGGAGAAGTTATTAAAGATAGTAAGATGGAGGGAAAAGCAAAAGGTTATTTTGATATATTTCCGAGCTCTGAAAATGATAATAAAATTGTAAATATAGCAAGTAAATTCTTTTATACTATCGTAACGAATTATTCCATCCAATCTTTTAATTACGATGATTACGAAGATGAAGGCGAATGGCTACATAATGTTTTCCACAAAAATGATGGGTATAGTCACCCTATTGTATTAAATCCATTTAGAACCACTAGTGGTATAGACATAGAAAATGAAGGCGAATTAACAAATTATCGTTTATCAGCAATTTTATTAAAAGATCAAGGAATTATTAAGGAAAATAAAGAAAAAAAATCTTTTATAGATGGATATCATTTAAAGAGGTTAGAATACCATTATTCTCCTTTTAAATACTATAGTAATATTTTTGATAGTCTTAAAGATGGTGATTCAGAGAAAGAGGAACATAAGGAAGATGATGCATCATCGCTTATAGAATTTATAAATGGAAAGTTTTTGGAGGCGTTTAAGATAAAGGGGTCATGTACGAATCTTATTCTAAATAAATTTATCTCTAATTTACAATTGTCGGACGAATCACCATTGTCTTTTAAGACTGCGTGTGTATATTTGGTTTACAAGGTATTATCTTCAACGAAGTACCCAAGCTATGCAAAATATTTCTCTCACTATCATAAATATGAAAAGTGTTTAGATGCTAACCCTGTTAATAGTGATTTTGAGAAATTTCTTGAAGAAATAAAGAGTGAACAATCGCATATAGCCAATAAGCTCTATCAAACAATTCAGTTTATAAATGAATATAAAGAGTTAGAAGAAAGAATTGGTTCCCCTCTGAATGATGAGAATAGTATGTTTAATTTTCTAAGTTATATCGGTGAAAGAAAATTGCCTAATAATATCACTGATATCATAAGGGAACTTCCTCCACCTTTCTTTAAAGTTAAAATACTTCTTTGTAAAAAAAGTCAGCAAAATAAAGATGAAGAGATTGCCTTTAATAAGCTAAGCTCTGGTGAAAAACAGTTTGCCTATATGATGAGTACTTATATTTATCATTTAGCTAATTTAGAGTCAATTCAAAAAAATGTAACAGACAATTCTTCTCAGAATAAGAATAGCCGTGTTGGTTATAGGATGATAAATTTGATATTTGACGAAATGGAACTGTGCTTCCATCCGGAATACCAACGTACCTTTGTTAACAACCTAATTTCTTATATACAAAGAATGGAGTTAAACAAGAAATTTTCTTTCAATATCATTTTAACGACCCATTCACCTTTTATTTTGTCAGATATTCCAGCATGTAATATTCTTGCCCTAAAAGATGGAGAGCCTGATAAACAATTTAAGGATGAAAAAACATTGGCTGCAAATATATATGATATATTAAATAATGGTTTTTTTATGAGTGACTTTATAGGCGAATTCTCATCAAGGCTCATAGAGAAAATCATAACTAAGTTAAATACCTGTAAAGGTATTTCAGTAGAGCAACAAGAAATCCTATATAAACAAATATCTCTCATTGGAGATGATTTTGTACATATCAAATTATTAGAGAAATTAGACCTACGGACAAATAATAGGTTTAGTATTGAAGCACGTAAGAAGAAATTAAAAGATGAACTTGATAAGTTAAGTAAATCATGATACCTTTAAATAAAGATGATATTTGCCCCGAATTCTATAAAGAATTTGTTACTAAATTTAAAAAGAAAGTGAGAAGGTATGTTGAAAAAGGACGTATAGGTAAAAAGAAGTTGCGTCCGAAGGTAAAATATTTTCTAGAGTATCTTTTATCTGATGATAATCTTATGTCATTACTTAATTGCCCGGCAAATAAGCTTAAACCTCATGCCGAAAAGTTATGTGAGACTTTTGATATATTGAGAGATAAAGAGCATCTTGCATTTCGTCAAATAAGAAGAATTTTCGTAGATAATACTTATACGACCGAATTTCCAAAGGCTGAATTCATAAGAGCGCTGGATATTAAAGTATGTCCATATTGTAATAGATCCTTTATCGAATGTATAGACAAAAATGATAAATCTTCTCCAATAAAAGGACAACTTGACCATTTCTATTCTAAAGAAAGGTATCCTTTTCTTGCACTTTCGAGATTTAATCTCATTCCTTGTTGTAGCGACTGTAATGGGGTGGGAGGAAAGTTTACCGCAGATGCTGATGAGACCAAGCTGATTAATCCTTATCTGCTGAAAGATACCAATGGCATGAAATTTAAAATGGAAATAACAAAAAGCAGTTTTACTAATATAGAAGAGTGTGCCAGCTCTATAAAAATTTTAGTAGAGGAAACAAATCAGTCTGGATTAGAGCAAAATATTAAGACCTTTCATCTGCAAGAAATATATCAATCACATTCTGATGTCGCAGCAGAAATATATTTAAAAGGTAAGTTAAAGATGCCTCAGATTTATCGTCAGAAAATCATAGCTATGTTGAAACCTATAATTTCTATAACAGAACACGATTTTAATCAATTGGTATTGGGAATAGAAGATAATCCTAAAAATTTTAAAAACAAACCTCTGTCAAAATTTAAGGCAGATTTAGCTAAGGATGAAATGGTATTTTAGAGAGAGTTATGTTATAAAAGATTATTTAAGGGTGAAGTGACAACATCCAAGATGTTTTCTAATCAATACTACTCAAATTGAGGAAACATTTTTGTACCATAAGAATGTAAATTACTGATAATCAGCGTAGGATATATTTGAGGAAGTGAAGTAAACTTCAGAATAGATAAGAATTAAAATAAAAAGAGGGTGTGTCATAACTAAATTTTTGAGAGCCCTAACTTTTAATTTGATGTATCCTCGAAAGTTGGACATAACAACTTTCGGGGTTTATTATGTCAATTAAGCAACGAAACAAACATAATTACTATTCCAAATTGCATTATATGCGACCTATAGGCCCATTTTTACCTATAAACAAAAAATAACCCTACCGTTTCTCAACGCTAGGGCTTTGCTTATAAACTAAAAATCTAAAAAAGTATATGATTATAAATTCAGTAGATTCACTGACACACAGAAGTAACCCTTGTTAGCTTCTGGATTCCACATAGCTGTAGTAGTTACAGGGAAAGGATGGTTAGCTATCTTCAACTTATAAGTAGCGTTAATACGGACATCATTCACGCCAAAATTTTTATCTCCGTAGAAAGTACCCTTAATATCCTTTTCGGGATTCAATGCAAAGTTACAACCAACAGATGGTGTGATGATGAAATTGTCATCTTCATATACCTTATATGCAGCCTGAACGTAGGTAGAATACAAGTTATGATCGTTTGTTACACCACGGTCGCGACCAGCAATCACAGTATTCCATGACAATGTCAATGGGAACTTAGGAGCGATAGCCGAGAAATCATAGCTAATACCTGCATCAATAAAGTGACCTGTATCGTGGCAGTCATAGTTGAAAATCTTATAACAATTATCGTTATTATAGATACCATCAGAGAAATTATAGATATCCCAAACAGAAGCAGTGAAACCATTGTTAGAATACTGTACATAATAATCGAACTCTTTGTAGTTCCCATTGATCTGCATACCACCCCATAGTCCGAAGCGGAAGTGATTATTCTTATCCGAGATAGCTATTTCGTTATCAAAGGTCAAACCTTTAGAAACTTCCAAACCACGCCAAATATGAGTAGTTTCTAATCCAGATACTACATGCAACTTAGCTTGTGCATTTGCAGAAAGTGATAGTGTAAGCATTGCACCTAGGCATGCTAAACTTCTAAATATTTTATTCATAGCTGTAATAATTGTTTAGTTATTTTCTTTAAAAACGATTATAATGCACGGAGGTAAATACCTAAGAAACCAGCGATAGCACCACCAATGATAGGACCTACAACAGGCACCCAAGAATACCCCCAATCGTTACTGCCCTTCATACATACAGCATGTGCAATACGTGGTGAAAGATCGCGGGCAGGATTCATAGCGTAACCAGTAGTACCACCCAATGACATACCAAGGGCAATGATCAAAAGTGTTACAGGGATAGGACCTAAAGCAGCAAGACCAAAGGCATGTGTGTCAGGATTATAGGTATTACCCTTTACGCCAAAGCTAATGATGATGATTACCAACATAATCGTTGCGATAATCTCTGATAAAAGGTTCATAGGAGTATTACGAATAGCAGGAGCTGTACAGAAAGTACCTAGCTTGGCAGCTTCGTCTTCGTGGGCATCGTAATGATTCTTGTAGAATAAGTAAACGAGCAATCCACCAAGGAAACCTCCGATCATCTGAGCTGCACAATAAGCAGGAACAGAAGCCCAAGGGAATAATCCTGCAACAGCAAGACCAATAGAAACAGCAGGGTTAAGATGAGCACCGGTATAAGGTCCAGCAACTAATACACCCATACAAACAGCAAGACCCCATGCGATGGTGATAACTATCCAACCTGCATTCTGACCTTTGCTCTTATTCAAAGTAACACATGCACAAACACCATCTCCGAATAATACGAGAACAAGGGTACCAATCAGTTCCATCATAAACTGAGTTGTCATTGAATATTCCATAAGAATAAAATTAAAATAAGTTAGTCGTAATAATATTTAGATTGTAAAGGAGAAAGCAGAGGGAGACAAAGATCTTTTCTCTCCCTCAACTTCTAATATTATTTTGGGAGAATAGTACGCTTAATAGCATCTTCCCAGCCCTTCTTAGCCTGCTGAATTTCTTCGCTATCGTGGGTAGGTTCGAAAACACGCTCTACCTGCCATTGAGTCTTAACCTCGTCAATATCTTTCCAAAAGCCTACAGCAAGACCAGCCAAATAAGCTGCACCAAGAGCAGTTGTCTCTGTAATCTTTGGACGAACAACATTAATTCCTAGTAAGTTAGCTTGATATTGCATCAATAAGTTGTTGCGAGATGCACCACCGTCCACCTTCAACTCCTTTAATGGAGCTTCCATATCCTTTGCCATAGCTAGAGCGATGTCGTGTGTTTGGAAAGCGATACCATCCAAAGCTGCGCGAGCAATATGAGCAGCAGTTGTACCACGAGTAATACCTACGATAGTACCACGTGCATACTGATCCCAATAAGGAGCAGCCAAACCTGTTAAAGCAGGAACAAAGTAAACACCAGCACTGTCTTGAACAGTAGAAGCCAAATCCTCTATTTCAGAAGAACTCTTGATGATGCCAAGACCATCGCGTAACCATTGAACAACAGAACCACCTACATAGATAGAGCCTTCGAGAGCGTAAGTCGTTTCCTTGCCGATTTTCCATGCGATAGTTGTCAACAAATTATTCTTTGATACAACAGGCTTGTTACCAGTATTCAGCATAACGAAACAACCTGTACCGTATGTATTCTTGATAGCACCTGGCTCAATACACATCTGCCCGAAGAGAGCTGCCTGCTGGTCACCAGCGATACCAGAGATAGGTACCTCGTGTGCAAATATGGTAGTCTTTGTATGTCCGTAAACTTCAGAACTAGATTTTACTTCAGGCATCATTGATATTGGTATATCAAGCAACTTCAATAGATCTTCATCCCACTTCAAATCGTGAATATTAAACAACATAGTACGTGAAGCATTAGTAACATCAGTTACGTGTACTTCTCCACGTGTCAATCTCCATACTAACCAAGAGTCAACATTACCGAAACGCAACTTGCCTTGTGCTGCACGTTCACGTGCACCAGGAACATTATCCAAGATCCACTTAATCTTTGTGCCGCTAAAGTATGCATCAATTATCAAACCTGTCTTATTGCGGATTTGATCAACAAGTCCTTGCCCCTTTAGTACATCGCAGTATTCTGCTGTACGGCGGTCTTGCCAAACAATAGCATTATAAATAGGCTCCTCTGTATCAACATCCCATACTATCGTAGTCTCACGCTGATTAGTAATACCAATGCCAGCGATATCCAAACCATTGATATTAATGTTAGAGATAGCTTCAGAAATAACAGAAGCCTGAGAAGCCCAAATCTCGTTAGGATTGTGTTCTACCCATCCTGGTTTTGGAAAATATTGGGTAAACTCACGCTGTGCCACTGAACAGATTTGCCCTGCATGATCAAAAACGATTGCCCTAGAAGAGGTAGTACCTTGATCTAGCGCCAAAATGTACTTTGCTGCCATAATAGATTGTTATTTATTTTATGTTAGGTTTTATATCTTTAATTACTCTGATGCAAAACTAAACAAAAAATATTATTATCGCAAGACTTTTTTAGAAAATATTCGCTTCGTAATTTTATTTTTTCGATTTGAACAAAACAAACACTACTTTTATACTTTCAAACCTACCCTTAGAGCGCTAGCACTATCAATCTTATAACACAATAAGCATTCGATAAGTTGACAACTTTTCTATATACCCACAGTTTTATTATAATTCCAACCAAAAAACTTTTATAGAAAAAACTTTCATATAGAAAGCTCACACCTAAATATAACCATAAAAAAGAGAATATTGCGTAGAAATTCTCCCTCTAAACTTCCCTAAAACTACTATTATGTCTAATTTTAAATAAACGGATTGTAAATATTTACCCTCTAACAAGATAGAAGCTTTTGTTTTGAAAGAATAGATAATAACTTCACATTTTCCGCTTATAAAGATACATCATAACCATGACAGATAGCTAAAAGAGAGAGAGGTTTATCAAAGGGGTTACATTTTATAAACGCTGATAGGTGGTTATAACATTACCAAAATATTCTTTTCTAATCACACTTACATCCTTTGGAAGTTGAGGAGCTTTGATACCTTCTCTAACCGTTGTGGGCGAAACCTCTACTCTTATCTCATCATACATTCCTGATCGAATAAAAGTTTCCAGCGTTGTCGCACCACCTTCGACTATCAAAGTTTGGCATTTATCATGGTAGAGTTGCTGCAAAAGAGAAGGAATATCATGAATAGCAGTAGGTAAAGTGGATGAAAGCACTACTTTTTGCGGATTTCTTCCCGACCAGTCGCGCACATTAAGTTGTGGAGACTCCTGTTCTTCAGTATTCCTACCCACTAAAATAGCATCGCATTCAGAGCGCAATTTGTGAACAAGCATCTTAGTAAAAGGTGTTGAAATCTTTAACACGCCTCCTTTTACCCCCATAAATCCATTCTCTGTTTGTGCCCACTTCAATATGATATAAGGTCGCTCTTGCGTATTAAAGGTGATAAAGCGATTATTCAAGACCAGACATTCTGCTTCCAACACACCAACAGTAACCTCTATTCCTGCCTCTCTGATGCGTTGAATACCACGCCCTTGCACTTTCGAAAAGGGATCGACACAGCCACACACCACTCTCTTTACACCTTTTTTAATAATAAGATTGGCACAAGGTGGTGTTTTTCCAAAATGAGAACACGGCTCAAGACTTACGTAAATAGTACTATCCGACAACAAAGATTCGTCTTCTTTCCTCACCGAAGCAAAAGCATTCACTTCTGCATGCTCCTCGCCACAACGAACATGATAACCTTCACCGATAATTCTACCCTCATTCGACACGATAACAGCTCCTACCATAGGGTTAGGTTTTGCTAAAAGCTTCCCATTCGTGGCCAACTGTAAACAGCGTCGCATGTACATTTCATCTATGTCTTGTCGTTCCATATTCTTTATTTTTTATAACTTTGTCCTCATGACATATCAACATCTTTGGCAAAGGCTCACTCCTTTGTACGACATAAATGAAGCGCAAGCCATCATCAGAATGGTACTAGAAGAGGAGTTTCACCTTTCGTTTGCCGATATTCTTATAGGCAAAGTTAATGAATTATCTCAAGACGAAACGACAAAACTAGCCGAAATCGTTTGCCGACTAGCAGCATCAGAGCCTGTGCAATACGTGTTAGGGCGAGAGAACTTTGCTGGTAGAACCTTTCATGTCGAGTCAGGCGTACTCATTCCGCGCCCTGAAACAGAAATGCTTGTACAGTGGATTGAAGAGGATTATAACACACCCGTTTGCGGTTTGCTCCCACCTGCTCCTTTACAAATTCTTGACATTGGCACTGGTAGCGGTTGCATAGCCATTACCCTTGCGCTCGATATTCTAAATAGTAGTGTCGCAGCATGGGACATCAGTGGCGATGCCTTACTCATTGCACGCGATAACGCTTTACGCTTAGGGGCAAAAGTCAACTTTCAATTGCAAGATGCCTTGTCCATTGAAGCTACCGATCGTTGTTGGGACATCATTGTGAGCAATCCTCCTTACATCTGTGAGAAGGAGTGCGAAGCAATGGCAGAAAACGTATTACAACACGAGCCACACACTGCCCTTTTTGTTCCTAACGATGATCCCTTGCGCTTCTATACCGCCATTGCAAAACTAGGAAAGAAAACACTGACCAAAGGTGGAACACTTTATTTTGAAACCAATCCTCTCTATATAAAAGAGGTGAAAACAATGCTCAAAGACTTAGGGTATACTATGATCCAACTCCGAAAAGATCAGTATGACAAGCAACGATTTGTAAAAGCCACATTATTATGATACAGAAGAAACCCATAACAGAAGCACAAGCCTTGAAGAAACTTGGCGATCTTTGTGCAAAAACCGAACACTGCTCTGGCGAAATAATGGAGAAGATGTACAAAATGGGCTTACCAGAAGATGCTAAAACACGCATTATGGAGAAGCTCACAAAGTATAGCTATGTGGACGACGAGCGTTTCACCAACGCTTATGTATATGATAAAATAAGATATAATAAGTGGGGGAGACGTAAGATTGAGCAAGCTTTATGGGCAAAGCGAATAGATAATAAGATTGCAAACTTAGTACTTGATGCTGTACCCGATGAGGAGTATCTTTCCGTGTTACGCCCATTACTAAAGAGCAAATACCCTACTATCAAAGCCGAAACCGACTATGAACGTTCGGTGAAACTCATTAAGTATGCACTGGGGAAAGGCTTCACTTTCGATTTGATAAAACAATGTATTGATGCAGCAGTAGATGAAGATGATATTTAACATTTGGTCGAGTATCTTTGATATGATTGCTCCCCGCGCTTGCACCATTTGTGGCAAGCGGCTGAGCTTATCCGAAGCTGTGATCTGTGCCACTTGCAACCTCCGTCTTAATCGCACCAATTATCATCTTTCGCCCTACGACAACGAATTAGCACGTTGTTTTTGGGGTAAAATTCCCATTGAGCGTTGTGCTGCTTACCTCTTTTATCAGCACCACACCCAAAGTAGCAAAATGGTATATGCCCTCAAATATGGCAATCGCCCCGATATAGGAGTAGTCATCGGTAAAACCATAGCCGAAGCCTATGCGCGTAATAACTTTTTTGAGGATATTGATGCCCTGCTACCCGTACCTCTTTCTAAGGATCGCCTCAAGCAAAGAGGATATAATCAGAGCGAAGAGCTTGCAAGGGGCATCAGTGAAACAACTCATCTGCCCATCCTTACTAATGTGCTAAGGCGCAACGCCTTTCATCAAAGTCAGACCAAGCTGGATCGTTGGCAAAGAAATGAGAATGTAAAAGATGTTTTCTCCTTAATAAATGCAGAAAAGATAAGTGGAAAGCATATCCTTATCATTGATGATATTATTACCACAGGCGCAACGATTACCGCTGTAGGTGAAGAACTTCTAAAAGCAGAAGGCGTAAAAATAAGCATCTGTAGCTTAGGTTACGCTAAAGACTAACCGTTATAGAAAAATGCTTTCTACAATATCCCCAGCCAGAAAGAAAATATTATTAGCTTTGCGTTTTAACTGCGCTTTTCTCGAAAAAAATATGTAAGTTTGCAGCAACAAACTATCACTTATACATCACAATATGGAAGATCTAAAGAAAGTTTTTGCAGGAAAGCTCTTAGGCATTAAAGCCATTAAGTTACAACCCAACGACCCTTTTACATGGGCTAGCGGATGGAAATCGCCTTTTTATTGCGACAATCGTAAAACATTGTCTTACCACGATGTACGTTCCTTCGTTAAGTTAGAGTTGGTACATGCTATCTTGGAAAACTTCCCAGAAGCAACAGCCGTAGCAGGCGTGGCTACTGGAGCCATTGCACAAGGTATGTTAGTGGCACAAGAATTGGCTTTACCATACGCATACGTACGTCCCAAACCAAAAGACCATGGTATGAAAAACCAAATTGAAGGTGAAATACCTGAAGGGGCAAAAGTTGTAGTTGTAGAAGACTTAATCTCTACAGGTGGCTCTTCGCTCAAAGCAGTAGCAGCACTTCGTGAAGCAGGCTTTGAAGTGGTAGGTATGGTAGCATCTTACACTTACGGCTTCCCTGTAGCAGAAGAGGCTTTTAAAGAAGCGCAACTAAAGCTCGTTACCCTTACCGATTATGAGCATGTGGTAGAGAAAGCATTAGAAATAGGTTATATTAAACAAGATGATATTGCGCTCTTGAATGATTGGCGCAAAGATCCATCTAATTGGAAAAAATAAAATGAGCAAATTTGAAAGTAATGTAAAGCAGATCGCTTATCCTCAGCAGAACGTGTATAATATGCTGAGCGATTTAACCAATATAGAACGTGTAAAAGCTCAGATCCCTGACGACAAGCTAAAAGATCTCACATTCGATAAAGATACGATCTCTATTTCGGTGAGTCCTATTGGTCAAATCTCAATGCGTATTATCGAGCGTGATGAGCCAAAAACGATTAAGTTTGCGAGTGAAAATTCGCCTTTGGTTTTTAATTTTTGGATACAGCTACTCCCTGTCGACGACACCTCATCAAAGATAAAGCTAACAATAGATGCCGATATTCCTTTCTTTGCTAAAGGAATGGTAGCTGGTCCGCTACAAGAAGGAGTAGAAAAAATAGCCGATGCACTGGCTATGATACCATACAATGTTTAGTAGAGTGTTGAGAAGTGAGAGTTGAGAAACTCTCACTTCTCACCTCTCTACAACAGCTCTGGCAATTCAAAGAGCTTAATACCATTACTACCTTTTATTAAGATGTAATGATCTATAGGTTTTTGAGCTGCAATAGCAGCCTTAACCTCTTCTATATCAGCAAACTTACGGAAAGAGCAGTTCGTCTTTCCAAACTCCTCCCCTACTAACCAAACGTTTTCAAGCCCTGAAGCAATAAGCTCATCGACAACACGCTGATGCTCTTCTGCCGTTACATCGCCAAGCTCTCGCATATCCCCAAGAATAGCCATTTTATTTTTTATGTCCATTAACCGAAAGTTTTCTATTGCAGCTTTCATACTAGAAGGGTTAGCGTTGTATGCATCTACGATGAGTTTGTTATCTTTCGTTTCTGTCAATTGCGAGCGATTATTGCTAGGCACATAACTTTCGAGCGCATGGCAAATCTTCTGCGGCTCTACCCCAAAGTGTAAACCAATAGTGATAGCTGCCAACATATTATCAAGGTTGTAAGCACCAATGAGGTTCGACTGCACTTCATAAACAGCAGAAACAACCTGCTCTGTTCCTAACGACTGTGTGGCTTGCCATGAGAACTTCAATAATGGAGCACACGAAACTACCTCACCTTTCACATCGGCAGTATTATCCTGACCATAAGTTATCACGCGTTCGAATTCGCGTTGTTCTGCCATCTCCACCAAATCAGGATTGCTTTCGTTTAAGAATAACAAAGCGTTGTGTGCCTTTAGGTAATCATAAAGTTCCCCTTTCGTATTCTTTACCCCCTCAAAACTACCAAAACCTTGCAAATGGGCACGTCCTACGTTAGTGATAAGTCCGCAAGTAGGCTCTACATAAGTTACCAACTTCTCAATGTCTTTAGGATGCGAAGCTCCCATTTCGATGACAGCAATTTCATCATCAGAAGTCATTTCAAGCAAAGTGCGAGGTACACCAATGTCATTATTAAAATTGCCTAGTGTATGATGCACCTTATATTTCTCTGCCAACACCGCAGAGATCAATTCTTTAGAAGTAGTCTTACCATTCGTACCTGTGATACCAATAACAGGAATATCTATATTGCGTCGATGCTCACGCGCTAGCTCTTTATATGCCACAAGCGCATTGTCCACCAAAATAAAACGATTGTTACCAGCTTCAGCATATTCAGCCTCATCAACAATAGCATAGCTACAACCCTTTTCTAAGGCAGCTTTTGCAAACTTATTACCATTAAACGAAGCACCCTTTAAAGCGATAAATATACTCCCTTCAGGGCAGTTTCGGCTATCAGTAGTTACCTTGGGGTGTTGCTGATAAAGCGCATATAGTTGTTTTGCATCCATATTTCTTGATTTTTGTTGATACAAAGGTAGGAGGAATAATTGAAAATCGAAAATTGAGCGTTGAGAATTGCGCGTTGAGCGTTGAAAATTAAGAATTGCAAACAAAAAGAGACAGCTATCACTGGCCGACTCTTCTTTTCTGAATATATTACTTTTACTTTACCTTTGTTACTACGCACCACCTGCCCACCAAACTGGCTTGGTGAAGATATATTTGCTTCAAGCGAGATTAAGTAAAGTCAACTATTTTTACTTATACTAACATAGCGAATTAGTAAAGCAAGCAGCAATGTATACGCCTGATTACCAACTACTTAAAAATGCAAAACAAAAAGGTCATCTTTTAAGATGCAAAAGGTAACCTTTTACAGAGCAAAAGATGACCTTTAGCTCATCAATACATCACCTTTTACGATTGAAAAGATGACATATTAGTTTGTTGTTAAATATTTTCTAGTTTTAACTGCCCACCAAATAACAGAGGATATTTCTAAAAGGAGTTTCCCATTAAAAGTATGGGCATAAAAAAAAGAATGTGCTAGAAACTTTCTAACACATTCTTTTTATAATAACCTTAAGCCAGATTAGTCATCATAGCCAGGGTTTTGAACCAAATTAGGATTGATCTGCATTTCATAACCCGGTATTGGCCATTGATAATGATAATCAGTTGCTGGCATCGACTTGTCTACATAAGATACAGAAGGAGTTTGTTGCAAAACTGCACCAGCAATAGCCCCAGCTTGTGCAGAACGCCCAGTATATCCTATTCCCCAACGCTTCAAACAGCTCATACGCAACCCTTCACCAGCAGTTTCACGAAACCATTCGTTTTGGATCGTTGCCTCGGTTGCCTCGGTTGCTGTTGCTTTACGAGCAGTTTGCAACTCGTTTAGACGCAACTTTGCAACATCTACCTTACCATTATAGAAATTGGCTTCTGCGGCAATCAGATACATTTCACCTATTAGCAAAGGCTTCACATGTTGTCGAGCATTTGGAGTTGTTGTGTACAATTCTGGATTACCATTATATTTATTGAAAATATAAAAGTTGCCTAAAAATTGGCTACCATCCAAATCTACGATATACTTGCTGTTATCAAACCAATGTTTCAATCGTAAATCTTCTGCCTCGTAAGCACCAACTAGCTTCTGAGAAGGTAAGTAATAAGGTGAAACATAAAAACCTGTTTTGTTAATCTTCTTAAATTTAGAATTGAATGATGTAAGGGTATAAATATTATTGGTTCCAGAGCCATTTTCTGTCTTTGTAGCAGGAAGCTGCATAATAGGTTCTTTACCATTGTCATTGGTATATTCAGCCACCATCAAGTCGTCGCTATTAGCTAAAGTATATTTTCCTGTATTGATCACAGCTTCAGCCTTAGAAGCAGCATTAGCATAATCTTTAATATCAAGATAATAACGTGCATATAAAGCGTTTACAGCATCAATAGAAGGATTAGTGCGCTTTGTTACCAAAGTAGCACCTGCCACATTTGCTAAATTTGCTGCGGCAGCATCTAAATCAGTTTTTATTTGATCATACACCTGCTGCACGGTTGCACGCTTAGGAAGTTCATCCTGATTATATGCCAATATCAATGGCACACATAGGTCGGTGCTAGCAGTAGCCTTATTGTAAGCCTTACCAAAGTGGCGTGCTAAGTACATATAGGTAGATGCGCGTGCAAAACGTGCCTCACCAGCAGCAATCTTTGCTTCTAGCTTGTTAGCATCGCTCAAGGTTGCATTTGCCATAAAAGTGCTATCACCCTTGAGGAAGATATTAAAGTTTTTAATAGCTGCATATGCTGTTGCCCAAATACCTTTAATATCACTATCGGAAGCAGTGAAAGAAGCATCGGTGCGATGAGCAGCACCAAAATTGTTAGCATAAATAGAAGAAGCATTAAAACCGTCCATCATTACTTCTTCTACTTCAGAAGAAGCACCATACATGGTAGCACGATAAGACTGCATAACACCACGCTCCATAGCTTCTAACGTAAGCATATCCGTAATAGGATTATTCACATCAGCCTTTACACTGGTTGTAGGACTGTCATCAAGACTGCAAGATGACAATATCGTTGCACCTATAAATAGGGCAAATATTGATTTTGTATATAATTTCATATATTCTTTCCTTTAAATTAATAGGGTAGATTAGAATGTTAATTCCACTCCAAACAAGAACTGTTTTGTATTACCAACACGACCCAAAACCACATTGCTATTTATCTCAGGATCTAGCCCTTTATATCCAGTAATAGTAAAGAGGTTACGTGCAGTGAAGGTCAACTTAACCGTCTGTACTACGTTTTGGAAGCCTAACAACTTTTGATCAAAGAGATAACCAAGTTGGAAGTTCTTCAAACGAAGGAATGAAGCATTCTCTAGCAAATGAGTATCAAATTGCATCTGATAGCCTTTAGCCCAATTAGGATATTTAGCATCTTTGTTATCAACAGTCCAATAATCGGTAACATCTTTTCGCTGGTTGTAACCTAAGAATTGAGCAGCATTATCATAAAAATAAGCATCATTATTAGTGAGGTACTTACCTAAAACGTATGCAAAGTCGGCAGCTAAAGAGAAACCTTTATAGCCTGCTGCAATATTGAAACCACCATTGATAGGGGCATAGCGTTTCTTACCTGTATTCTGAGTTAATGAAGCCGCATCAAACTTTTCTGTAGTTTCTTCCTTAGTAGTCTTATCTACATTTGCACCTGCTTTATACCACATAGGAGCTCCTGTTTCTCTGTTAAGACCAGCATAAATAGGACTATACAACATAACAGGGCTACCAACCACATAGGCAACACCAGTATTAGCAACTTCCCAACGGGTTTTGCCACCAAACAACTTTGTTACTGTTTGCTTGTTATAGTTGAATACAGCACCAGCATTTACATAATAATTCTTGCCACGTACAATGTCAACACCCAACTTTATATCAATACCACTATTACGAAGTGAACCTACATTAGAGGTTAAATTGCTGAAACCTGTTGTATATGCGTATGGTACAAGCATCAACATATCTGTAGTATTACGCAAATAGTATGAAATATCAAAGTCGAAACGATTCCAAAGACGACCCGTAAAGCCAACAGTAAATAACTTTTGCGTTTCCCATGTTAGCTCAGCATTCTGTGGCTGTGTATATAATAGCGATCCATTTTCATTATAGTTAACACCTGGAGTCATCAAGCCTAAAGACTCATAGTCGCCAATAGCAGCATTACCCTGTGTACCATAATCAATCTTGAAATTTAAATCATTAACCCATTTATATGGTTGCATAAACTTTTCCTTAGCAAGCTTCCACATAAAACCAACCGACCAAAACGTTGCATTACGATGGTTAGCACTGAAACGAGAAGAAGCATCGTTACGAATAGATAAGTCGACAAAGTAACGATCCTTCAAGTTGTAATTTAAACGACCAAAGAAAGAAAGAAACTTACTAGCAGTAGCTTCTTCTTTCATAGAGTAATTGGCTTGCTTACCATTTTGAAGATTCATCAATCCATCTACTATTTGACCTGTTGATAATGCATAATAATAATCGTAGTTATTTTTGATACCTTCCTGTCCACCAAGTATAGTGAAATGGTGAATAGAATTGATAGCAAAACTATACTCTATCGTATTTGTAATGGTGTGTGAGTATTGTAAAGCAGTACTCTTACCACGTGCGCCATTACCATTAGCAGGGATATAAGAAGGATAGGTCAGCCAGTTATCACGGGTATAACTCAAATCGGTACCTATACGAGACATAATCTTCAAATTCTTGATAGGCTCTATCTCAACATAAGTATTACCAACAACGCTATAACGCTCATAAACATCTGGACGCTTTGACATTATGTACTCAGGATTATAAAATCCAAAACCATAACGCTCTAAAGCATTGCCATCAGCATCAGTACTAGGAAACAATGGATTAAGCATATAAGAAAGACCACCTCCAGGATTATTTGAACTAGCTGAAGAGTCGCCCCAACTGCTATTCTTCTGACGCTGATCATAGGCAAGGTTTATATTAAACCCTGCACGTAACCAATCTTTTGGACGAGCATTGATATTAGTACGAACAGTATAACGATCATAGTAGTTGCCAATAGTGGTACCCTTCTGATGAAACTGGGATACGCTTGATAAATAAGAAACCTTATCACCACCACCTTCGAAGGTAATATCATTCTGTGTTTGAGGATTATTAAATTGCTGGAACACTTCATACCATTTCGTATTATAACGATAACCATTGCTATCATAACGCTTATTAAGAATTGCTTCTGACATCAAACCTGAAGTTTTCCAAAAGTCATAAAGTTCATCACCACTCATAAAGTCTTCATAGAAAGCCTTATTAGCAAGTGTATTCCAACCAAATTGAGAACGAACAGTTACTGTTGCTTTAGAATTAAAGCCACCATTCTTAGTGGTAATATAGATAACACCATTGGCTGCACGAGAACCATAAATAGATGTTGAAGAAGCATCTTTAAGAATAGTTACACTCTTAAAATCATTAGGATTCATAGCCATCACACTTCTACTAGTTGTTGGAATACCATCTACAACATATAAAGGTGTAGAACTACTGCCTAAAGAACCTATACCATGAAGAGATAAAGAGGTTGCATTATCGCCCGCTACACCTGAAGAACTCAAGACAGAAAGACCAGCCACCTGACCTTGTAAAGCATCGAGTACTGAAGCAGAAGGAGCATTCTTGATTTTATCTGAATTGACAGTTGCGACAGAACCTGTTAAACTACCTATCTTCTTAGCAGAGCCATAACCGACGACAACGACTTCTTCAAGATTTTTACTATCAGGTTTAAGGGTTATATTCATACCACTAGAGGCTGCAAGAGTTTGAGTTATCATACCTACGTATGAAATAACAACCTTTGTTTCTCCTACAGGCAAGTCGAAAGAAAACTTACCATCAAGGTCTGTTGTTGTACCTACTGATGATCCTGCAGCTTTAACAGCGGCACCAATAACAGGCAGACCGTCTTCGCTAGAGATAACAGTTCCAGAGACATTTTTCTGTGCTAACGCCGTTCCTATCAGCAGGAAGAGAGTAGCAAAAAGCAGTGTGAGTCTTTTTTTCATAAAATCTCGTTTGTTAAAATAATAAATAATGTTATGTTTTGAATGGTGGATAAACAACATTTTCATAAGTGGAAATCCACCCATGAAACTTAGATATTAGAACTAAAAAGCAGGAAAAAACAATACTTCACTAGAAAGGAATAACATCCTTCTCTTTGTTTTTATTTTAGATTATTAAGTATGCTTACCAATGCTATTCCTAAATACCTTTTATTGTTACCCAAAATACAATTTTCACTTTTAATAGTTGCAAAATTAGAAATAACTTCGGTTTGCAAGAAAAAATATTATAAAAACTTTTTCACTTTAACACTTTATGTAGCAAAAAATGTAATTTATGAGTATAACTATAGTCTAAAAATGACAATATTACAAATAAAAGCACAATATATTCATTGATATGTGGTTGTTAGTATAACGCTACCTACTTGTTGGAAAATACAAGATAATATAACAAAAAATGAGAGTGTGCCATAATAAACACACTCCCATTATTATAAATCAGCTTTAAAGATATTCCTTTTAGCTCATTATGGTCAATCCTACATTAAAGAGGATTTTGCTTTATCAAGCCTGGGTTAACTTTTATTTCATCATAAGGAATAGCAAACTGCCAATTCTTATCTTCCACTGTTGTAGGAACATTGGCAACATTATCACCTGTATTGCGCTTAATAGCCGTCTGCTGAGCATCTCCAGTAAGATGCTTTGTAATATTAGATGCTTTTGCACGATTAATGATAATGCCTAAACGCTTGATATCAAAGAAACGCTGTCCTTCCATCCACAAATCGATACGTTTGTTGTCCATAATCTGGTCGATAAGTTCCTGACCTGATGCTTCTGTTTTGAAGTTTTCTTGACGAGTAACCATTATCTTTGTAAGCGTTTCACGAGCCTTAACCTCTTCCCCCATACGAGCCTCAGCTTCAGCCTTAATATAGTACAACTCTGCAAGACGCATAATCAACAAGTCTCCCATACTATTGTTGTTAGCTTGCGATTTGAACTTAATAGATTGCCCAGTCTTTTCCCACTTACCATTTTTAGGAAAATATTCTGAATAAGCATCCTTAGGAATATTAGGAACAGTATCTAGCCGAACTACTTTTTTTCCGTCAATAGTTGTCTCCTTCTTCTCTACACAAACCCACCAATTACGTCGAACATCGGTTTTATCCATCTTGTCATAAATATCGCGATTAACAGCAAAACGGAAACCAGAGTTGTAACCTTCAAAGTTGTATGAATAGTCTGCATAGAAGCTAAAATAACTATTATCTTGATCAGAAGCCTGCTTGTAAGCCCAAATCCACTCACTATTAGCCCAATTATTGCAACCGTCAAGAAGATCTTTACCCTTTGCTAAGGTAATATTAGTCGCGGTAGCATTATTTATAGCTTCTTCAGCATGCTTAGCAGCACTAGCCCAATCAGACTTACAAAGATCTATGCGAGCAGCAAGACCTAAAGCAGCTACATAAGAAATTTGATTCTTAGAGTCGATTACAGGAGCGTTCTTTAGGTGTTCAAGAGCCTTTGCCATATCTGAATCTATCTGCTTATAAACTTCTGCTACAGTAGCACGTGCTTGTGGCTTAATATTATCTTTATCAAGACGCAATGGTACACCAAGATTAGCATTAGCATCACCCTTTACATAACGCTTACCAAAGCATTGGATCAACATGTGATAACTCATAGCTCTAAAAGCATAGCCTTGACCTAAAAGATTATCTTTCTGATCTTTTGGGAGACTAGTATTAGCCTCTGCCTTATCAATCAAAAGGTTAGCATGAGCAATAATGGTATAATACATATCCCATACACGCCAATTGAGATCACCATAAGGATTATTGTGATCTTGATAGCGATAGACAGACATAAAGTAGGCTGGCATGGTATTGATCATATCACCACCCAATATATCAAGCTGAACCCCAACACTTCTGTGTCCCGCTCCAAAAAAGTGTGCACCAGTATCCCCCCAATCATACTGATACATCATATTGTGAAGACCATTAAGGATACCTTGCATTCCACTAGGATCCTTGCTTATTTGATCCTCGCTCAGAGCACTAGTTGAAACAGTATCAAGGAAATCGCTAGAACATGAAGAAAATCCTAGCGTGAGAACCGCAGCTCCCATCATTGATAAAAATATTTTTTTCATATTGTCTTTTCTTTAGAATGTTAGAGATAAAGTAGCTGTAACGGTACGATTATATGCATAACCAGCAGCACCAGGAACACCTGAGTATTGCCCCATTGGGTTCATACCCTTACGAGCTGAAACTAAGAACAAGTTTTCTGCTGCAACGCTGATACGACCACTCTTAAGATAGATACTTCTCATCCAAGAAGCTGGCAAAACATAACCAAGGCTAATGTTCTTAAGCATCAAAGCAGAACTTGAAATTAGGAAACGATCGCTCATAATACCATCATACATACCTCCTTGACCAGCATCAAGACGTGGAATATTAGTGTTCTCGCCTTTTTGCTTCCAAGCATTGAGCATATCTACGTGCATAGCACGACCAGCCTTAAGGCTACGACCCATCAAACCTGCATAGCCAGAATCGTATGTCTTACCACCTAGCTGATAAGCAAAGTTGATGCCTAATTCAAATCCTTTCCATGTAAGTGTAGTACCAAAACCACCATATAAGTCAGGAATAGATGTTCCACAGAAATGTTTCTTAGCTTTTTGTCCATCTTTCGTCAATGTAGCCTTTTCGCCTTCTGTACCTAATGGCTTAGCATCTGGATATAGTTCAGTGTCTAAACGATACATTGCAATACCATCATCAGGATCTACACCAACAAACTCATTGAGATAGTAGTCATAGATACTCTTACCTTCTAGGTATTTGTGATAGTCAAGCTCTATACCTTTTTCACGGTTATCTTCTGGTAATCTAACAATTTTATTTCTATAATGAGTTCCATTAACATTTACTTTCCAAGAGAAATCTGGGCGATTAATAATGAGTGCATTTACATTAAACTCAAAACCAAGGTTGCGCACCTTACCAATATTACGATCTTGTGAACCTATACCAGTAGACATAGGAAGAGGATAAGGGAAGATAAGATCCTTAGACTCCTTATTAAAGAATTCAAATGTACCTGTGATACGACGAAGTATGCTAAATTCGAGAGCCAAGTCCATACTAGTTTGTGCCTCCCAACGGATAGAAGGATCTGCATAGGTATAAAGTCTTAAACCACCACCATAAAGGTTGTTGCTACCAAAACCATATAAAGTTTGATATGCATAATAACTGCTTACACCATCATTACCTGTCTGACCGATAGAAACTCTGATCTTCAAATCATCCAACCACTTTGACGCACCAGCCATAAACTTTTCACGAGCGATGTGCCAACCAGCACCTACTGCCCAGAATGTACCCCAACGATTATCTGGATGGAAACGAGAGGTACCATCACGACGAATAGAAGCTGAGAAATTATATTTATCCATCCAATCCCAGTTTAAACGTGCAAAGTAACCTTCCTTACGATACTTATTTGTATAAGAACTAAGACCAGTAATATTTGTCAAATTAGGAAATTCATCAATACCTAATACTAACATATTCTTCTTCTCTCCACTAAGACTTTCATCATGTAACTTGTATGACTCATGACCCAACAAAGCTGTAATCTCGTGGTTGCCAAACTTCTTAGAGTATTCCAACAATTGATTGAAAGTTAAAGCACTTGTTGCAAAATCTTCAATGGAAAGCATACCAGCAGGCTGGTCGCCCATAATATTATTATATCTTCGCTTGTTTTTAGAATTAGTCAAGTCGTAAGCTACGTTCAACATTAATTTCAACTCTGGAAGAATATGAATAGTTGCATTACCACGAGTATTCAACATATCGCGAGTTGTTGTAGAATGGTCTAACTCACCCTCGTAAACAGGATTAAAGCGATCATTGTATGGACGACCATTGCTATAATCGAATATAGGTTGCCCTGTAATAGGATCCAAAACATATTCACCTGTTCCTGCATTATGAGCATGAATAGGATAGAAAGGAGCAATTCCTTGTAAGAAATCAAAAGAGTTAGCAGAATAGTTACCACTAGCCCTCTTAGGAGCTGTATTTACAGCATGAGCAAATGAGATATTACCTCCTAAATCGAGGAACTTATTTACCTTGTAATCAAGGTTCAAACGAGCTGATGTACGCTCATATTCTGTATTTTTTCGATAACCTTGCTCTGTGATATGCCCTAAAGACATAAATGTATTAATCTTATCATTGCTGTAAGATCCACTTAGGTTATACTCACCACGATAGCCAGTACGGAACAATGCCTTTTCCCAATCCAAGTCATCACCCCATCTTAATCCAGTAATCTCAGGATTAAGTTTGCCATCACGACCTACAATCATAGGTACTCCATCTACCCATTGGGTTTGATCTGTTGATGTTCCTAAAGTTTTAGTTGCAGCATCAAAGGTTAGACCTGTTTTGATACCAGCAAAAGGCTGATATCTATCAAGGCGCAAATCGTCATACATCTCGTAGTTAGCCCACAAAGCAGCCTGTTCTTTTGATGCACCATACTCATAAATATACTGATTGTACCACTGTTGCCACATCAATGGAAAATATTCATTGACACCAACTGTTTCATAAGGTTGCTGCCCACGATTAGAAATACCCTGACTTGTTGTAAAGGTAAATGTAGGTTCAGCACTATTGCGCTTACCTGACTTTGTGGTAATCAAAACAACACCATTACCAGCAGAAGAACCATAAAGTGCTGTAGAAGCTGCATCTTTCAAAATAGACATACTTTCGATATCAGCAGGGTTGATATCTGCAAGGCTACCATTGTAAACAGATCCATCAACAACAAACAAAGGTGCGCTAGAGGCATTGATAGAACCAAAGCCACGAATCATAATACTAGCCGAAGAACCAGGCTGTCCCAAAGAAGTAGTTACCTGTACACCAGGAGCAGCACCAGCAAGAGCATTGGTTACGTTGGTTACAGGGCGATTTTCTAATTGTTTAGAAGAAATACTTGCTTGCGCTCCAACGAGTGACTGCTTCTTTGCAGTACCATAAGCCACAACAACTACTTCGTCAAGGTTTTTGTTGTCTGCTTTAAGGGTAATCTTCATACCAGTACCACCAACCAAAGTTTGGCTAACCATACCAACGTATGAAACAACAATCTTTGTTTCACCTGCAGGTAATTCAAAAGAGAACTTTCCATCAATGTCTGTCTGAGTACCAACAGAAGCTCCTAAGGCTTTAACAGCAGCACCAATAATGGGCTGACCATCATCGCTTGAGATTACAGTACCAGAGACATTCTTTTGTGCTAACGCTGTTCCTACCATAAGGAAAAGCGAGACCAATAGTAATGTGATTTTTCTTTTCATAAAATCTCTAGGTTTAAAATTAAATTATTTTGTTTAGTTGTTTTGCCTTTGTAAAGGAGTAATCTAAAAAGGTTCTCCTTCTCTCAATATATGAGTTAATCTCAGACTTTCTATTGAAATTTCATTCATATATAGAAAGAAAAGAAAATACTTATTTTTTTAACTGAAAAACGTGTATTGATTATAGTTTTCAAGTTTAGTAATATTTTGGATACGAAAATAATTATTAATTAGCAAACTACAAAGTTTTCTACATAATAATTTAAGAAATTTAACCATTACCTTAAAAATGTTTATCTTTTACTTCTTAGCGTTTTAAATACCAAAAGCAACTTTTATATGTATATTATTAAGCAAAATGACTAGTTTTATATTAAAATATATAGCAACATATAATACCAAGAAGGTTATTTGTGATCACAAAAAAGGGATGTGCGTTTGCACATCCCTCTATACTATAGCGAATTATGATTAGTGATTTGCAGTGGTATCCCACCAAACTCTAGTTGTTACCTTATCTTCACCTTGTAGCTGAATGGCTGCTTTATAGTTATCCATATTAGCTTCATAATCATCAGTCTTCTGAGACAAACGTTCTGGAATAACAGACAATGTAACAGAGCCTGCATCGCCAACCTTCAACTCTGGATAGTTGAAACGACGCCAATCACACCATGACTGTGTAGCATCCATCATAAAGTTACCTAACCAACGCTGCATTACAATCTTATGCAAATCATCCACAGATTTATCACCTGCTAACTTAACACCATCTTGTTCTAAGTAAGTTGATACTGTCTGATTTGCTTTCAATAATCGAATTGTTGCTGCAGAAAGCCCTGTTGTAGGAAGGTTTTTAATATCATAATATTCAAATGATTTTTTAATAGATTCCTCATACAAAGTTTTATAGTCAGCAGCTATCCATCCACGATATGCAGCTTCTGCCTCAAGTGAAAGAATATAAGTAGGAGAAATTACACAGAAACTTGCATTTTGCGTTTTGAAGCGTTTTGCAAACTCAGAGAACACTTCAGTATCTTGAGGTATCTGTGCATTTGTATGCCCCCATACCCAGCCATTAAAATCTCCAGCTTTATTAGGAGTAGCATAAGCTATAACACGAGGATCTTTCAATGCTAACAAATTATTGATAAGCGTACTAGAAGGAGCATAATCCACACGACCATCTACATAGATATTGATATAAAGAGGATTAGCTGCTGCATCTTCTTGTAAATATGGACGGATCATAGCATCTTCATTCGCTACAATACCACCATCATTGTATGCTTTCAAAAAGCGAGTCTTACCTGTTGCCTCATCAACATCTGATAACTTGATAGCCATCATCATACGAATAGAAGCATTTAGCTTCTTCCACTTATTGATATCGCCACGATAGATAACATCATATCTACTGCTTAGATTACCATCTTCAAACATCGCATAAACCTCGTTTAGCTCTGTATCAAGTGTTGTATAAATATCTTTTACAGTATCGTATTTAGGCTTAGTATTACCTTCAGACTTAGCTTTAAAGGCATCTGAGTATGGCATAGAACCATAAGTATCAGCAAGATGCATCATATAGAAAGCCTTTAATGTTGTTGCGACTGCTATCTGATTTTTATTACTTGAACTCAAATTCTTCACAGAACTTAAATTTTTCTGTGCAGGATCCTTATTCATGTTGATAATGCTAACACAGTTTTGCATAGCAATACGATAAATAGTACTAGATGTACCATTCAATATACCAAACTTTGTTTGCTGTACATTCTTACGCTCTGAAATATACTGAGCATACAAAGCTGCGTATGGGTTATAGTTACCACTCCAATTAAAGTAACCACCATACTGCTCAGCACCAAGAAGCAAATATCGTGTATCAGGAACAGATATATTGTTTGGAGAGCTATTGATATCGCCAAAGTCACCACAGCCTGCTAATCCTAGAACACAAGCTGCCAATATTGTTAATTTAAATGATTTTCTCATGATCTTTATCGTTTTAATTATTGAACGAAACGAAATTATTAGAGGGTTAGCTTAACTGTGCAACCAAAAGATCGAGAACTCATAGCCTGTCCTCGTTCCAAACAGCCAGCGTAAGCATTACCAACTTCAGATGCATCTACATTAGGCATAGCTGAATAGATTAGCCATGGGTTCTGTGCCACCAAAGAAATTGAAGCTTGCTTAATAATCTTGGTTTTAGCCAACAATGTCTTAGGAAATTCATAAGAAAGAGATATTTCACGCATCTTTACATATGAAGCATCGTATACGTATGGAGACCATAGCGCACCTTTCAACTGCTCGAAATAAACATTAGCATTTACATAGCTCTCAACAGGTGTATATACTGGTTTTTCAGCAGTACCTGTATTATAAACGCCCTTAACAAGAATACCACCATTGTCCTTTAAAGCACCACGAATGTCGCCACCACGGTCGTTTTTACCAGCAGTAGACTCAAGCATACCAGAAAATTCACCAAACATATTCGTTGTAGAAGCTATTTTACCACCTACCTGGAAGTCTAAAGACATACTTAGGGTTAGGTTCTTCCAACGTAGAGAAGTTCCAAAACCACCAGTAAGATCAGGCTGAACATTACCTAGATAGTTCATAGCATTCTTATCTTGTACAGGAAGGTATTCACCATTCTTTTCTGCTGAAGCACCAGACAACTTGCGCATAATGATATTACCATCAGGATCGCGCTTCCAATCTGAGCCATAAAGCGTACCAACAGGTTTTCCAACCTCTGCAAATTGATACAATGTTGTACTATAACCATACCAGAACAAACGATAACGATCAACACCGTCAGAAAGTTCAATTAATTTATTACTGTTGTGAGCAATATTGCCAGTAAGTTCCCATGACCAATTCTTTGTTTCGATAGGACGCCCACCAATCATTACTTCAATACCTTGATTGCGGATTTGACCAGCATTCATTGTATTTGAGTTAAAACCACTAGCAGGAGTAATATTCAAATTAATAATCTGATTTTTGGTATTACGGCTATAGTAGTTGATATCACCCCATAAACGATTTTTAAACATACGGAATTCTGTACCAACTTCGTAAGATGTAGAAATAGTAGGTTTGATATTAGGATTACGCAATACTTTCTGATTGATCATATAGCCTGTAGCACCAAATTTCTTAATATCATACATATCATACAAAGAGTAAGGATTCAAAGTACTACCTACCTGTGCTAAAGATGCACGAAGTTTCCAGAAAGTTAAGACGTTATTCTTAGGAAGAATGTTACTCATCAATACCGTAGCAGATGCACCCCCATAGAAGTAATTATTCTTATCCTTAGGAAGACGAGAATCCCAATCATTACGAGCAGATAGTTCTAGGAAGTAAGTATCATCCAAACCTAAAGTTGTATTAGCATACAAGCTCTGTGTACGATAACTACTCTTTGTATTCTCTGCCATAGGTTTACCAACTGAAGCACTCATATTATAGAAATTATCCACAAGAAGTCCATCTGTTGTATACCCATAAAGCTTTTCAAAATGATAGTAACGAGATTCTACAAAACCTGCTATGTTCCAAGTCAAACGCTTGTTCAAGAAATCAGTATTATAAGCAATGCTACCTATAGTAGAAATATCATTAAGTGTGTTTTGTGTTTCTTTAAAACCAGATGTCATTGCAACAAAACCCATAGCGGTTTTAAGCTCACCTCTATAACTACGGATATTACCATTTACAGCCAATCCCACCTTTAAATTTTTTAAAATGTCGTAAGTAGCTGCTGCACGGAACACATTCCACTGGTATATATCATATGCGTTACGATTATCAAACACTGCGAATGGATTGTTGTGGAAAGCTGGAGTAAAGTTATAACGATTATTGATATTCCAAGAACGGAAAGAACCATCAGGGCGACGATAATCTTTCATCATATTAATATCCACATTGGTGTTAAACCACTGTGTTATACTAGGAAACATTGCACCGTCTCCTTCATTGTAAGCTTCTACAGCAGCATTATGTGTCTTACTATAAGTGTACTTGAAGTCAAGATCAACATTTAAGTGATCCAAAGGCTTGAAACTTGTACGAACAGAGAGGAAACGCTTTGCAGCATCGCTATTAGGAATAATACCTTTGTTAGAAGTATTAGTAAAAGAAATACGAGACATATAATCCTTTCCAGCCTTTGCAAAAGCAACGTTAGTTGTGTTGACCATACCAGTGCGGAGCAAATGGTTCATATTATCCTCACCTGGAGATTCCCAACGAGCAGTTTGGAGATAATAAGGACTTGTAGAGTCCCAAGCATAGTAAGGAATATATTCCTCGCCATCATACTTAGCTCCCCAACTCTCATCATAAGCATAGTCATAGAAGCGCTTACCGTCTAAAACTTTCCATTCTGCAGGATCGGTAGCAGGATTAAAAGTATAGGTACTCATACCATAACCACCACCATATTCTTGTTGCATCTTATAGTGATTGTAAGGCTTATTAAAGATGATAGTATGACTGATATCAATTTGCTGATTACCGCTAGAAATACCCTTAGTAGTAATAATAACAGCACCATTATCACCTTGTGATCCATAAAGAGCAGTAGCAGCAGGTCCCTTTAAAACATTAAGAGAAGCAACATCATCCATATTGATCATATTTTTATTAGTAATAACACCATCTACAACATAGATAGGTTCACTACCAGCAGGAGTCAGCGTTGTAGTACCACGAAGAACAATAGCACCAGCATCAAAAGTTGCACCAGAAGCACCATAGAAACGTGCACCAGACACCTTACCAGCCAAAGCGTTACCTACATCAGTAACACGAGTGGTCTGCAGCTTGTCGGCTTTAATCTCCTGAGTAGAATAACCTAGAGACTTTTGCTTACGAGTAATACCCATAGCGGTTACTACGACTTCGTCAAGCTGCTTGTTATCACGTTTTAATGTGATTTTCATATTACTAGCAGCAGCCACTGTTTGTGTTTGCATACCTACATAGGAAACTACGATTTTAGTTTCACCTGCAGGAAGTGTGAATGAGAACTTTCCGTCAATGTCGGTCTGTACACCAACCGTTGCTCCTACAGCCTTAACGGAAGCACCAATAATTGGTTCCCCATCATCTGCAGAGACAACAGTACCAGAAATGTTCTTTTGTGCCAGTGCGGCTCCCACAAAGAGGAACAGTCCAGCTAAAAGCATTGTTAGTCTTCTTTTCATAAAATCTCTCATTTAGAATTAATAATGAATGTTATGCTCTAAAATACTAAAGCTAACAAAATCGTTGTACTTGTATGACGATTTCTATCAGTAGCCATAATGATAATACATTAAACAAGGACTTACGTGTCCATAATGTATAAGATTTCCTAACCGTCTAATAAAATGTAACCACTATAAGTAAAAATGAATAACAAATGTAATCACACATATCAGCAGCATCAATACTTCTATTTGCCTTTGAAAAAAACATTTATTAATATTCTCCACTACAAAAGTATGAATTTAAAATATAACTTCAAAGAAATATAAATAAAAAATTAGAATTTAACATTTAGGATGTTTAATAAATCACGCTACAAAGCAATCAAAACACAATATAAAACACAATATATCAACATTTTATATATAAAAAAACAAAGTAATAAACATTATACTACATTCTTATTACTATTTTAGCCTATAAGAAATTATCAAAAAGATAACAAAAAGACCATAATAGGCAACAATATGACAACACAAGAATGATGAATTATTGATTTTACTAAGCAAAGTTAAATTGTGTTCCTGCACAAATTATCAAACCGTAACTTATTAATAACTAGATACAAATAAGAGAAGTATGTCTTTTCTAAACACACTTCTCCTATATAGTCGGGATGACCAGAGTCGAACTGGCGACCCCTACGTCCCGAACGTAGTGCGCTACCAACTGCGCTACATCCCGAATTGGCTAGCAAAGGTAGGAATAAGAATTGAGAACTGAAAATTTTATCCTATGGAAAATTGAGAATCTTACCTAATTGATAATTGAGAATTACTCGTCCATAACAAACATATATAAGGACGGGTAATTCTCAATACTCTACTTTCAACTCTCAATTAAAAACACACATACGGCTCAAGGCGCAATAATGCTTCTTCTGGGAAATCTTTGAGCAAACGAAGCTGAGAAAGAGAAGTGAGCTTACCTTTCAAACGACGATAATCGCAAATAGCCCGAGCTTGATAAAAATTAATATAAGGATGTTTACGTAGTTGAGAAAGTGTGAGCATATTAAGATTAAGTTTCGTTGTATGCCATCCTTTTATATCAAAGTAGGGTAAAGCCTCTTCTGGGAAACCTTCTATTTCCTTTAATTGTCCTACAGCAACATAGCCCCCCAGACGCTTGCCGTATGCGACAATAGCTTTAGCCCATCCCGATCCGATGCCAGGCACCTTCTTTAACACAGTAGTATCGGCTGTGGCAAGATTGATCTTCTGCCCCACTTGCAACTTAATGGGATAACGCACCGTATCACGATCATACTCCTTATAAGCACGATACTTATCATTTGCCTTAAAAGTCTCAAAGGCTTCTCTAGCTTGTTGTTGCCGCTCTGCCCTACGCTCTTGATATGCTCTCACCGAAGCAAGTGTAGAAGCTGGTAAGAAGTCGTCGCTAATCTTTATATAAGGTGCAAGCTCTTGGTACTGTTTACGTGTCATACCATAGAGACGAGCAAACTCCTCTGGAGCATGATACACCCCACCCTTTGCACGGTATTTATAAATATTTCTAATTTGATAAGGTGCTAATCCTAATTGGCGCAGCGTAGCACTATCGGCTGTATTTGGATCAAAAGAAAAATGCTTGGTAGACATTTCTTCTAACCTCTCTCTGTCATTTTCCTTAGGAGATACTCTAATACTCGAAGAAGAAAGATTGGCTATAGAATCACCCATCAATACATCAGAAGTATTCGAGAAGCCATTCCCCACAAAATAAACGATAGCCCCTATCAATAAGAACAAGGCTACTAAGAAAATAACAGCTCTACGATCGGAACGATGAAGATAGAAAAAGGATTTTAAATTCATAGCTATTCCCTCTTACCGATACTCCTCTTCCAATGTGTCTCGCCACAGTTTAAAGGGATAACGGCGCATGTGTGCGTTATAAAAGCGCCCATCACCAGTAACCTCTATGCCTAGAAATGCAGGGCGGTCAAATTGTTCAGCTTCGCTAGATAGCTCCACTTCAGCCATCACCAATCCTTCATTTTCTCCATGAAATTCGTCCACTTCAAAGGTATGTCCAGCATAATCTATTAAGTAACGATGCTTATCTATTATGCCTGCCTCGCACAGAAGTAATAGGTTCTTTGCCTCTTCAAGCGTAACTTCTTTCTCAAATTCATAACGCGACAACCCTCCATTGCGCGAAGGTCCCTTAATCGTAAGGTAAGCTTTTTCATCACGAACCCGTACCCGCACGGTGTTTACCGCAGCAAAGTAGCCCTGCTGTATATGGCTACAGCTATGAGCAAGTATTTTCCAATTACTCTTTTTGTGAACCAAGAATTTGCGTTCTATCTCTAATCCGCTCATTCGTCTGTAATAAAACCGTTTATCCAAAAGCCACCACTAAGGTAATAATACCTAAGACAAGTAGTGCAATAGCAATACCTGTAATCACTTTCTTACCTTGCTTCTCTTGTTGTTCAGCGCGTGCTTTGCGCTTTAATGATTTAGAATTGTTCATAGCTACATGGTTTAAAAGATTGTTGCTTTATATGTTCTGCTCTTCTGTTGGAAACTCCATCAGATAGGCTTTAATAAATCCATCTAATTTGCCATTCATCACACTATCTACATCCGATGTTTGATAATTGGTACGATGATCCTTTACACGGCGATCGTCGAACACATAACTACGTATCTGACTACCCCATTCTATCTTCTTTTTAGCCGCTTCTACCTTAGCTTGTGCCTCCATACGCTTCTTCATCGCACGGTCATAGAGCTGCGATTTCAGCAACTGCATAGCCTTTGCACGGTTCTTAGGCTGATCGCGCGTTTCGGTATTCTCGATCAAGATTTCCTCTTGCTCACCTGTATCAGGATCCTCATATTGATAACGCAAGCGTACACCCGACTCTACTTTATTCACGTTCTGCCCACCAGCACCACTCGATCGGAACGTATCCCAACTCACACGAGCAGGATCAACATATACCTCTATCGTGTCGTCTACAAGTGGAGTAACAAAGACAGAAGCAAAGCTAGTCATTCGCTTACCTTGGGCATTAAACGGACTCACACGCACCAAACGGTGCACGCCATTTTCACTCTTCAAGTATCCAAACGCATACTCTCCCCCCTCAAACTTCATTGTAACGCTCTTTATTCCAGCCTCATCACCCACTTGAATATCAGAGATTGTTACCTTATAGCCATGAGCTTCGCCCCAACGCATATACATACGCATAAGCATATCAGCCCAATCTTGACTTTCTGTACCACCTGCACCAGAATTAATTTTCATCACACACTCCATCGGATCTTCTTGCTGACGGAGCATATTCTTTAATTCTAAATCCTCGATAGTTGCCACCACTTTATTATATATAGCATCTACCTCTTCCTCTGTAACGAGTTCATCTTTATAGAAGTCGAAAGCCAACTGCAATTCTTCCGCCTGAGCACGTGCCTTATCATAGCCCTTCACCCATCTTTCTATCTCCTTCACCTTTTTCATCTGCTCGCGAGCACGATCGGGATCTTCCCAAAAGTCGGGAGCTTGGGTTCTAAGTTGCTCTTCTTCAAATTCGATACGTTTCTGTTCAATACCTAAATAATGGTAGAGTGCATCTGTACGTGAGAGAATATCTTTAAGTTGGTCGGCTGTTATCATACTTTTATATTATCGAGGAGTCCGATGGGGGGGTTATTCTATAGAAGGCAGTTGAGTTGTAAGGTCTGGCTCTTCGTACATTGCATTAATGGTGTCGGCATAATTCTTTACCACCACAGAGCGTTTTAGCTTCAAAGTGTTTGTAAGTTCGCCACTTTCCATTGAGAAATGATGAGCCAACAAGGTAAAACGCTTAATTTGCTCATATTGTGCCAAGTGTTGCTGAAGGGTTTCGATACGATCTTTCATCATTTCGTTTACACGCTCATTAGCACACAGTTCCTCTCTGTCGGCAAAACTAATATTATGATCCTTTGCCCACTTTTCCAATAAGCCAAACTCTGGCACTATTAAGGCAGACACAAACTTACGCTGATCAGCAATAATAGCTACCTGTTCCACAAACTTGTCTACCAAGAGCATCGATTCCACCATTTGTGGAGCAATGTACTTACCATTTGAGGTCTTAAACAAGTCCTTAATACGTTCAGTTAAGTATAACTCTCCGTCCTTCATATATCCTGCATCGCCTGTATGGAAGAAACCTTCTTTATCGTATGCAGAAGCATTAATAGCATCACGGTGATAATAACCAGGTGTGATGGTAGGACCTTTCAGCAACACTTCGTTATCCTTACCTATTTTTATTTCAATACCACTGATAGGACGTCCCACAGAACCTATGGTATAAGCCTTACCTTTATGATCGCAACTTACAGTGGCAAGGCTTTCTGTTAAGCCATAGCCCACGAGCATATCAAGCCCAATACTGTGGACAAACTCCTCTACCTCTGGCGAAACATAAGCACCTGCTGTTGGGAAAATATTCGGATGGATAAGTCCTAGTTGTTTGCGCACGAGGCTCAAGATAGTACTGTTATAAAATCTATATTTCAGTTCTAGTCCCAATGGCACACGTTTACCCCTTGATTTGTAAAAAACATTACGGCGACGACCTACCATTAATGCGTTGTAGAACACTTTGCGCTGTAAGAAGCTAGTATTATCCATGCGGTCTTTTACTGCAATGTAAACTTTCTCCCAAAAGCGTGGCACTGCTGCCATACTTGTAGGATTTGTTTCACGCATAGAGCGCTGTATCTCTTTAGGATCAGTATTTACAATGAGTTCTGCACCAAAAGTTAAAGCCAAATAAGACCATGCTCGCTCAAAGATATGGGTAAAAGGTAAGAAATTTATAACCCTATCTTTATCGGTTATAGGCACACACTTGCCATTAGCATCTATCGCTGCATCGTACATTTTGTTCGTCAAGATAACGCCTTTGCTGTCTCCAGTAGTACCGCTCGTGTATAATATGTTACAAATATCGTCCATAGCAACCTGTCCCCATAGATGTTCCACTTCCGATTGTCTTGGCAAGTTAGCACCTAGCTTCAAGAAATCTTCAAAATAAATAGCATTAGGATCATGTGTACTAATACGCACGTTTTTATTGAACACAATGATGCGCTCTAGCATTGGGCAAAGTGGGAAGATACGGTGCGCCTTATCATACTGCTCCTGCTCACCTACAAAAAGAAGCTTAATAGACGCATCTTGTATCATATATTGAATTTGCTGCTCCGAACTCGTAGCATAAAACGGAATGCTAATAGCACGAATACCGTATGCACCAAAGTCGGTATAGAGATATTCCACACAGTTTTGTGCAAACACACCTATGGTTTCTTGTGGCTTTACTTTTAGGTTAAGAAGTGCATTCGACACTTCTTTTACACGAGTAGAAAATTCACTCCAAACTACTGTCTTCCAATCTGATCCACCAAAGTCTTTGTAGGTCAATACTGGCTTATCGCCAAATTTCTTTGCCTGTTCGTGAATAAGAACAGCTAGGTGACATCTTGTTTGCATTGTATTATAGCGTTTATGTTGACACTTATTTTTAACTAAACTTCTGTGCTTAATGATAGTAAAACAACCATTAAATCAGTATCTAGCATTTGCAAAAATAAGCAATATCCGCCAAAACAAGAAATAAATTGCACAATAATTCCATTTTTGTTCAATTGTGCAATAACCTCGAATACCATAAAATGGTGATAAAAAAAATACGTTTTATGATGTCAAAGCTATGCTTTTAAATAGTAATAGGTTATTGTTCTTATGAAAAAAGATGATGTTTTATAATGAAAAATAATTTGTTTTTGATTTATTTTTAATTTATTTCCAAATCGTTTTTAATTTATTTTTCTATTAAAAATAGATTATTTTTCAACATAATTATTACTTTTTTATCATCCAAAAGGTAAGTATTTGCTAAATGAAAGATAACCTATACTAGTTATTTTAGTGGACAAGTATTTCTCAAATCTCAACTCTCAACTCTCAATTCTCAACTCTCAACTCTCAATTAACCAAAGGAGGCTGCCTCCTCACGATAGAAGAAGCAGCCCCATATTTTGTTACAATAAGTTATCCGCAGAAAGGTTATCCGTAGATAATATTTCCGTCTTCGTCCATAAACTCTTCAAGACCTTTCTCATAAGTAGTCATGGCACGGAGGCTCATACCCACATTAGAGAAGCCACCATCGTGGTAAAGGTTCTGCATAGTAACCTTACGGGTAAGGTCGGAGAACATCACAATACAATAGTCGGCACAATCGGCAGCATCGGCATTACCAAGAGGCGACATACGATTAGCAAAGTCGAACAAACGATCCATACCCTTCACACCCGATCCTGCTGTTGTCATAGTAGGACTTTGAGAAATCGTATTGATACGCACATTGTGTTCACGACCGTAGATATAACCAAAGCTACGTGCTATACTTTCGAGCAATGCCTTAGCATCTGCCATATCGTTATAGCCGAAGAATGTACGTTGAGCTGCAACATAAGTCAATGCTAGAATCGAACCACCATCAGCAATAGCATTCAATTTCTTTGCACTTTGTATCATCTTGTGGAAGGATACAGCCGAGATATCGAGTGTGGCATCGAGCATTTTGTAGTCTAAGTCGTCATAAGTGCGACGCTTACGAACATTAGGCGACATACCGATAGAGTGTAACACAAAGTCGATTTGACCGCCCAACACTTCCATAGAACGCTTGAATACGTTTTCAAGATCTTCTACACTAGTAGCATCAGCAGGAATAATTTCACAATGAAGCTTCTCTGCAAGATTGTTTACTGTACCCATACGCACAGCCATAGGCGTGTTAGAAAGGGTAATTGTTGCACCTTCTTCAACGGCTCTCTCAGCCACTTTCCATGCTATTGAATGCTCATTGAGAGCTCCAAAGATAACACCCTTTTTACCTTTTAATAAGTTATAACTCATAATTTTATAATCTAGTTAATGGTGCAAAAGTACTTAAAAAAGTCGATATATAGAACAACGGTTTATAAAAAAGCCATATTTCATCTTTCAAGCCGCTCGGTTTGTTTACCTATGAAGTGGAATACTACAAAACTATTGTATGAATATAAATAAAGAATAAATTCAAGTACTCTTTATTCTTTTCCTCTCACTTCTATACCTAAATATTTGGATATTTTAATAGAATTTCCGACTTTTGCGAAACAGAAGCCTAAACAGCTATACGATGAAACGCTTTGCAATATACCTTATATATATATTCTTGTCGTTACCTATCAACTCTCAAACACAACCCACGTGGGAGCAATATCTTTACGATCTGGCACAAATAGATGGTGAAGGCAACTACACCAATGAAGCAACTTTAGAACTGTTGACCGATCTTGCCGAGCATCCCATTAATCTTAACACAGCTACCCGCGAGGACTTGGAGCGTATTCCTTTCTTGAATGCTATCCAAATAGAGGAGTTGCTGGCGTACGTTTATCAATATCATGGTATGGAAACATTGGGCGAGCTGGCAATGATAGAGTCGCTAGACGTTACCCGAAGGCAGCTTTTAGCCGTTTTCGTTTACGTGGAAAAAGTAGAAACAAAAGGCTTTCCATCGCTTAAAAACATTTTGAAATATGGTAAACATGAGGTTATGTTTACAGCGAAACTGCCACTTTACAACCGCAAAGGCGACCGCAATGGCTATTTAGGCTACAAATATCCACACTCGTTGCGCTATACTTTTCAGTATTCCGACTATGTAAAAGCGAGTTTGATCGGATCGCAAGATGCTGGTGAACCCTTTTTTTCAAATAAAAATAGCATAGGATATGATCATTATAGCTTCTACGTTTTGATAAAGAAGTTAGGCTTTTTAAAGACACTTGCCATAGGAAGATACAAAGTTTCGCTAGGGCAAGGGCTAGTTATCAACAACTCGTTTGGCTTTGGAAAACTTGCTATGTTACAAACTTTAGGTAGGCAATCGAACATTATCCGAGGACATTCCTCTCGTTCTTCCTACAACTATTTGCAAGGTGTGGCTGCTACGGTGGCACTGAACAAACATATTGACCTAACAGGATTTGTATCTTATCGCCACATTGACGCTACACTAAACAAAAAAGGGTATATCCAAACGGTGTTAGCATCGGGCTATCATCGCACCAAGACCGAGATGGCAAAAAAGAACAATGCTTCACAATTTGCATCAGGAGTTAATGCGAAATGGACGAATGGTGGCTTTCACATTGGTGTTTCAACCCTCTTTACAAGCTTTAACAAACCACTACAGCCCGATACCAAACAAGCGTATAAACGCTATGCACCACAGGACAATAACTTTTGGAACGTAAGTGTGGATTATGGCTATCTATCGCACCGTTGGAACTTACAAGGGGAAACGGCAACAAACAATGCAGGTGGTATTGCTACTATGAACGCACTCTCATGGCGCGCTACTAACAGCCTAACTCTCCTCAGTGTGCAACGATATTATGGACATAAATACTACTCATTGTTTAGCCGAGGCTTTAGCGATAGTGGGCATATTCAGAATGAAAACGGCGTATTAATTGGGGCTACTTGGAACCCGCTGCGTGGACTATCCTTAATGGCTTACACCGATATTGTGCAGTTTTCGCACCCTAAATATGGTGCGCACATTGGTAGTAAAGCATGGGATAGCTTTCTTTCTGCTATTTATACATACGGTAAAATTACGTTATCGGCACGTCTTCGTTACAAAGTAACAGAGAAAGATGGGGCGAAGAAAAAGGGATTAATCCGTGATATTACGCAAAGAGGCAGGATCGCTTTTGCTTATATGGCTAACAAATGGAGCAATAAAACACAAGCCGATCTTGTCATTAATGATTATAAAACACACAGTTTGGGCTATATGGTAAGCGAGAATTTCTCGTATATCCCATGCCAATGGCTATCTATGACTGCTACCATTGGGTACTTTCACACCGATAGTTACGCCTCTCGCATCTACACATACGAACGTGGTCCGCTCTATAGTTTTAACTTTCCGTCCTTTTATGGAGAGGGTATGCGCTATGCTTTCTTCGCTCGTGCTGCCATCAGAAAGAAACTTATTGGCATCGTCCGCCTATCTACCACTCAATATTTCGATCGCAACAGTATCTCCTCTAGCTATCAAAAGATTAATGCTTCTGCTATGACGGATATTGATATACAAGTGAGGTGGAAGTTCTAAGGCAAGAAATTAAAGGTTTTAAGAGGTATTAAGAAGTTTATGATAAATGTGGATAACTTTACAACAATAAAGCCATTACCCCATAAACAGCGGTAATGGCTTAAACTATTAAGAAAGAAATTTAGCAATTTCCCTTACTTGTCATAATCTTTAAGATCATATCATCGGTGCGACTCATTGCGTCTTTACCTATAGAAGTAAGGTTACGAATGGTTTTATCGACATCGTCTTCGATGATACCTTCTGCTGAAGAAACACACTTTCCCTCAATAGAAAGCATAGCAGAGAGCACTGCTGTAGATACCCCTGATGATATTTTGAGCGCACAACTAGGCTTTGCACCATCACAAATAATGCCCGTTAGGTTGGCTATCATGTTCTTAACAGCGTTACAAATATTATCAAAGTTGCCGCCCATAAGATAAGTAATACCACAACTAGAACCGATACTAGCCACAACACAGCCACAAAGTGCTGACAAACGACCCAAACTTTGCTTAATATAAATCACCGTTAAATGGCTCAAAGCTAAGGCACGCGTAAGCTCATCCTTTGTATTTTCATTCTCTTTAGCAAACACTACCACAGGATTTGTAGCACAAATACCTTGATTTCCAGACCCACTATTACTCATAACGGGTACCAATGCACCACCCATACGAGCATCGCAAGCCGATGCTGTCTTAGAAATAATATGTGAGAAAATAGAGTTTCCGAAGATACCACGACCTAGAGGACGCTCCATTAGCTTACCCAAGCAATGTCCATAGTTTTCCTTCAACGCCTCGGCTGCTGCACGCATATTATAGTGTTTAGACTCACGGATAAACTCAAGTTCCTCGATTGGAGAAGTAGTAGCAAAGTCATACACCATACGAAGGTTAAGCGTAAATTCCTCTTCTTCTGCCGTTTCGCTACTAGATGTTCTGTTATCATACAACGGTTTGCCGTCGACTGCCTCATAAACAAAGTTGGTATGCGAACCAATGATTACAGATGTAGCTTGCTTCTCACCCGCTTTACACACCACTTCGATATAAAGCTTCTCGGTATTATTCTCCTTTAACTTTATATCTATTGTGCTATTCGCAATAAATTGTTTACCAGCTTCCAGACTTTCAGGGGTTAAATCCTTGATTACTTCTAGTTTATACTCCGATTTTCCGATAAGAGCGCCAAGCGCAACGGCGATTGGCAATCCTATCATACCTGTACCCGGAATACCCACACCCATAGCATTTTTCAGCATATTAGGCGATAAGAATACCTCTATAGCTTCAGGACGACACCCCAAAAGCTCGGTACTACGTGCGGTACAAAGCGCTACTGCCATTGGCTCTGTACATCCAATTGCAGGCACTACTTGTTGTTGAATAAGTTCAACGATTTGGTTTCTAATGTTTTTATCTAGCATTGCTTTATTGATAAAGATAACATTGCAAAGATAAATAAAAAAATAGAAAACGACAACTCTATCCTAATTTTAACCCTTTAGCTACTTTTTTAGTTACCATGAGAGGGAAAAACATAGGTATGTAAGCCCTGTTTTATTATACTTTTCTAAGCTCTTTCTTCAATGCTTGCATCTTCTTTCTACGTTCGATAGAAAACATATCACCATTGGCTTCTACATAGTCATAATAGGTATATGCCTTTTCCATAAGCATAGCACGTAAGGGATTAGCACAATAGGACGTTTCTGCATAGAGCAGTTCTGCTACCATATTGATTTTTTCTAACTTCTCCTCACCCCAATTATCATTGGCATAGCAAAAGAGTTCGTCTACAGAACAATTACGAAGCAGTTCATAATCGCCCACATATTGCCGATAAAGATCCTTTAATTCTTCATCTTTACCCGCTTTATCCTTCTCTAAAAAGCGAGCAACTGCTGCTTGAAACTCCTCTATCAAGCGGAGAAAATAATCGCGTTGTATCATATTTTTGTTATTTTTCAGACATAATAAACAAGATTTCATAAGATAATAAAAGTCCAAAAACTAGGATCTTACCTTGTAAATCATATTAATCTTGTTGGGAATATTACGCTGTCAAAGCTTCGATATACTCATATAATTTGGCATAAAATGGGTGCTTTGTCATTGTTTCTGCATTACCCAATATGATGAGTTTCATACGAGCACGCGTGATCGCTACGTTCATTCTTCTTAAATCTTTTAAGAAACCTATCTGTCCTTCATCATTGGCACGCACCATAGAAATGAGGATCACATCGCGCTCTTGTCCTTGAAAACCATCTACAGTATTTACCGTAATAAGATGGCGATAGGGCTTAAAGAACTTGCGTTTGCGGATCAATTTCCGAAGATATTGCACCTGTGCACGGTATGGTGAGATCACCCCCACATCAATACTTTCGTCTAAGATGCGCTGTTTGCCTATCTTCGTAAAGTATTCTTGCAAGCTATTCAACGTGAGTTCCGCCTCGCCTTTATTGATACGTCCGAAGCTTTCGCCCACAAATTCCTCTTTAAAACTAACTTCGTCATCGCCAATATCCACCTTAGAAGTGTCAATCCAAAGCATAGGATGGTCGTAATCTAGAATGCTTCTATACCTAATTTGTGGTGCACTCTCTACTTCTCCATGATAAAACCAATCGGAAGAAAAGCGCATAATTTCCTCGTTCATACGGTATTGCACCTTCAATAACGTTACCACTTCTGGCTTATTCTCCACAATACGCTCCATTAACGTTTTGCCAAGTCCTGCTCGCATGGCTGCAATATTCTTGATCGTTGGTGGCAGTTGACAATGGTCGCCTGCAAAAACAACCCTACTAGCCCTACGTATTGGGATCCAGCAAGCAGCCTCTAAAGCCTGTGCAGCCTCATCAATAAAGAGTGTACCAAACTTCTGTCCTTCCATGATTCGGCTATTGGCACTCACCAATGTACATGCCACCACGCGCGCCTCACTAAACAACTCGCTATTGATGCGTATCTCTAACTCTGTAGCACGACTCTTCAAGCGATCTAGCTTTTCATGAAAACGCTCCAATCCTCGCTTTCTATTACTTCGTAACTGTCGGATAGCCTTGCGCAAACTCCACAACTGTGGGTAATCGGAATGGGCTTCAAAACGACGTTCATAAGTGAAGCCTAACATCTTATCATTGACCCGTGTAGGATTGCCTATGCGAAGAACATTGATACCTCGTTCCACAAGCTTTTCACTAATCCAATCAATAGCCATATTACTCTGCGCACAAACCAGCACTTGATTTTCGCGCATCAATGTTTCATTGATGGCTTCTACCAGCGTTGTTGTCTTACCAGTACCCGGAGGTCCGTGTACTACTGCTACATCTTTTGCCCACAATACTTCATTAACCGCCTTTTCTTGCGTAGGATTTAGCCACGGAAGTTTCAACGCATTGAACGAAAAACGCTCTGCCTTTTGGTGCGAATAAAACAAATCCCGCAGATAAGCGAGTCGGTTTCCTTTGGCTTTTATCACCCTATCAAGGGCTTCGAACATCATACGATAGCTCGTTTCGTCAAAACCTATTTGGCATCCTATAGCCTCCATAGAAGTTTGCAAGTCGAGGATAGGCGCATGATCTGGTACCGAAACCACCATTCTGTCACCATCTACAAACGACACCATACCCGTAAACGAATAGTAGCTTATCTGTAGTTTCCGCCCTGCTGTCCCACCCTTCTTATACTTAAAGAAGAGCAAAGGTCGCCCAAACTCGAAGTTATGCTCAATGTCAAGATCTTGTGTACGGAACACTTCCACACAAAGTTGGTTCAAACCATTGTAAAAACGCTTTCCCACACGTAAGGGATACCACGCATCACCCCGCTTTATTTTGCGCTGTATGCCCAACGCTTCCGTTTGTTTTCGGAACGTTTCCTTTTCCGAATAATACTCCATTTCTAGGAGCAACTTCTGTCCTTGTAGCACTTGTATGGGTAATTGTTGTTGCATAAATGCAAAGATAATAATTCTTTGGTGGAGATAAAAATAAACTTTACCATAGATAAAATAAATCTAAACATAACTATAAGATTTTGGTATATTAAATATTAATCTTACTTTTGCATTATATAAATATGTGATTTACAATGTATTCGACCATGCACAAGCTGGAAATAATGCGTTTTCATTTATCAAATATGATAAGAATAGGCAAAAAATAGCTGTCGGTATTTGTGATTTTGGTATAGGCATTGTCAATTCTGTTCGCAATCATATCCCTAATATAGGCAATGACAAGAAGGCTTTAGAGAAAAGTATTGAAGTTAATTTTACGATTGCCTCTACGGAACATAATCGTGGCTGGGGGCTTGAAAATATTCTTAATAATTCAGATATTGTTAGAATATTCAGCGGTGAAGCTGTACTTATAAAGGTTGGAGAAAAGAAGAAAGTGCTAGGCACTAACATTAAATTCCCAGGCACACTTATCTATCTTGAGGTAGATATATTAAAGTTAGAAGATAATGATAGTGTAAATTTGGTCATAAAAGAATAAAATTATGTGTACAATAAATATAAATAACGTATTAGCGACCAAAAAGAATTTGCCAGATGACAGGAGTAGAACCTCTACCATCTATTTTCCTAAATATGTCATTAGGCAGAATTATTGAAGATTTTGGCGAAGAGGCTTTAAAAGGGAAACTCTCTTTTAAGAATATTACAAAAGCACAAGCAGAACGTGTAAAGGATTATCTGAATAGATTTGTTCCACTTAAAAAGTAATTTTATCTTTAATTCCTAAGAAAATAAAGGTATAATCAGCAGTATGGTATTTTGGTTATACCTTTCTTTATTTACTAAGGTAACACACATGAAGTTTACACTTTCACATCTTGACATTGGTTACCAACCACAGCACAACGTAATATCAGATATTAACGTTGAAGTGATAAGTGGTGGACTGACGTGTTTGATAGGTCCCAATGGTGTTGGAAAATCTACCTTACTAAAAACGCTATCGGGCTTTTTACCGAAATTAGGAGGCGAGATTTTACTGAACAAGCTAGACCTTTCACACCTATCCAACAAAGATTTGGCACGCAAAATTAGCGTAGTTCTCACCACAAAGCCCGATGTTCAGAATATCACAACAGAAGAAATGATAGGTTTGGGACGCTCCCCTTACACGGGTTTCTTCGGCACTTTGCGCAAGGAAGACGAAAAGGTAGTGAATGAGGTAATCGAAACTGTAGGCATAACAAGTCTGAAAGGTAGAGCAATACACACACTATCGGACGGCGAACGACAAAAAGTGATGATAGCAAAGGCATTAGCACAAGAAACGCCTATCATCCTCTTAGATGAGCCAACAGCCTTTCTCGACTTCCCGTCAAAGGCTGATACCTATCGCCTCTTACACGAAACAGCACAGAAATTGGATAAAATTATCCTCCTCTCCACACACGATTTGGAACTTGCCATTCGTTTCTCCGACACAATTTTAGAGGTATCGAAACAGGGAGTAAAGAAGGTTTCAAGGGTAGAGGTTGAGCAAAATATAGAATTACTGTTAAATATTTAATATCAACAAGTTATAAACTTTATCAGGAAAGAAAAAAGATTGAAAAGTAAAGGGTAATCTTTTAAATGAGCAAAAGATAACCTTTTACAATCAAGAAGAAAATAACAAACAAAATAAAAGAATTTAGAAAATGAAAAGAAGCTTATGGATGGCTACCCTAGGAATGGGTATTGCCCTACTTTTTGCTAGTTGTGGAACACAGCAAAAAGCAACAACAACCGAAACAAATGCCCCTATTATTCCCGTGGAAAACGTTACAGCACAAAGCGATATGATTTCAGTGGCTGAGGCTATAACGATCTTTGAGCACCCAGAGAACACAGATGCTATAGTAAAGAAGTATGGCTACAAACTCAAGAAGGGTTATGAAGTATATCGACTAGATAAATTTTCAAAGATGTATTACAAGAATTGCACCCTCGCTAAGCTAATAACAAAAACGGCATACGGCGATTATCCAAAACCATTAGCTAAGGGGATATCAAGCTATATCGCCTTTAAAGAAGGGGCTATTATCGTGGCTGTATTCAATCAAAAGGCTTACGACAACCTTGTGGCACAAGTAAAGGCAAATGGTTTTGTGCTAGATATGCCAGGCAGTGAGGATATTTATAAGCGTGGTGAACGCACCATTGCATGCTATCAGGCTGGCAAAAGCATTAGAATACAATAATTTTTGCTATTTGTTTTATTTAAAGTAACTTTGCAGTAGAAATAAATAGCAACCCATATATGGAAGAAAAGAAATTTAAACGCACCACCGTAACGGCAGCGTTGCCTTATGCGAATGGTGGTGTTCATATCGGGCACCTTGCAGGTGTTTATGTACCATCAGATATATACGTTCGTTATCTTCGCTTGAAAAAGCAAGAAGTAGTTTTCATTGGCGGATCTGACGAACACGGTGTGCCTATCACTATCCGTGCTAAGAAAGAAGGCATCACTCCTCAAGATGTGTGCGACCGTTATCATTCCATGATTAAAGACTCGTTCAAAGACTTTGGAATTTCGTTCGATGTTTATAGCCGTACCACAAGCGATGTACACAATAAGCTAGCAAGCGACTTCTTCAAGAAACTTTATGAAGAGGGAAAACTCGTGGAAAAGGAAAGCGAACAGCTTTACGATGAAGAGGCAAAGCAGTTCTTAGCAGATAGATATGTAATGGGAGAATGTCCTCATTGCGGTAATCCTAATGCGTATGGCGATCAGTGCGAGAAGTGCGGTTCGGATCTTAGCCCTTTAGAATTAAAGAACCCTCGATCTACAATCTCTGGCTCACAGCCTGTACTTAAAAATACCAAAAACTGGTATTTGCCTTTAAACGATTATCAAGAGTGGTTGAAAGAGTGGATTTTAAAGGAGCATCAGGAATGGCGTCCTAATGTATATGGTCAGTGTAAGAGTTGGCTAGACATGGATCTTCAGCCTCGTGCTATGACCCGCGACCTCGATTGGGGTATTCCTGTTCCTATAGAGGGAGCAGAAGGTAAGGTGCTATACGTTTGGTTTGATGCACCTATTGGTTACATCTCTAACACCAAAGAGCTTTGTGATAACGAGCCAGAGAAGTTTGGTAATTGGGAAAAGTGGTGGAAAGATCCTGAAACACGCTTGGTTCATTTCATCGGTAAGGATAATATTGTGTTCCACTGTATCATCTTCCCTACCATGCTAAAGGCACACGGTGGCTATATTCTCCCTGATAATGTGCCATCAAACGAGTTTTTAAACCTTGAGAACGACAAGATTTCTACTAGTAAAAACTGGGCTGTTTGGTTGCATGAATACTTAGTAGACTTCCCTGGAAAGCAGGATGTGTTACGCTATGTGCTTACTGCTAATGCGCCAGAAACCAAAGATAACAACTTCACATGGAAGGATTTCCAAGAGCGCAACAACTCTGAGTTGGTGGCTATCTATGGCAACTTTGTTAACCGTGCGTTACAGTTGACAAAGAAGTATTGGAATGGTGTGGTACCAGCATGTGGCGAATTGCTTGATGTAGACAAACAAGCTATTGCAGAATTTCAAGATGTTAAGGAGAAAGTGGAAGCTTTCTTAAACGTGTTCAAGTTTCGTGAAGCACAGAAAGAAGCTATGAACCTTGCACGCATTGGTAACCGTTACATCACCGAGTGTGAGCCTTGGAAGGTTTGGAAAACCGATCCTAAGCGTGTGGAAACGATATTGAATATCTCATTGCAGTTGGTGGCTAACCTAAGTATTGCTTTCGAACCGTTCTTGCCTTTCAGCTCTGCCGAACTTCGCAAGCTCATCAACCTGACAGAATGTGAATGGAGCGAGCTAGGATCTACTGATCTTTTGAAAGCTGGTCAGCAACTTGCCGAACCTCATTTGCTCTTCGAAAAGATTGAAGATGATGCTATTGAGGCTCAACTTCAAAAGCTAGAAGACACCAAGAAAGCAAACCAAGCCGCTAACTATAAGGCAGAACCTATCAAGGAAAATGTGTCTTTCGAAGACTTCGAGAAGATGGATATTCGTGTAGGTCATATCATAAACTGTGAGAAAGTGAAGAAGAGCAAGAAGCTACTTCAGTTTACCATCGACGATGGTAGCGGCACTCCTCGCACCATTCTCAGTGGTATCGCTGCTTATTACGAGCCAGAACAGCTCATCGGCAAGGACGTATTGTTTATTGCCAACTTCCCTCCTCGCAAAATGATGGGGATCGAAAGCCAAGGTATGATCCTTTCTGCCGTCAACTTTGATGGCACTCTTAGCGTAACAACAACGCTGGGTGAGGTGAAGCCGGGTAGCCAAGTAGGATAATAACGACAATCAAACATTTTTATTATAATAGCAGAAAAGGAGCGTAGCAGAAAAGTGTTACGCTCCTTTTTGTATTCAAAAGGACATTGGGAAGTAAAGATTTAGTAAAATCTTAGTTTTTTTTGTCAGTTTACAAACGAAACTTGCACAGGTAAAAAAAAAATTTTTACTTTGTAAGCATAGAAAGAAACGTGCGTAAACTGATGGCTATTATCTTATCCATAACAGGTTCTGATGGTACTGGAGGTTCTGGTATTCAGGCGGATATTAAAACAATATCTGTACTAGGAGGACATCCCGTATCGGCTATTACATCGGTAACTATGCAGAACACTTTGGGTATTCAGGCGGTATACGACTTGCCTGCCGAAACTGTTCGTGGACAAATAGAAGCTATTATCAATGATGTGCAACTCGATACGGTACATATAGGCTTAGTGCGCAATGCTGAAACCTTAGCCGTTGTGGTGGAAACACTACAAAAGTATCGCCCTAAATTTGTAGTTTACGACCCTGTTGTAACCGCAAGTAATGGTGACAAACTACTATCTGACGATGTCGTTGCACTGATACGGCGCAGACTGCTACCTCTCTGCTCGGTGGTGGTATTACGAAAGCGCGACGAAACAAAGTTTGCTGCAAGAGAAATGGCAGAGGGAACACGCATAATAGTGCTGGATAATCCGCAAGAGCATGGCTACTCTAACATCTTCTCATCGGCTTTGGCTGTGTATCTAAATAAGGACAAAACCATAGATAATGCCATTGCACGGGCAAAGGAATATGCAAACACGTTTGCAAAACAAGAAGGCGACTTAACGGGGCGTAGCGCACAACTCTATAATGAGTTCTTAACGGCTGTACAACAACACCACGCAACAAACAGAGATGTAGCGTTTTATGCCGACTACTTGAATGTTTCGCCCACTTATCTCTCGCAAGTAACCCATAAGGTATCAGGGAAAAATCCAAAGAACATCATTGATCAAGCCTTGACCGAAACGATCTCTAACCGATTATCCTCTACCGTGCTCACCATTCAAGAAGTGGCATACGGTTTCAAATTTAGGTCGCAAGCTCAGTTTACAAAGTATTTCAAAAAACAAACAGGGCTAACACCAAGCGAGTTTAGAAGAACATTAACTCCGCATAAAGAGAAATAATTAAAACTTTTAATAATATGAACAACGAAAGACAAACATTAAACCGCAACCTAGCACAGATGCTAAAAGGCGGTGTGATTATGGACGTAACTACCCCTGAGCAAGCTCGTATTGCTGAAGCTGCTGGTGCTTGTGCTGTAATGGCTTTAGAGCGTATCCCTGCCGATATTCGTGCTGCTGGTGGCGTAAGTCGTATGAGCGACCCTAAGATGATAAAGGGCATTCAGGAAGCTGTTACGATTCCTGTAATGGCAAAGTGCCGTATCGGTCATATTGCTGAAGCACAAATCCTTCAGGCTATCGAGATCGACTATATCGACGAGAGCGAAGTGCTTTCACCTGCTGACAATATCTATCATATCGACAAGACCCAGTTTGAAGTACCATTCGTTTGTGGTGCACGCAACTTGAGCGAGGCTTTGCGTCGTGTACAAGAAGGTGCTACGATGATCCGTACAAAGGGCGAACCAGGTACGGGCGATGTAGTTCAGGCTGTTTCTCACATGCGTTTGATGCAAGCAGAGATCCGCCGTTTGGTAGGTATGCGCGAAGACGAGTTGTTTGAGGCTGCTAAGCAGTTGCAAGCTCCTTACGAACTCGTGAAGTATGTACACGACAACGGTAAGTTGCCTGTAGTAAACTTTGCCGCTGGTGGTGTTGCTACTCCTGCTGATGCAGCATTGATGATGCAACTAGGTGCTGAAGGCGTATTCGTTGGCTCTGGTATCTTCAAGAGTGGTGATCCTGAAAAGCGTGCTGCTGCCATCGTGAAGGCTGTTACCAACTATAATGATCCTAAGGTTCTAGCAGAGATTTCTGAAGACTTAGGTCAGGCTATGGTCGGCATCAACGAGCAGGAGATTGAAATCATTATGGCAGAACGCGGTCAATGAGAATTGCAATATTAGCACTTCAAGGAGCATTCCTTGAACATGAACAAATGCTACAGCGGCTAGGGATCGACTTCTTTGAAGTGCGCCAACTAGCCGACTGGCAACAGCCAAAGGATGGGCTTATCATTCCCGGTGGGGAAAGTACAACGATGGGCAAACTACTCTTTGATCTCGGACTTCAAGAGCCTATTCAAAAGGCTATCCGTGAAGGCTTGCCCGTCTTTGGTACTTGTGCAGGACTTATCCTTTTAGCTAAGAATGTGGAGGGCGATAGTGAGAACACACGTGCCCACTCACAACTTGCCATGATGGACATAACAGCTAATCGCAATGCCTATGGTCGCCAACTAGGGAGTTTTTATACCGTAGCAGCTTTCAAAGGCATTGGCAATGATGTTCCTATGACCTTTATTCGTGCGCCATTCATTAGTAAGGTGAGCGATAACGTGGAAGTTCTTTCCGAAGTAAATGGTAACATTGTTGCTGCTCGTGAAGGTAATATGCTCGTTACCTCATTTCATCCAGAGCTTGATACCGACATGCGCATCCACGAGTATTTCATAAAGATGATATAAAAAAACACGATATTCGTATATCTGTTTAATGGTAAAGCGGAAGCATTTCTATACAAAGCGCTTCCGCTTTTTGTTTTTTATGCTAATTACTTTTCATACAAAAACTGACCTATAGGTTGATAAAAACCTATCGCATTTGTGCTGTAAAATATTTAACAAAGAAGTAATACATGATCTATTACAGCGTAAAAGGTCATATTTTACATGGCAAAAGGTAACCTTTAGCATTGTAAAAGATGACCTTTCACGGAGTAAAAGGTTATCTTTTAAAAACTAAGTCCTAACACACTATTATACAACAAGTTACATAAGGCTTATTTTACGTGTATATCAATCTTAATGTAAGAAAATAAATTTACAGATAATATTCTGCCACCTAGCACACTGCTGGTGCTTTTAAAAAAAAGATTACAGTAGCCAACGGCTATGCTTTTATATATCCTTCAATGAGCCAACGACGGCTATTTTAGCTTTTTAGCCAATGTTTTCAGATCGTCCTCTTTTACCTTACCAGCTTCCTCACCTATCTTTATCATTTCTGCAATCGCTTTAGGGGTAAAGCTAGAAACGCTGTATCCTTTAAGGTCGGGGTTGATATAGATGTCTATATTTTGGCGATTAAGGTTGTATTTTTTGATGTCTGGACGATCGGCAAGCCATTCGAAGATACCACCTAAACTGCGCAAGAAACTAAAAGGCGACTTATAATCGTCGTGCTTTTTCTGCTGAAGATCAATGGCAATCACGATGTCGGCACCCATCTGGCGCACAATGTCGATAGGAAGATTGTTGATCATTCCACCATCCACCAACATCATAGAGTCTAGCTGTGCAGGCTTGAACACCCCGGGGATAGCCATGCTTGCACGTATGTTACGTGCTAAACACCCCGTGTCGAGCACCACCTCTTGGCGATGTTTAAAGTCGAAAGCCACACATTTAAGATGACAACAGGAGTAATATACGCTCGTGTCTCTAGTATTGGTGATAGACAGAGCACGGAAAGACAGGTCAAAGACTTGTCGGAGTATGCAAAATATAAGGGAATCGAAGTCCGCAAGGGGTATTCCATTCGGGATGTGGCGAAGTTGAGAGTGGTAAAGGAGTAAGTACTGTACAACGAGTGAAATGTAGACTTAACTCGTGATGAGTATTTTTCACTAAGTTACTAAATAAGCGCAAATATTACTGCGTTTATGCGGAAATGTGAAGTATTACAATTACCTTTACATTCAAATTCGCATCTGAATATGGCAAATAAAGAATTAAACAGGCTAAAAGTTGTTCTTGCAGAAAAAAAGAAAACAAACAAATGGCTTGGTGAACAACTGGGAAAGGACAAAACAACCATATCAAAATGGTGTACCAATACTTGTCAACCAGATTTGGGTAATCTTATGAAGATAGCCAAACTGCTTGAGGTAGAAGTGACTGACCTTCTCAGGGAAGACAATATAGACTGATAAAATGACAACAGACAATAAAGACAACAAACTCTCAATAGGGAGTAGCGATTATGCCGAGATACTGCGACATGCTGTCGCAGTAATTGAGCACGCACGGACGGAGATAGCCCGACATGTCAATGGCTATGTTTCTACTACCTATTGGGAGATTGGTCAAATGCTTCATGAGCGTAAGATTGAAAGTGGGTATGGTGATAGTGTAGTAAAAAGACTGTCTGCAGACCTGAAAGAACGCTATCCAAAGATGGGTGTTTCACCGCGCCAACTTTGGAACATAAAGAAATTTTACGAGCGTTACGCTGGGCATGATGAAAAAGTGCTACGCTCCGTCGCACTTTTGCCGTGGTCGCACAATCTGCTATTTATCAGTTGATAGTACCGAAAGAGAAGTTACAGAAAGTCCTTGCTGACGAGATAAAGGTGGTTAGTGAGGAAAAAGAAATATTATAACATGGACATTCAAAGAATAAATCAGCATACATCCGCTTTCAACGAGATAACGCATTACATTGAGAGCGATAATGGCAAAGAAAAGGTTGAAGTATGGTTTGCACGCGAGCTTCAGTCTGTTCTTGGCTATGCACGTTGGGAGAATTTTACTATAGCTATAGGCCGAGCAGTCGAATCATGTAAATCACAGAATATCAATGTGAATGATCATTTTCGTGAGGTCACGAAAATGATAAGCTTGGCAAAAGGTGCTAAGCGTGAAGTCAAGGACTATATGCTTACTCGCTTTGCCTGCTATCTCATAACCCAGAATGGTGATCCAAAGAAAGAAGAAATAGCATTTGCACAAGGTTATTTTGCATTACAGACAAGGCGGGCTGAACTTATAGCTGAGCATTTGCAGCAAGTGTCACGTCTGGAAACACGCGATCGACTACGTGCTTCAGAAAAACAATTGTCTCGCAACATTTATGAGCGTGGTGTTGATGACCGTGGATTTGGTCGTATACGTTCAAAAGGTGACACGGCTTTGTTTGGCGGACATACCACCGAAGACATGAAACTTCGCCTCGGCATCAAGTCAACACGTCCGTTGGCTGACTTTCTTCCTACGCTGACCATTGCTGCAAAAAACCTCGCAACAGAAATGACAAATTACAATATGGAGCAGAAGGACCTTTATGGTGAACAGAGCATTACTGCCGAACACATTCAGAACAATGTCAGCGTAAGGCAGATGCTGGGGCAACGAGGCATAAAACCCGAAAATCTTCCTCCCGCTGAGGACATCAAGAAAGTGGAACGCAGAGTGGCAAGCAACGAGAAGAAAATAGAAAAAACTTCAAACAAATTGCCAAAGAAGGTTGAATAATATAGAACACTTACTGACGAGATTAAGGCGGTTAGTGAGGAGAAGGTAAAAGATATGAAATAATAAAGAATTCGTATATATATGTCAAAAAAAATAGCTTCTTTGTTTTCTGGTTGTGGTGGATTAGACCTTGGTTTTACAGGTGGATTTACCTTCAGAGGACATGAATATAACAGACTTAATACAACTATACTATTTGCAAATGACTTTGATCAAGATGCAAAGACCTGTTATAATTCGAACCCTCTTCTTTCAGAAGATGGGGCTCAATGTCTATTAGCAGATATTAGAGATGTTGAAGCAGAGAATATTCCAAACTTTGATATTTTATTGGCGGGATTTCCTTGTCAGCCGTTTTCTAATGCCGGAAAACGAAAGGGAGTGAATGATGCTAATGGTAGAGGAACTTTGTTTGCCGAATGCGAACGAATAATTCGAAGCAAGATTGAAAACGAACATAGACCACAAGCGTTTGTTTTTGAAAATGTTCGTGGCATATTGTCTTCCAAAATGCCAGATGAGAAAACGAGTGTTCCCCAAGAAATTATAAATCGTATGCATAAACTTGGGTATCAAGTTTCAATGCAATTAGTTTGTGCATCAGACTATGGTGTTCCACAAAAGCGATACCGAGTCTTTATAGTCGGTATTGACGAACAATTAGGACTTGGAACTTTTGATTTTGACTCGATGCGGAGTATTGTTGAACAGAATGCTATACCTTCTGAACATTTTGGAAAAAAAGAAGAACTTTTACTTGGAAGAATATTACAGGGGATTGATAATGTTCCCGACAATGAAGTTTGGGAGTATAGTCCAGGTACACAGCATACTGTAGATTTGATTGGTAGCTGTTCGCATGGAATGGAAGCTATCCGTCAGTTTCATGATGGATATAAGATTTCAGAGTTGTCTGAGGATTGTTTTGAAGGAAAGTCGTGGAAAGATATTCCTTACGAAATGTTGACTCCAAGATTTCGTAATATTGCAGATAATCCTCAAAAATATCATGCTCCGAAATTTTTTAGAAGATTTGCTTTCGGTGAAATCAATGGAACTATTACGGCTTCTGCTCAACCTGACAAATGTGGTGTAACGCATCCTATTGAAAACAGAAGATATTCAGTACGAGAATGTGCAAGGATTCAATCTTTCCCAGATAATTACACTTTTGGTGCAATTCCACTTCAATCTCGATATAAAGTCATAGGCAATGCAGTTCCACCTATTTTGGGATGGGTGCTGGCATCTGCCTTGCTGGATTTTTTACCAAATGACAATTAATTATGAGCTATTTAAGCAAGGAAACTATACTAAAAGCTTATGAGTATCTTTCTCATTTAAGCAAAGACCCTACGCTACAAGGGGCAACTCAGAAAGTTAGTGCCATAAGATATTTTATGGCACTCGACAGCTTCTACTTACAATTTCATAAAGATTGTAATACTCGCGACAAAAATGACAAAAAAGAATATGCCGATCACGTAGGCTTTGTATGTGATGTGTGCCAAAACTTGTACACTACAAATTTTTATTATCCTCTTAAAGAGCATAACAAAGATTTTGGTGTAGGCAGTAATTTCTATTCAGCAGGTCAAGTTAATTATTCAATTGTTAATCCTGAAGAAATGTTTGCCTATCCAAAACGTGGCGGAACACCTTTATTCCATATTAAAAATGGAGTTTTAATTCATGACGAGGATCTTTATTCAAACTTTGATTCTTACATAGGAAATATGTCATGTAGGGTAGCTTTTGTCCTATGGCTATTAAGAAAAACTCCAATTGATGATAATAACAATATCTTTGACGGCATAAGAAAATCCATAAGAGGTGTGTATTCAAAGAGCCTTGTGGATATATTGATAAGTAACGAGGATTCTTTTAAGGCAGAACTAGGCAATTATGAGTTATCGCTAAATGATAAATTCTATTTAATAAGAGAAGAAGATATTAATAGTCTGTTTAATGTAAAGAACAAGAATCATCGTCCAATTGTATCATACAATATGCCGAATCAAAACAATAAGGAAATCAATTATCTCACCGCCCTCCGTACCAAGCCCTTCATGCTTCTTGCTGGTATCAGCGGTACTGGCAAAAGCCGCATTGTGCGTAAGTTGGCACAAGCGACAATTACCGAGGAGTTGCAAAGGGCTAATGGATATACGGGCGATGACTTTGCTAATGACCGTTGGACGTTACATTCGCCAGCCAACTTTGAACTGATACAAGTGAAGCCGAACTGGCACAACTCGATGGACGTAATCGGTTATCTGTCTAACATTCCGAGTCCGCACTATGTGTTCACTCCATTCATTGAGTTTATCGTAAAGGCATGGCAGCATCCCGAAGTGCCGTTCTTTTTGTGTCTCGATGAAATGAACCTTGCTCCAGTGGAGGAATACTTTGCCGAGTTTCTGAGTGCCATTGAGAGTCGTAGTTTTGAGGGTGAAGAGTACTTGACTGACCCTATCATCAAGCCTTTTAACTCGTTTGGAGAAGAAGTGGCGAAAATGATGGTAAACACGTTGTTCCCGAACTTCATGGCTGCCGACAAAAATTCTTTCTTAGGAAAGGTTGTTGACCATCTTGAAACGAAAGGTCTGACCTTGCCCAAGAATCTCATTGTAATAGGTACTGTGAACATGGACGAGACAACTTTCTCTTTCTCACGCAAGGTGCTCGACAGAGCCATGTCAGTAGAAATGAACGAGGTGAACTACGACAGTTTTCTTACCGACACAACAGACGATGACCTTAAAGCCATTGTTAAGGCATTAGAGGAAAACGATGATGCAGACTTGAACACTCTGCTCGTTGACCGTCACATCGAAGCAAGGGAAATCATAGACGATCTGGGCGATGATGCAAGATTTGCCATAGACTATCTGAAGCGCATCAATGCCTTGCTAGAAGGCACACCTTTCAAGCTTGGCTATCGTGCCGCCAATGAAGCGCTGATATATCTACAAGCATCGTATGAGTTCGGACAGACTGACCGCATAGCTGCACTTGACAACTTTACACTGATGAAAATTCTCTCACGCATAGAGGGCGATGAAACGAAACTGAAAATCACCGATTCGGAAGCAGACAAGGAACGCATAGCCAAAGCAGAGGTGAATGTGGATGAAGCCAAGCAATATGGCGAAATGAACATACTTACCGCCTTGCGCTACATCATCACAAATCAGTTGGGAGAACAAGACAAGCTACATTCCGTCAAAAAGATAGACAGTATGCTCAGCCAACTGAAGCGTGACCATTTTGTTTCTTTCTGGAACTAAACATTCATGCTCACAAAAGTATGGCAAGTGTATTCAACTTTGAAGTGACAAACGAGGACTTGCTTATAAGGTTCTCTTGTCCTAATCATAAGCGGAGAATAGCCGAGACCATCCGCAATCTCTGTATCGACACCATTAATACTGACAGTGCCGCAAAGTTGTTGTGCCGCTACACATCGGAAACACAGCATGTTAAGTTTTCTTTTAACGGATACGCACAGGAAGGAAATGACATCCGCTATGAAGCCGTATTCTTCGAGAATACAGAATATCCACTTATTGTGCGTGGTAAGGGCAAGAACTTAGAAAAATTGTCACTTGCTATCAACGACCATCTGCGCACCGATGGTAAGGACAAAAGCACCATTATCAGCACAGGCGATGAACTGTATGGGTCGCTGAACTTTCACAACCAAGTGGGTATGACAGACTTCTGCATCACCTACAAAGTGAAAGGGAAAGAACAATCCAAGGAATTGAAGTTCATGACCGAGGTTTTGAGCTATAAACTTGACTACCGCTCAGACTTGAAGACAATTATCTCTGACATAGAGTATGAGTATGCTATGCTGAGTACATCGTTTCTGAAGGATACTTATCTCAGTATGCGTCAAGGCACAGGTGAAAGCAATCCGCTGATATGGTGGCAAATATTCAAGTCGTGCTATGCCGACATTATGGAGGCTGCACGCCAAATCGTTGACCGTCCCAAACAGCGTTTGCGCTCCGTAGCTAAGTATGAGAGAGCGGAACGCATGGCATATATTCCAAGAGAACTGGAAAACGAATACCAGATGCATAAGGACAATCCTGCCCATTTGTACCGCACGGAGGAACTGACGCTGAGCCATGACACAATAGAAAATCGTTTCTTGAAATATGCTATTCGGGAAATGACACACCGCTTTGCTGTGGTGAAGGAACACATTATGACCGCTATGCACCTTGACGACCCGAAGCGCATAGACACTTCGCTTGAAGATATGGAGAACGAGCTGATGCAACTCTCGAACAATGCTTTTTTCCGTGGTGTAGGACAGTTCAAGGGGTTTACGCAAGATAACCTCGTTATGAAGCAAGCCCAAGGTTACAAAACCATTATGGAGAAATGGGTGGAACTGCAACAGGGCTACGAATTAGAGGATGGCTTGCGCAAACTGGAAGTGAAGGACATTTGCGACCTATATGAGATATGGTGCTTTATCAAAGTGAAGAACATTGTGCAGGATGTGATGAAGGAATTGTGCAAGGATGCCAAGCCAAAGGTGAACGGCAGAGACATTAGCAACGACTTTATTCCGCAACTCGTATATGGCGGTTCGGTGAGTTTCATCAACCAAGACGGCATTGAATTGGCAAGTGTATGCTACAATGCCGAGGTGCATAAAGACAAATCCCTTTCAGCCATAAGCGGAACAAACACCATGACGACTGTGCAGCGTCCTGACATTGTGCTGAGACTGAGCAAGCAAGCGGAAGGTAATATGAAGTTCACCTACCTGTTTGATGCCAAATACCGAATAGCCGACACGGATGAGAACGGCTGCAGATATGATAGCCGTTATGATGTGCCACCAGCTGATGCCATTGACCAGATGCATCGTTACCGTGATGCCATATACTACACGGAAGAAGGACGTGACCACGAACACTTAAAGAAAGAAATCATAGCTGGTTATGTGCTGTTTCCTGGACACATACCGTTAGAGGCACTTGACGCAGAGAATGGTGACTATTACTATCAGCAGTCTAACCGCTTGATTGGGATTGGTGCATTCCCCTTGCGCCCCGACCAAGAGCAGCATGCTGGGGACGGAAGCATCATCATAAATGCCAACAATTCGGAGCAAGCCTTGCGCCTACAGATTCGCCATTGGCTTGAGGATGACAACGGACGGGAACGGTTGTTGGAAGAAAGCATACCTCAAAAGGGGTTGGAATACTCGGATGAGCCAGTTAATAAAGGTACATTCTACATTGCATCAGTAGATAGCCATGTGAATACCGCCAAGGAACAGGTGCTGAATGGTCAAAGCCAAATCTTCTTCTCTGGCTATAAATCCATTCTGTCTGGTGTTGATTTCCAAAAGATAAAATACTTTGCGCCTGTGGATAACCACTTGGTAAAAGGATATTATCAGGTACTCTCGGTGGAAGCGATGGATATGAGTGAAGCACTGGTAAAAGAAAAGGCGCAGGCAAAAGGGCAAGCCAAGAACTATAAAGGTTATGACAAGCCAATCCGCATTTGCTTGAAATTAGGCAAATACACTTTGCTGTCCACTCCTTTTGTCTACGGACTTGACAGTAACGCTTCCAAAGGTATTGCTATGACAAGGAAAGAGTTTAAGGAGTATTGCAAAAGGTTTTAATGACTTTTACACTAAAATAAGTTGTAACTTTGTTTTCAAATAACTTCTTTGACGATTACAACATGCACAACTGCTTTCACCCCTTACAATATAAAGGTTCGCTTCCGTCAGGCTTGAATAATCCTTTTGATTACGATCCTGACGAAGTGAGTTTGTTAGCTTGTAAAGCTCTACAAGCTTCCCTGCCTTCTGCCAATGTAGAAGGCAAAATGTATGGAGTCTTAGTGGTGGAGAAAGAGGGAGAGTTAGGCTATTTAGCTGCCTATTCTGGTCAGATCGCTGATAATAATGGCGCTTTTGTTCCCGCTGTGTTTGATTATCTTCAGCCCGATGGCTATTTTAAGCAACACGAGCAAGAGATAAGTCAGATCAATGCTAAGATCAAAGCTATAGAGACCCAACGCAATTTTATCAAGGCAAAAGACACGCTTATAAAGGCTCAACAGGAAGCTGATAAGGCTATAGAGGAGCAGAAACAAGCGATGAAAATATCAAAAGCCTTGCGCGATCAGGTGAGAAAAGCGGGCTATGTAACCATAGACGATGAACGAGCATTGATAAAGGAAAGTCAATTCTTAAAAGCTGAACTTCATCGTAAAAAGCTATATTATAGGGATAAGATAGCAGCTATACAGCAAGTAGTCAATAGTTATCAAGAAGAAATACGCTTGTTGCAGTGTGAAAGAAAATTGAAGTCCGACCGACTACAAGCGTGGCTTTTCTCACAATTTAAGTTTACTAACTATAAAGGTGAAAAAAAGGATCTATGCGCTATCTTTCGCGATTATTATATAAACGAAGGTGAAAACACTGATAAAAAGGATCGTTCCTACCGTCAACAACCACCTTCTGGTGCAGGAGAGTGTTGCGAACCAAAGCTTTTGCAATATGCTTTCACACAGGGTTATAAGCCCATTGCTATGGCAATGTTTTGGTGGGGAGCCTCGCCAAACCAAGAAATAAGGCAACATGGGCAGTTTTATCCTGCTTGCAATGGTAAGTGTAAACCCATTTTGTCGTGGATGTTGGGCAACTTGTTAGAAGAAAAGTATAAGATTAAAGAGCTTCCAAACGAGGAAATTCACCGCCATCGGCAAGATGTAAGCACAGAAATATCTATCCTATTTGAAGACAACTATCTTGCCGTGATAGACAAACCTGCAGGTTTGCTTAGTGTGCCGGGGAAGAAACTTGCCGCTTCGGTATATGCTCTTTTAAAGCAAAAATGGCAAGGACGGTGTGAACCCTATATGGTACATAGATTAGATATGGATACAAGCGGACTCATGGTGGTAGCTAAGCAAGCGCATGTATATCATGATTTACAGCAACAGTTTATTAATCGGACAGTCAATAAACGCTATACAGCCTTTTTACCCTTGTCGCTTCTTGATAAAAACTTGCCCCCAAAAGGTAAAATAATACTTCCGCTAACTGCCGATTTGTTCGACCGTCCACGCCAAAAGGTAGATAAAGAAGTGGGCAAGATAGCCATTACAACGTATGAAATAGTAGGTAAAACGCACTATGGAGAGAGGCTAAAGCAGCAGGCTGTACGTGTTTTACTTTACCCACATACGGGAAGAACCCACCAGCTACGTGTGCATTGCGCTCATTCCGAAGGACTAGGCACACCCATTATAGGCGATAATCTTTATGGAAACAAGGCCAATCGGCTTCACCTTTATGCCGATCGGCTTCGGTTTGTACACCCCATAACCCATAAAGAAATGACATTTTCGCTTCAAAGTAGTATAAAATAGTTTAGAATTATTTTGCCAATTTGTAGAAATAACTTATCTTTGCACTCGGTTTAGCCGCAATGGTGGAATTGGTAGACACGAGGGACTTAAAATCCCTTGGCCAGAAATGGCTGTGCGGGTTCGAGTCCCGCTCGCGGCACTAACTTATTTATCTCTTATGCAGATGAAACGAATAGCATTTTTATTTTTGACCCTATTGCTGTTGGTTTCTTGCGGTACCAGAAGTGGTTACTTCAAGATGGAAGGTCGTTTCCTGCACATGAATTCTGGTGAACTTTATCTTTATAGCCCCGATGGTGGTATTGATGGTATGGATACTATCAAGATTGAGGCTGGTCGTTTTGCATACGAGATACCATGTGCCACTCCTTCTACCTTAGTAATGATCTTCCCTAACTTCTCTACTCAACCCATTTTTGCCGAAGAAGGCGAGGCTGTAGAGGTGAAGGCGGACGCTTCCCACTTGAAGGAAATGGAAGTATCTGGCACGGATAACAATGAGTTGATGACAAAGTTTCGTAAGCAAATAGCAACGGCATCACCTCCAGATGTACTAAAATATGCTGTGCAATTTGTAAACGACCACCCCGAATCAATAGTGAGTACTTACCTTGTTAGAAAATATCTCATTGAGACAGAAACACCTGATTATAAGCAAGCGTTAAAGCTTATCAATCTTATGTTGAAGGAACAACCCAAGAATGTTACTTTGGTAGGTATGAAACAACTGCTATTAACACACGGAAACGCACGTATAGGAACAACGCTTCCACGTTTTAAAACAAAAGATGTTAATGGTAAGGTGATTACAAACGCTGACTTAAAAGGCAAAACAGTGTTTATAAATACATGGGCTTCATGGAGTTTTGAAAGTATGGAGCTTCAGCGTGCTATCAATGATGCTGTGAAAGAAGGCAAAGCAGTTGCTCTCGGTATCTGTGTAGATCCTGATGCTAAGGTTTGTAAACAACTGCTTAAATCTAACGATATACAATTCGCAAATGTATGCGATGGCAATATGCTTGAGACAAAATTACTCAAGACATTCAACCTAAGTACAATACCTGATAATATTGTTATTCGTAATGGACGTATTGTGGAGCGTAATGTAACTGCTAATACCGTCCGTCAACGCTTATCCGATAATAAACTTTAAATGCTTGTAAAAACATTCTGTGCTGCTGTAAACGGTATGGAAGTAACCACTGTAACCGTTGAAGTGAGCATTACACGCGGCATATTATTTCATCTTACAGGGCTGGCAGACACAGCCGTGAAGGAGAGTCATGACCGTATTGCTGCGGCTTTGATGAACAATGGGTATAAGTTTCCTGTAGCTGATATTACTGCCAATCTTGCGCCTGCCGATATTAAGAAAGAGGGGGCTAGCTTCGATTTGCCCCTTGCCATTGCCTTACTGGCTGCTAGTGATAAAATGAAGAGTGATAAGTTAGCCGATTATATACTTGTAGGCGAACTTAGCTTAGATGGTTCTTTACAGCCTGTAAAGGGTGTTCTACCCATTGCTATTAAAGCTCGAAAGCAGAAGTTTAAGGGAATTATCGTTCCTAAAGCCAATGAACATGAGGCGGCTGTGGTAGATACGTTGGAGGTATATGGCATGAATAACATTTTAGAAGTAATCAACTTTCTAAATGGTGAGTCGGCTCCAAAACCTTATACGGTTGACACGCGTAAAGAGTTTTATGAGCAACAATATCAATTTGAGCTAGATTTTGCTGATGTAAGAGGGCAAGAGAATGTAAAAAGAGCCTTAGAAGTGGCTGCTGCTGGTGGGCATAATCTGATTATGATAGGTCCTCCTGGAAGCGGAAAGAGTATGATGGCGAAGCGTTTACCCTCTATTCTTCCTCCACTATCTTTATCGGAAAGCCTTGAAACAACACAAATTCATTCTATTGCAGGAAAGTTAAAAAGGAATAGCGGTCTCATCACTCAGCGACCTTTCCGTAGTCCTCATCATACTATTTCCGAAGCAGCTTTAGTGGGTGGTGGTACAAATCCTATGCCCGGTGAGATCACTTTATCGCATCATGGTGTGTTGTTTTGTGATGAATTGCCAGAATTTTCGAAGCACACCCTCGAAGTATTGCGCCAACCATTAGAAGATAGAAACATCACTATATCAAGAGCCAAATATACCGTTACTTATCCTTGTAGCTTTATGTTTGTGGCAAGTATGAACCCTTGCCCATGTGGTTACTATGGTGATCCTACCCATCATTGTGTATGCTCGCCAGGACAAATCCAAAAATATCTTTCAAAAATATCGGGTCCTTTACTCGATCGTATTGACATTCAATGTGAGATAGCTCCTATACCTTTTAAAGATATATCGCAGGCTACATCTGGTGAACCGAGCAAGGCTATACGCGAACGTGTGATGGCAGCAAGGGAAAGACAGACAGAACGTTTTAAGGATTATCCACATATACACTGCAATGCGCAGATGTCGGAGCGTATGATACACGAATTTGCAGAACCTGATCAAGAGTCGTTAGACTTGTTACGGGTTGCTATGGAGCGTCTAAAGCTCTCGGCTCGTGCCTACAATAGAATATTAAAGGTGGCAAGAACCATAGCCGATCTTGACAAGAGTCCTCAAGTAAAGATGCCACATATTGCTGAAGCCATTGGTTATCGCAGTCTTGATAGAAGCGATTGGGCAGAACGAGGAGTGTAAAGTATTAAAAATATTAGCCCTTTTAGTTTTATGATTCTTTATTTTTCGGGATCGGGCAATACCAAGTATTTTGTCGATCTATTCAATGCACAATTGGGCGATGTCGCTGTTGATATGACACGAGATAAGCTACCTACAGACCTTTCTGCAGAGACTTCTCTCGGTATTATATTCCCTATTTATGCGTGGGGGATGCCCCCAGTGTTTAAAAAGCGGCTTCGCTATCTTTTTGAGCATACTCAGTTGCCGAAGAATAAGTTATATACCTATGTTATTTGCACATGTGGAGATGATATAGGTACTACTGATAAAGAAGTAGCGCAATTGCTAAGCGAGTATGATATAACCATGAATGCTGTCCAATCGGTGGTGATGCCTGAAACTTATGTCGCCTTTCCGGGTTTTTATCTTGATAAACAAGATGTAGGGCGCAAAAAACTAGAAAAGGTAATAGCCGAGATTGCGCCTTTGGTAAGCCGTATCCGTAAGCATATTTGTTTTCATATTGTCCAACCAGGGGCTTTTCCTGTTATCAAGAGTACTATTATTCGTCCTATCTTTAATAAGTTGCTTACTAGTGATAAATATTATAAGGTGAATGATACTTGCACTCATTGTGGACTTTGTGCTAAGGCTTGCCCCATGCAAAATATCAACTATGATAATGGTGGCTTACCTGTGTGGCATCATAACTGTGCTGCTTGTCTTGCCTGCTATCATGCGTGTCCCATGAATGCTATTAGCTATAATTTTACGAAGGGTAAGGGACAGTATCGGCTGAAGAAGTATCTCTAAAGAAATCACCTTATATTTTAATGTTTTTTAGACGCAAGTTTCGTCTGTAAAAAAGTGCATTGCAAGAGATTTATACTATCTTTGCATAAGATAGGCTGCGCTCGGCAATATTCAAACAAGCTTGTATTGCGCTCGCTTGCACTATCTTTGCATAAGATAGGCTGCGCTCGGCAATATTCAAACAAGCTTGTATTGCGCTCGCTTGCACTATCTTTGCATAAGATAGGCTGCACTCGGCAATATTCAAACAAGCTTGTATTGCGCTCGCTTGCACTATCTTTGCATAAGTGAAAATAATAAATAAAAGCATGATAACTGAACCGATCAACTATAATATTAACGTACGTGGAAAGCTCATGAGCCTAGGCGAACCTCAGGTAATGGGTATTCTGAATGTTACACCCGATTCGTTTTTTGCCGATAGTCGTAAACAAACAGAGGCAGAAATCTATAATAGGGCAAACCAAATTATGGAGGAAGGAGCAACGATTATTGATGTTGGGGCTTGTTCTACACGTCCTTGGGGAGCCGTAGTAAACGAAGAGGAGGAAATGGCTCGACTTGCTTTTGCCTTGCCCATCATAACAAAAGCACAACCAAAGGCAGTAATCTCTATTGATACTTTCCGTGCATCTGTGGCTAGAAGATGCATAGAAGAGTTTGGTGCTGATATTATTAATGATGTAGAAGAAGGAAAAGATCCTGATATGTTCAAAACAGTTGCCGAACTAGGTGTACCATATATATTAATGTCGGTGGCAGCTAATTTGCGTGATTTACTCATCAATTTTTCACGTGAGGTGCAGGAATTACGTGCCCTTGGACAGAAAGATATTATTCTTGATCCAGGTTTCGGTTTTGGAAAGACACCTGTAGAAGGTAATTATGAGCTGCTTAACATCATGGAACGCATACAAGTTCTGGAGCTTCCTATTCTTGTTGGTATCAGTAGAAAGCGTATGATCCACCATTTACTAGGTATCACGGCTAACGAATGTTTGAATGGTACCACTGTGCTAAATACGATTGCACTCTTGAAAGGAGCTAATATTTTGCGAGTACATGATGTGAAGCAAGCCGTTGAAACAGTAAAAATAGTAAAAGCACTAAGGGGGAAATAAAAAAGATATGTTTTTTGAATTTGGCATAAAAGACGTTATTGACATCGTATTAGTAGCACTGATGCTCTACTATATTTACCGACTGATGAAGGAAACACGTTCGCTGAATGTGTTTATCGGTATTATGGTGTTTGTTATCGTGTGGCTCATTGTAAGTCAGGTACTAGAAATGCATTTGCTTGGAGGTATCCTCGATAAGTTAGTTTCTGTGGGTATGATTGGCTTAATCGTACTCTTTCAAGAAGAAATTCGCCACTTCCTCTATAGCTTAGGAGCGCATGGTAAGCTACAGAGTATCGTGAAACTTTTCGGGCGTGATAAGAAAAGCGAAGCAGATAAGGAAGCCATTATGCCTATCGTTATGGCTTGTATGAGTATGAGTCGTGGAAAAGTAGGGGCTCTCATTGTGATAGAACGTGGTGTGATACTTGATGATATTGTGGAAACGGGCGATTATATTGATGGTCGTATCAACCAGCGTTTAATAGAGAATATCTTCTTTAAAAACTCTCCATTACATGATGGCGCAATGGTAATTTCAAACAAACGTGTGAAGGCTGCGGGGTGTATTCTTCCCGTAAGTCATAAGCAAGATATCCCTCGTGAACTCGGACTTCGACATCGTGCTGCTATGGGTATTTCGCAAGATTCCGATGCGCTAGCGATCATTGTTTCGGAAGAGACTGGACGTATCAGTGTAGCTATGCATGGAGAATTCCAACTACGGTTATCTGCAGAGCAATTGGAAAGTATCTTAACAAAAGAGATGCTGACATAAAAATATTACTGAAACAGAATAACTTATTTCCAAATCAGCCTAATAAAAAGGTCGTGCGAGCTTGCTCTGTTCACTTATAATTGCTATCTTTGCATAGCAAATATAGACATCAAACAAGAAAATTAAATATAAACTATGAATTTATTAGAGCAAATCGTTGCGCGTGCTAAAGCAAATAAGCAGCGCATCGTGCTTCCCGAAGCTGAAGAGGAGCGTACACTTAGAGCAGCAGACAAAGTGTTAGCTGATGATATCGCTAACTTAATCCTCATTGGCAACCCAGCCAATATTCAAAAATCTGCCACAGAGTGGGGACTAAAGAATATTGACAAGGCTACCATTGTTGACCCATCTAACAACCCCAAAAGCGAAGAATTTGCTGCGAAATTGGCGGAACTGCGTAAATCAAAAGGTATGACTATTGAGCAAGCTCGCGAGCTTGTTACAAAGAATAACCTATATTTAGGCTGTATGATTATCAAGACAGAAGGTGCTGATGGGCAGATTTCTGGCGCACTTTCTACTACAGGCGAAACACTTCGCCCAGCATTACAGATCATCAAGTGTGCTCCAGGTATCTCTTGTGTAAGTGGTGCTATGCTTGTTTTGACTCACGAACAGCATTATGGTGAGAATGGTATTGTAGTAATGGGCGATGTTGCCGTTACTCCTAACCCAACAGCCGATCAGCTAGCACAAATTGCTTACGCATCGGCTGAAACAGCAAAGAGCGTGGCTGGTTTCCAAGATCCTCATGTGGCTATGTTGAGCTATTCAACAAAGGGTTCTGCAAAGGATGCTATTGATAAGGCTACAGGTAAGAGTGTTTACGTGATTGACAAAGTAGTTGAAGCTACAAAGATTGCTAAGGAAAAGTATCCTAACTTGAAGGTTGATGGCGAGTTGCAAGCAGATGCAGCACTTGATCCAAAGGTTGCTTCTATCAAGGCGCAGGAATCTGATGTTGCTGGTAAGGCAAATGTATTGGTAGTGCCTACATTGGAAGTTGGTAATATCGGTTATAAGCTTGTTCAACGTTTAGGTGGTGCTACTGCTATTGGTCCAATCCTTCAGGGTATTGCTCGTCCTGTTAACGACCTTTCACGTGGTTGTTCAGTAGATGATATTTACTATATGGTAGCTATCACTGCTTGTCAGGCTCAGAATGCTAAGGCTAATGAGCAGCTCTAATATCTTAGTAATTAAGAGAAAATATAGATAAAAATAATATTTAGATAATATAAACATGAATATATTAGTATTAAACTGTGGTAGTAGTTCTATCAAGTACAAGCTATATAATATGGAAGACGAAAGTGTTCTAGCACAAGGTGGTGCTGAGCGTATTGGTCTTGATGAAGCTTTTGTTAAGGTTACTTTGAGTGATGGCAGCAAGAAGAAAATTATGCATGATATGCCTGATCACAAGGAGGGTGTAAAGTTTGTTTTTGAGCTATTGCTTGATAAGGAAATCGGTGCTATCAAGAGCTTGGACGAAATAGATGCAGTAGGTCATCGTGTAGTACAAGGTGGCGACTTATTTGAAAAGAGTTGTTTGGTAACAAAGGATGTTGAAGATGGTATTGAGAGATTGATCGATCTAGCTCCTGTTCACAATCTTGGTCATTTGCGTGGTATTCGTGCCGTTGACGCATTGATGCCAAATACTCCACAGGTAACCGTATTCGATAATGCTTTCCATAGCACAATGCCACAGTATGCTTATATGTATGCTGTTCCTTACGAGTTCTACGAGAAGTATCACGTGCGTCGTTATGGTTTCCACGGCACCAGCCACCGCTATGTATCACAGCGTGTTTGCGATATGCTGGGTGTAGATATTAAAGATCAGAAGATCATTACTTGCCATATCGGTAATGGTGCATCTGTTGCAGCTATCAAGGGAGGTAAGGTGATAGATACTTCTATGGGGTTGACACCGCTAGAAGGTTTGATGATGGGTTCTCGTTCTGGTGATATTGATGCTTCTGTTGTTACTTATTTAATGGATAAGACAGGCAAGAAGCCACAGGAGATGGCTGACTTCTTGAATAAAGAGTCGGGGGTACTTGGTATCACTGGTATTAGTTCTGATATGCGCGAGATAGAGAGTGCATACGAAAAGGGCGATGAGCGTGCTACACTAGCTTTGCAGATGTATAACTATCGCATCAAGAAATATATTGGTGCATACGCTGCCGCTATGGGTGGTGTAGATATTATCGTATGGACTGCTGGTGTGGGTGAGAATCAAACATCTACTCGTATGGAAGCATGTTCAGGTTTAGAGTTCCTAGGTGTTAAGATGGATGCTGAACGTAACAATGTTCGCGGTAAGGAAACTATCATTTCTGCAGAAGATTCTAAGGTGAAAGTTGTACTTGTTCCTACAGATGAGGAAATTGTTATTGCACGCGATACACAAGAGATTGTAAAGAACTTGAAGAAATAATTAGAAGCCCTCTCTAACTCCCTCTGTAGAGGAGAACTAACTAATACTCTTGCTGTGGTATAAAAGAGTTCTCCCTTACTGGGGGAGTTATAGAGGGCTTTTACATAACAAAGGAATAATGACTCAAGAAGAAAAACTCGCTATTCAGGAGAGAATAATTGATGTTCTCAAAACTGTTTATGATCCAGAGATACCTGTAAACATTTACGATCTTGGTATGATCTATAAGATAGATGTGGATGATAAAGGCAATTTGGATATGGATATGACCTTTACCTCACCTTCGTGTCCTGCTGCTGATTTCATCTTTGAGGATGTCCGCACAAAGGTAGAGAGTGTAGAGGGTATCAAATCTGCGAATATCAACCTTGTTTTTGATCCTATCTGGGATCAAAGTATGATGAGCGAAGAAGCAAAAGTGGAGCTAGGGTTTGATTAAAAATTGCATGAAGAATATCTATTTTCTTTCTGATGCACACCTCGGTTCGCTAGCTATACCGCATAAACGGACACAAGAGCGGCGGTTAGTGCGCTTCCTTGATGACATAAAAAATAAGGCGGAAGCTATTTATCTTTTAGGTGATATGTTCGACTTTTGGGACGAATATCGCTATGTTGTACCCAAAGGTTTTACGCGTTTCTTGGGAAAACTATCCGAGATAACCGATAGCGGAGTAGAGGTTCACTTCTTTATTGGTAATCATGATATTTGGACTTACGGCTATTTAGAAGAGGAGTGTGGCGTAATTCTTCACAGAAATCCTATAACGGTAGAACTACATGGTAAGGTATTCTACCTTGCACATGGTGATGGTTTGGGCGATCCCGATCCTAAATTTCAGTTTCTTCGTTGTGTTTTTCATAACCGCTCTTGCCAGCGTTTACTCAATTTCTTCCATCCTTGGTATGGTGTTCAGCTAGGTTTGAAGTGGGCACGCCATAGCCGTATGAAGCGTGTAGATGGCAAAGAAACGCCTTTCTTAGGTGAAGATAAAGAGTATTTAGTGCGTTATTCTAAGGAATATATTGAGCAGCATACCGATATTGATTACTTCCTTTATGGTCATCGCCATATTATGCTCGACCTTAAGCTCAATCATAATGCGCGTATGCTTATCCTTGGCGATTGGATACGGCTGTTTTCTTACGCAGTGTTCGATGGTGAGCATTTGTTCTTAGAGCAATATATTGAAGGGGATACAAAACTCTAAAAGTAGCAGTTTTGTATCCCCTTTTTTTGTTATAACTTTCTCTTAAAGCCTTAATACTTATTTCTTTCGACCAAAGTCGGCAGGAATTTCACCCCATTGGCTTGTTTCCCACTTTATAATCGGTATGTTAAAAATATGTGTTCTGAGCCAAAACTCAGCACGCTCTATCATGCTAAAGGCTTGCTCTGTTGCTGGTTCACGCTCTAAACTTGTTTTACACTTCTTCTTATTTACCCAAAGAATAGCGTTATAAGAATCGCTATAGATTGCCTTATCCTTTATGCCTTGTTTCTCCATTAAGGCTAGTGCATGCACAATAGCAAGAAATTCACCGATGTTATTCGTACCTTTTATTGGTCCAAAGTGGAAGAGTTGTTGCCCTGTAGTAAGGTCAACACCACGATATTCCATCTTGCCAGGATTGCCAGAACAGGCTGCATCTACAGCCCACGCATTAGCTTTCACCTCCATTGGAAGCGAAAGAACAGTATCGTGGCGATAGTCTGGTGGGTTCTGAATAGAATTCATAAGATTAATGCTTTTGCAGTTGTTAGTATAGCAACTTGGCTTAAAAAATATAATCCTTCAACTTTCCTATTACTAAATATAGGAGGAAAGTTTGAAGGATTATTCTTTTCTTGATCGCACTACATACGCTCTGGTACCTCAATACCGAGCAATGCCATACCGTTCTTGATTACCTTAGCAACGTTCTTGGCTATCACTAAGCGAGTAATCTTCTCGGCTTCAGTGTCAGCTCCGAGGATACTATAGTCGTGATAGAACTGGTTGAACTGCTTAGTTAGTTCGTAGCAGTAGTTGGCAATACCACTAGGACTATAGTCGATACCTGCTTGTGCAACAGCAGCACCAAAATCGTTCAACTTCTGAACTAATTCAATTTCCTTCTCGTTGAGTGGTGCATCGTCAGCCAACAATGTTGGTAAAACAATGTTCTGTGCCTCTGCTTTACGCAAGATACTGCGGATACGTGCGTATGTATATTGAATAAAAGGACCTGTGTTACCATTAAAGTCGATCGACTCCTCTGGGTTGAACAACATATTTTTACGCGCGTCCACCTTTAAGATGAAATATTTCAAAGCACCCATTCCCACAATACGAGCTATTTCGTTCTTCTCTTCCTCAGTAATACCTTCTAGCTTGTTAACCTTATCCTCGCTCAATGTCTTTGCATTCTCAATCATAGAAGCCACTAAGTCGTCGGCATCAACAACAGTTCCCTCGCGGCTCTTCATTTTACCATTAGGCAATTCCACCATACCGTAAGAGAAGTGGACGAGGTCTTTACCCCATCTGAATCCCAAGCGATCGAGCAAAATAGACAATACTTGGAAGTGGTAGTTCTGCTCGTTGCCTACTACGTAAATCATCTTGTCGATAGGATAGTCGGCAAAACGCATTTGTGCAGTACCAATATCTTGTGTCATATAAACAGAAGTTCCATCAGCACGAAGCAATAGCTTTTGGTCTAAGCCTTCATCAGTGAGATCAGCCCATACAGAATTGTCGTCCTTACGAATAAAGAGACCTTTCTCTAAGCCCTCCTCTACCTTCTTCTTACCAACAAGATAAGTATTGCTCTCATAGTAGATCTTGTCGAAGCTCACACCGAGTGCCTTGTAAGTTTCATCGAAACCAGCATATACCCAACTGTTCATCTTTTCCCAAAGCGCACGCACATCAGGATCGTTAGCTTCCCATTTTACAAGCATATCGTGAGCTTCTTGCATCAGTGGCGATTCCTTTTCAGCCTTAGCCTTAGCCTCATCTTCAGACAAGCCCTCTGCCATAAACTTATCAGTCATCTCCTTTAGCTCTGCACGATAATGTTTATCGAAAGCCACATAGAAGTCGCCTATCAAGTGGTCTCCCTTCTTGCCAGCCTTCTCTGGAGTAATACCTTCGCCCCACTTTTGCCAAGCTAACATAGATTTGCAAATGTGGATACCACGATCGTTTACAATATTGGTTTTCACTACTTTGTATCCGTTTGCTTCCATGATTTGAGAAAGCGACCAACCAAGCAAGTTGTTACGAACGTGTCCTAAGTGGAGAGGTTTGTTGGTGTTAGGTGAAGAGTATTCCACCATTGCTAGCGGACTATTATCAGTTACAGCCTTTTCGCCAAAATGCTCATCAGTATTGATATCATTGAGCAAACCTACCCATGCAGCAGGTGCTATCACAAGATTTAAGAAGCCCTTCACTACGTTGTAAGCAGCAATAGCCCTGCAGTTTTCTACAAGATACTTACCAATTTCTTCGCCTGTTTGCTCTGGATTTTTCTTCGATGTCTTTAGCAGTGGGAAGGTTACAAGGGTGAGGTTACCTTCAAAGTTCGCACGAGTTTTCTGCAATTGCACCATGCTTTCTGGCACTTCAGTTCCGTACAATTCCTTGATAGCTGCTAAAGCAGCGGCTGTTATCTGATCTTCTATCTTCATCTTTGTATATTTATTATCTTTTAAACTGCAAAGTTACAGAAAATCAACCAAATATAAAAGCGGAAGCATTCTTTTTGTAAATGCTTCCACTTTACATAGAATAAGTTTGCTATATTTATTAAATTTTATCAATAAGTTATTTTTTTGAGTACTTAGAAACAAAATGATAAACAGCCCAAATAGCAAAAATAATTAGCATTGTTATAGGCAAATTGGGTTTAAAATCATTTGCTAATAAAGTCAAAATAACTCCTATTACATATAAGATTAAGATAACAATGAGTTTCATCATATTTTCTGTTATAAATGATAGGTAAATATACACATAAAGAGTATTTCTAAAATACATAAACCTTGTTAGATAGTGTAATATAACAATATTTATACAATAGCCTATTGTAGGGTAACAGAAAACATTTAACCTATAGGTCATTTTGCAGGATAAATATTGTGTAACTAATTGTAAATGTTATCTTTATATCATTCAAGCTGTCATATTCAACAATATGTGCAACTTTTTTGTCATATAAATATTAATTAATTCAACCAACGAGTTATCTGTAAATTTATTTTCTCACATTAAAATTAATATACACGTAAAATAAGCTCTATGTAACTTCTTATATAATAAGGTGTTATGACTTGATTTTTAAAAGGTAACCTTTTACTCTGTGAAAGGTCATCTTTTACTCCACTAAAGGTTACCTTTTACCATATAAAACATAACCTTTTACGCTGTAATAGATCACGTATTACTTTCTTGTTAAATATTTTCGCAATATAAATGCAACAGATTACTAGAAGCCTATAAGAAGAATTAGGAATAAAAACATACTAAAAAAGTGGTTACTAAACGAAATTATAGCTCGTTTAGTAACCACCTTATTATATTGTATTGCCTTTTCTCGTAATCTACTCCCCAACGTATTCTTCGCCACGAAGGAATACACGACGAATAATAGGTGTAGTGTAAGCATAAGGAATAAAGTCGATTGAAGGAATAGGATCAGTGATGTAAAAGTTGGCTACTTTGCCTACTGCTAGTGATCCATAATCCTCACTCAGTCCCATAGCACAAGCCGAGTTAATGGTTGCAGCATTGATAGCCTCAGCAGGCATCAGTCGCATCTTAATGCAAGCTAGCGAAACCGCAAACTTCATATCGCCAGATGGTGTTGAGCCGGGATTGTAATCGGAAGCTATCGCCATAGCCAACCCCGCATCGATCATCTTTCGTCCTGGTGCAAAAGGCATATTTAAGAAGAAAGAAGTGCCGGGTAAGGCAGTAGGCATAGTGTCGGAATGCTTCAAAAGATCAATATCATGGTCGTCCATCGCTTCAAGATGATCCACCGACAAAGCATTACATTCCACAGCAACCTCTACTCCACCCGATACTGCAAGTTCCTCACCGTGGATCTTACCACGTAAGCCATACTTAGCACCTGCTTGTAGCAAGCGGCGCGTTTCGTCAGCAGTGAAGAAACCTTCATCACAAAATACATCTATAAAATCGGCTAGATTTTCTTTTGCTATCGCTGGCAACATATCATTGATGATATGATCTACATACTCGCTTTGTCGCCCTGCATACGCACGTCCTACGGCATGAGCACCAAGGAAATTGGACACCACCTTCAAAGGAGTAGTTTCTTTAATGCGGCGTATAACACGCAACATCTTCAACTCGTCCTCTAAGTTTAGCCCGTATCCACTCTTAATCTCTATCGCTCCCGTACCCTTACGAATGACTTCATCTACACGCTTCATAGCTTGCGCATAGAGTTCGTCTTCAGAAAGCTCGTGTAAACGATCGGCAGAATTAAGGATACCACCGCCTCGCTTAGCTATTTCTGCATAGCTCAATCCACGTATTTTATCTACGAACTCACCTTCTCTACTACCAGCATAGACAATATGCGTATGCGAGTCGCAGAAAGAGGGCAAGACTGCACCGCCTTGTGCATCAACCACTAGCACATCTTCCTCTACCTTTGGCAAAGCCTCACTTCTTCCGTAAGCGGCTACCCTACCATTTTCTACATAGAGATAAGCATTTTCTAGCGTATAGAGTTGCGACATTTCAGCACCTCGCAAGCATCGTTTATCATGTCCGATGCCTGCAAGGATACCTATATTTGTGATTAATAACTTCATTATTTACGAAGGAAATCTACTGATTTTGCAATATGTGGTGCCATAAACTGGTCGTCCTCTACGAAAGGAACTTCCTTACGATAAGCCTCAAAGATAGCTTCGATAGCTGGAGACGATTTTAATGGGCGACGGAACTGAAGTGCTTGTGCAGCATTGAAAAGCTCAATAGCAAGCACACGCTCTGTGTTCAATACCACTTGATATAACTTAGTAGCTGCATTAGCACCCATACTTACGTGGTCTTCCTGACCTTGAGAAGAAGGAATACTATCGGCAGAAGCAGGTGTGCAATACATCTTACTCTGACTTACGATAGAAGCTGCTGTATATTGTGGGATCATAAAACCACTGTTCACACCAGGATTAGCCACTAAGAAGCTTGGAAGATTACGCGTTCCCGAAACTAGTTTGTATATACGACGTTCAGAAATATTACTCAATTCGCAAAGCGCAATAGCTAGAAAATCCATTGGTTGAGCAATAGGTTCACCATGAAAGTTACCTGCCGAGATAACCAAATCTTCATCTGGACATACAGTTGGGTTATCTGTTGCAGCATTTACCTCAATATCAATCACCGACTTCACATATCGAATAGTATCTTTTGAAGCACCATGTACCTGTGGCATACAGCGGAAAGAGTATGGATCTTGTACGTTTACTTTTGGTTGTTTGATAAGTTCGCTACCCTCTAACAACTCACGAATATGCGCAGCGGTCTCTATTTGTCCTTGATGAGGACGTACAGCATGAACAGCGTGTGTGAATGGTTCGATACGACCATCGTAAGCTTCCAAAGACATCGTACCGATCTTATCAGCCCAATCGCTCAAACGTTCAGCCTGAAGCATACACCAAACAGCAAAAGCATTCATATTTTGGGTGCCATTAAGCAAAGCCAAACCTTCCTTAGAAACAAGCTGTATAGGTTGCCAGTTCATCTTTTGCAACATCTCTTCTCCTGAGATTACTTCACCGTCCATCTCAACAGCTCCGATGCCTAATAGTGGCAAACAAAGATGTGCCAATGGTACTAGGTCGCCAGAAGCACCCAATGATCCTTGCATATATACCACTGGATAGATGTCGTTATTGAAGAAGTCGATCAAGCGTTCTACGGTTACCAACTGACAACCAGAGAAACCATAGCTTAAAGATTGGATCTTTAGCAACAACATGATCTTAACAATTTCGTTAGGAACTCTATCACCCACACCACAAGCATGAGACATCATCAAGTTCTTTTGCAAATCAGATAACTGCTGTTTGTCGATAGAAATCTTACACAACGACCCGAAACCTGTAGTAACACCATAAATAGGTTTATCGGAAGTTTCGATTTTCTTATCCAAATACTCACGACAACGAACAATGCGATTACGAGCATCGTCAGACAATTCTAGCTTTATATTATTCTTGATAATTTCGCCAATACGTTCTATAGAAAGATGATCAGCACTAATTTTATGTGTCATAATTATATTTTTAAGTCAACACTGACTAGTAAAGATCACAGACTGAGTTTCCTAAACGAAACTCAGTCTGTGGAAGAAATGTTGTTTTATTTATAAGCTTCGTTGATAATATCGTCATCAACAAAGTTTGGTAATGTTACATGAAGATCGGGAGTGCGCTCCATTTCGCGTTTGATAGCATCTACAGAACCTTCGTTACGAGCCCAACTACGACGAGAGATACCATTATTAACGTCCCATAAGAGCATCTGGCGGATGTGGCGTTCAGCGTCTTCACCGCCATCTATCACCATACCGAAGCCTCCATTGATCACTTCGCCCCAACCTACTCCACCACCGTTGTGGATAGATACCCATGTGGCACCACGGAAAGAATCACCAATAACATTCTGAATAGCCATATCGGCACAGAACTGTGATCCATCGTAGATATTACTGGTTTCACGGTAAGGAGAGTCAGTTCCCGATACATCATGGTGGTCGCGACCCAACACTACAGGGCGGCTTATTTCACCGCGCTTAATAGCTTCATTGAAAGCTAAAGCGATCTTTGTACGACCTTCTGAATCGGCATAGAGGATACGTGCTTGCGAACCTACTACAAGTTTGTTCTTTCCTGCTTCTTTGATCCAATGAATGTTATCGTCTAACTGACCGATAATATCAGGGGTAGAGGTCTTGCGCAATTCTTCTAATACTTCAGTAGCTATACGGTCGGTAGTCTCCAAATCTTTAGGATTGCCTGAACTACATACCCAACGGAAAGGACCGAAGCCATAATCGAAGAACATTGGTCCCATAATATCTTGTACGTAGGAAGGATAGCGGAACTTGCCATCAGCATTCATAATATCAGCACCTGCACGGCTCGACTCTAAAAGGAAGGCGTTGCCATAGTCGAAGAAGTACATACCATTGGCGGTCAACTTATTAATAGCTGCTACCTGACGGCGCAAAGATGCTTGTACTTTTTCCTTAAATTTTTCTGGCTCTTCAGCCATCATACGCTTGCTTTCTTCCAACGAAATGCCAACAGGATAATAACCACCAGCCCATGGGTTATGAAGCGATGTTTGGTCAGAACCAAGATCAACGTGGATATTTTCTTCTGCTAAACGCTCCCAAAGATCTACTACGTTGCCTACGTATGCCATTGATACGACACGCTTTTCATCAACAGCTTTGCGAATAGCAGGGATCAATTCGTCAAGACTTTCATGCAATTCGTCTACCCAACCTTGATCGTAACGTTTGCGCGCTGCTAAAGGATTGATCTCGGCAGTAACACTAACAACTCCTGCAATGTTACCAGCTTTTGGTTGAGCCCCCGACATACCTCCAAGACCTGCTGTTACAAATAGCTTCATATTGTTGCCACCTACCTTGCGAGCAGCATTCAATACGGTAATAGTTGTACCATGAACAATGCCTTGTGGACCGATATACATATACGATCCAGCTGTCATTTGTCCGTATTGGCTCACGCCTAATGCATTGAAACGCTCCCAATCGTCAGGCTTTGAATAGTTAGGAATTACCATACCATTGGTTACTACAACACGAGGCGCATTCTTATGAGAAGGGAAAAGCCCAAGAGGATGACCTGAATACATAACAAGCGTTTGTTCATCGGTCATCTCGCTTAAGTACTTCATCACCAAACGATATTGTGCCCAGTTCTGGAATACAGCACCATTACCACCGTATGTTATTAATTCGTGAGGATGCTGTGCAACCGCCTTATCAAGGTTGTTTTGTATCATCATCATGATAGCAGCAGCCTGCTGAGAGCGATGGGGATATTCGTCGATAGGACGAGCATACATTTCGTAAGTTGGACGGAAACGGTACATATAGATACGTCCGTAGGTTTCCAACTCATCAGCAAACTCTGGCGCAAGCGTAGCATGGAATTTCTTAGGGAAATAACGTAACGCATTGCGAAGAGCCAACTTCTTTTCTTCTACAGAGAGAATGTCTTTACGCTTAGGTGCATGATTAATACTTTTATCGTATGCCTGTGGCTGTGGTAACACTTCAGGTATGCCTGCACGAATATCTGCAATAAATTCTTCTTTTGTCATCTTTGCTGTTTAGGTTTTTATTGTATATGAAAAAAGAAGTTAGAGATGGCTGAAAACAAGCCTTCTCTAACTTCTTGTTACTTTATTCTTATATTTTTGCTTCTACAATCTTCATAATTTCAGCTTCAGCATCATTTGCTTTTTGGATAAGTTCGTTAGCTTCTGCTACAAGTTTATCAGCCGTTTCACGATCTTTAAGCCCTGAAGCATTGATCTTCACGTTCAAGCCTGCACCCAATACTGCTGCACGTGCTGCTAGAATACCTACGCCAGCATCAGAGACGCTGTTAGGATTGCCTTCTTCTGCCATTGCTTTACAAAGTTCAAACACTTTGAAAGATGCCTGCATTGTATGCAAAGGCACTTGGGTAGCAAATAATGTTGCTTCTTGGATAGCTGCCGAACGAAGCGCCTTTTCTTCGTCTGTCCCCTTTGGCAAACCAAACGCATCCATAATACGATTGAAGGCTTCAGTATCTTCATCAACAAGCACTAATAGTTCGGCTTGTATCTGCTGACCCTTATCAGCCCAATTGCTAAACTCTTCCCAACGAGCATCCCAACCAGCCTTATGGCTAGACAAGTTAGCAACCATTGTACCAAGAGCAGCACCTAATGCACCCATATAAGCAGCAATAGTACCACCACCAGGAGCTGGCGACTCGCGTGAAGTTTCTTCAGAGAAGTCCTTTACAGTAAGATCAATGAGCTTTGCACGCTTATCGTCGTCTTCCAAAAGATACTCTATTACTTTCTCACGTGGGTTAAAAGCTTTCAAATCGTCTAAGCCCATTGACTTGATAGCAATTTGTAAGATATCGGCTTCTGGTATACCCGTTGAGCGGTTTTGCTTCTTTAAAAAGTACTTACCAGCATCTATCAAAGTGCGCTTAGGTACTAAACCCACAATCTCTGTACCAGTTACACGGATACCACGATTTTGTGCGCAACGACATACTTCGTCGAAAGCTATATGAAGTGGAGTAACATTAATATCGGTAATATTCATTGAAACTTGCGCAATGCCATATTCATCAATATACCATCCAATAGCCTTTGTTCCCTTCAAGGTGCCAGGTATCATAATGTTTTTACCATTCTCGTCTTTCATGATTTTACCAACTGGCGAACCACCTTCACGCTGTGGACGACCCTTCTCGCGTACATCAAATGCAATAGCGTTAGCACGACGAGTAGAAGTAGTATTTAAGTTGAAGTTGGTTGCAACCAAGAAGTCGCGTGCTCCAACAGCCGTACAACCAGTGCGTGCCACTCTTTCATCCCATGGACGTGCGCCAAAGTCGGGAGCTTCTTTCTCCACTGTCATTCTTTCTTGCAGCCCCTCATATTCGCCCTTACGGCAAATAGCAAGATTTTTACGCTCTGGAGTGCGTGCAGCAGCTTCATAGCAATAGCAAGGCACTGACAATTCGGTAGCAATACGTTCTGCCAAGGTACGCGCCAATGCTGCACATTCCTCAAGCGTAATGCCAGCAACAGGGATCAAAGGACATACGTCAGTGGCACCCATACGTGGATGTGCACCATGATGTTGGCGCATATCAATAAGCTGCGCAGCCTTCTTTACACAACGAAAAGCGGCTTCAACAACAACCTCTGGACTTCCTACAAAGGTAATAACTGTGCGGTTAGTAGCTTCACCGGGATCAACATCAAGGAGTTTTACACCCTTAATAGCTTCAATTTCGTCTGTAACTTGCTTAATAATCTCTTTGTTACGTCCTTCACTAATGTTAGGTACGCACTCAACGATTTTCTTTTCTTGGATCATTTTATGTCGTTATTAAATTTAGGCTTCTGTTAGTTGTTGTAAAATTAAAAATTTGTAGTTATATGATAAAGTTATTCGTGTTAAACAATATAAAAAAGTGGTTTATACCCTATTTATTCAGGTTATTACATAAAAAAATCCTATTCAATAAATAACTACATCACTTAAAAGTTAGTGTAGTCTCCTCTTCTACAACATTGCTAATGCAGGTATCATATAAAAGAGACAACGTTTTCTGTAGAAAAGATTAGTATTTTTAGCCCAATAATTTTTAAAAACAAGAATGGCAGATAACTCAAGATGTGGTTATCTGCCATTTTAGCTGTCTATTTTGTTTGCTTAAATGAAGAATTTCGTAATGCCATAAATGATCGCTCCGAGCAATGCGCTCACAGGGATTGTAAGTACCCACGCAGCCATTAAGTTTTTCATAACACCCCATCTTACTGCTGAAAGACGCTTAGTAGCACCTACACCCATTACCGAACCAGCAATGGTATGTGTGGTACTGACAGGGATCTTAAAAATTTCTGTGATGTAAAGTGTGATAGCACCCGCTGTTTCCGATATAAAACCTTCGTAAGGAGTAACCTTTGTAATCTTCGTTCCCATAGTCTTTACAATGCGCCAACCACCCGACATTGTTCCGATAGAAATGGCTGCAAAGCAAGAAAAAGCTACCCAATCAGGAATATCGCTTACCGACTTAATCCCCATACCAATACCTAATGGATGGGCTGCTACCATAGCAGCAGCGATGATACCCATTACTTTTTGCGAGTCGTTCATACCATGACCAATACTAAATAGTGCTGAAGAAAGCAACTGCAAACGCTTAAACCACATACTAGCTTTAGTGTGAGGCACATGCTTAAAGCCATAAGAAACGATGAGTGAGAAAACGAAGGCGATGAACATACCGACCAAAGGAGCTAGGAAGATGAAAGCAGCTATCTTTAAAATAACAGATGCCTGAATGGCTACAAAGCCGTTTGCAGCAATTGCTGCACCAGCAAAACCTCCGATAAGTGTATGAGAAGAGGAAGAAGGTATTCCTTTCCACCATGTTAAAAGGTTCCATGCAATAGCTCCTATCACACCTGCTAAGATAATAGGTAGGGTAATATAATGCTCGTAAACGGTTTTAGAAACAGTGTTAGCAATACCAAATTCGCCTATGATATACTTTGAAATGAAGAAAGCTACAAAGTTGAATAATGCAGCCCATAGCACTGCTTGAAAAGGGGTGAGCACACGTGTGGTAACAATAGTGGATATGGAGTTGGCTGCATCATGGAAACCATTGATGTAATCGAACACCAAGCCCAATACTATAATTGAGATTAGGAGTACCATAGTTTTATGCGTATTTTACGATAATAGTCTTCAATATCTTGCCAACATGCTCTATAGCATCAGTAGTTTTCTCAAGCTCACTTAATAGCTCTTTGGTTTTCATAAGTTCAATAGCATTCTTCTCTTGTGCAAAGACTTCTCTAATAGCCATTTCATATACCTCATCTGCATCATTTTCAAGTGCATGAAGACTATTTACTATTTCCTTCAACGCTTTCTTATCACTGCGCAAAGTAGCAAGCATATTAATACCCTTATCTATTGCTCTCACGCCTGCAATCACAAGATCGCTCAACTTTATAATCGCCGGATGTATCTTATATGGATTGTAAATAGCCATACGTTTTGACGAGCCATTGATATAGTCGACAACATCATCTAAACGGTTAGATAGCTCTGAGATGTCTTCACGATCAAAAGGCGTAATAAAGCACGACTCTAAAGCTTCAAAAATCTGGTTAGCAATTACATCTGCCTCATGCTCTTTATCCTTTATCTTATGAAAATAGTCTAGCCGTTCTTCTTGTGTCTTAGTTTTTAAAGCTTCTCCTAAAAGAGATGCTGCTTCTATACTAATAGCACTAACTTGTTTTAAAAGATCAACAAACTTTGGCTCTTTTGGTGTGAACCTACTTAAAATGGAATTTTGCATATATATAATATATTGTGAAATTATTATTCTTTATTCTGCCGCAAAATTATGGAAAAGGTGTTACAAGGAAGTTACAAATAGTTTAACTATTAATTAAACTTTCGGCTTTCAAATAAGAACTTAAACACGCTAAAATAAAACATCCTAACAAACCAAATGTTTATTAGGATGTTATAACAGTACTCTGACTGGGAATCGAACCCAGATCAAAGGTTTAGGAAACCTACGTTCTATCCATTGAACTATCAGAGCAACAGTATTTGTGAGCTACAAAGGTAGCTATTTTCCTTTTGTCAGACAAAGAACATTACAAGAATTTGAGCTATGATAACACGGATAAACATACCTAGAGGATAAACGGTAGCATAGCTTATATTGCTCGATTCGTCCTTCACCGTATCGTTAGCATAGACTAATGCCATTGGATTTGCCATGGAACCACAAAGGATACCACAAATAGTACCAAAGTCAAATTTCTTTGTTCGCAATGCAATTGCACCCACTATAATAAGCGGTAACATTGTTATCACAAAGCCAAGACCTATCCAAAGCAAACCTTCAGGACGCACCACCGTGCTCAAGAAATCCTTTCCAGCTTCTAAACCTAAACAAGCCAAATAAAGCGAAAGCCCCAACTTGCGAAGCATAAGAGAAGCACTCCGCGTGGTGTAAGTAACCATTCGGAAGCGAGGACCAAAGGCTCCTATCAATATGCCCATAATAATAGGGCCTCCTGCAATGCCTAAGCGGATAGGTGCATCCATACCAGAAAAAGACAAAGGAATAGTACCTAGCGCAAGACCTAACAACATACCGAAAAGAATACTTGCCACATTAGGTTCGTTGAGCGTCTTAACAGAGTTGCCGAGAAACTTTTCTGCTTGATCAATTGCCTCTGGCTTACCAACTATCGTTAGACGATCGCCATAACGAAGCACAAGATCGCCAGTAGCTAAAAGCTTTATATCACCACGAAGAACACGACTTACAGTAACGCCGTAAATATCGCGAAGATGCAAACTGCCTAAGTGCTTACCATTCAACACACTGCGAGAAAGCACTATAATACGACTTTCCATCTTTGTGTCAAGGTGGTTCCAATCGACAGCTCCTTTGTTAAGATCGCGCTGAACCATCTTACCAAACATTATTTCCATAGCTTCTTCCTCGTGGTTACCTGTAACAACAAGGATATTATCGTCCTTTTGAAGTACGGTGTTAGGCATGGGATTAACCACCTCTTCGCCACGCCAAATACGTGAAATGATAAACTTTTGATGACTTCCTTGTGCTATAGCCCCTATTGTTTTTCCCACTATAGCAGGATTAGCTACCACAAATTGCCCTACAAAGGTGTGATTATCATTTTCGCCCGACTTCGACTTCATATCTTCTGCCTTTGCAAATACTTTCTTAATAACTATCATAGCAAAAATCACACCTACCACACCCAATGGATAAGTTACTGCCGTGGCTAGTGCTGCACGTGCTCCGCTAACCCCTACATGCTGAAGGGCTTGCTGAGCAGCACCAAGAGCTGGGGTATTAGTCGTAGCTCCACTAAGGATACCCACCATATCCGACATCGGAATATGAAAAGTATAGGTGAGGGCTATCGACAACAGTGTTCCCACCAATATAACTGCTAGCGACCACATATTCAGCCCCATTCCCTCATGGCGTAAAGACCCAAAAAAGTTAGGACCAACATGGAGACCAAGGGTATAAACAAAGAGTACCAAGCCAAAAGTTTCGCAGAATGAGAGCATTTGGGCATCAACACTAAATCCGAAATTACCAACAGCAATACCAACGAAAAACACAAAGGCTACGCCTAGAGAAATACCTGCTACTCGGATCTTACCAAGTGCAAGACCAACAGAACAGATAAGCGAAATAATAATAACACACTGGAGGGCAGTGTGGAAAGAAAATAGCCCATTAATCCAATCCATACGCTCTATACTAAATTTAAATACTGCTCAAGAGAGAGCAGCAAGGCTGAAGCCTTTCTTTTCAAAACAGAGAAATCTTCTTTAACGCTATCGGTAGCTTTTAGAATGATAAACTTACCGTAATATAAGATATTAGGCAACATCGCTGCTGTTGCTACTTTTTCATATCCTGCCATACCATTAATAAGAAGGATCTGTTTCTTACTCATTTACTTACACTTTTATTGGGTACAAAGGTACAGCAAACCATATAAAAGACAAAATATTTAGCAACTTTTGAACCACCTTGCTACTTGCATTGGTGAAATATTTTTTTATGCAAGCTTTATCATATCCACCAATTGTAAAAAATATGCTGTCGACCAAATAGCGATTTCGCTTTGATCAAGAATAAACGGCAAAACATCGGCTTTCACTTGCTCTATGTTGGTAGATAAGATCTTAGCTTTTAATGTCTCAATAAATTTCCCATAACCCATCTCTATACCATTAAACTCATATATACGCTCTTGCAAATGGGTATAATCAAGACCTATTCCTTGTCGTACATACCACTCAAAATCATACCAATCACGACCTTTCACTCTATTTTTCCAATTGCAAAAAGTAAGCGTATGTAGCTTACCAGCAAACAAATCAGGCAAAGTAAAGCATCTTACCATAAAGCTAGAGGGGCGTAACAACAGTTTTTGTTCTATTACCCATTTTTACCATCTTCCTATCTAATTCGTTCATAATCCTTCAATCTTTCGGAAACAAATACAGTAAAATTCTGCACAGAAAAGGAAGAAAAAAAAATCCTTTTCTATGCAGAATTTTACTGTTTTAACTATCTTCCTATCATTAAGAAGATAGCTTGTAAGAAAGTTTATTCTACAGTAAATGTAGTTACTTTCATACTATTCTTTTCATTCGTATTATTTGGGTCACCTATAACAATACCATATTCACCTGGCTGCAAATCCTCTAAAAGTAATAAATATGAACTTTTGCCATACTTCTTTGCCTTAAATTCTACACTAGAAAGATTGTTTGTCTCAGTCTTAGACAGCGTACCAGATTCTGCAAGTTGATACCTACGTTCCTTCTTGGTAACATCAAACTTAAAAATACTAATAAAAGAGTTTGGATCTGTTGTATTATCCTTTGCTCTTATAATAAGACGGGTTGTTGCAGCTCCTTTTATGGTGCTAGCAGAATGTACACCAGCCAAAGTTAAGCGCGACTTAACTTTACCAATACCTACAAGATATAAGCTAGCACCTGCTTTGGTTTTTACTGTGCCATTTTCTCGTTTTAAAAGCACTCCCTGACCATTTGAGGTTAGCAAAAGTGTTTCGTCTGCAAACTCTGGTTCTGAAACTGTTACTTGGGCATTAATAGAGATACCGCAAATCAACATCACAAATAATAAAAAAATCTTTTTCATATCCTTATATATAAATAGTTTAAATTAGGTGGTAAAGGTACATAAAATAATTAATAAAAACAAGTCTAAAACTTATTTAATTATCAAATAAAAAGAAACTGCTCATCTCTCAAAAATGATTGAAAAGATGAGCAGCTTATACTTTTGGTTTTATCTATTTCGTAGATTTAAAGATCGAACTTGTAGCCAAGTGTTATATGGAAAACACTGTTCTTATTACTTACCTCGCCTCCCTTAGCAATATTTGTTAATCCCCAATTATAGCGAGCATCAAGCACAAAGTTTTTATATTCGTAAGAAACACCTACAGGGATTGAAAAATCTACAGTATTCACACCATCTTGGGTTCCTGTAACTGACACACCTTCAACTTCTACTTTAGTCTTGTGGGTTACATTAAAACCTGGCTGAATACCTAGCTTTACTGCCAAACCAGGAGCTACATAAACGTTCGCAAGGATAGGAACATTAATATAATCGAGCTTGAATGTGGTTTTTTCCTTGTCTTCTTCAGACTTAGCTCCTTGCATAGAATACAAAGCACCAGCACTAACAGAGAACATATCGGTAACTTGATACTCTAATTCCGCACCCAAAACGCCACCAATACGACAGTCAGCCTTCGATTTGGTAATATTTGCAATACTCAAACCTACCTTTGGCTGAACAGTAAAAGCTCCTACTGCATGTTGTGCAAATGCAGAAGCCGATGTAATCATCAAAGCTGCTGCCAATAATAACTTCTTCATAATAACATTTAGTTTATAAAAATCTTTTTGTTAAATAATTAATATTGCCGCAAAATTATACAAATTATTTAAAATCACCAAAGATTTAACCACCATTATTTCTATTTATCTTTATTGATAATATAAATACCAAACGTTGCCAGCACTCCTGCTACAACATACTTCCAATAAAACGCTTCATTAAGACACAAGCATGAGCTAACAGCACCAATAACGGGGATGAGCGAATTGTAAATGGCAACCTTGCCAACAGGATTGCAACTGATGAGCTTATTATATAAGGTAAAACCCGTAGTAGATATGCCTATCAGGAGCAATAATATTAAAATGCCCCACCCTGTAACTGCTGGCAATGTCCCACCCATCATCAGTCCGGGGACGACAAGCATTGCTCCTCCTAGCGCTAAACTGTAACCTGTACCTACAAAAATATCTATGCGCTTGCCTAATCCGCGTGTTAAGAGCGATGCAAAAGCAGAGCAAAGGGCGTTTAACGCTATCATACCATCGCCAAGCCATGAGAAACCAGTATCCGATTGCACGTTACCAACATTCAGCACGGCTATACCTGCAAAACCTACGATACACCCAACTAACTTGTTTCTCGTCATTTTGTCGCTTTTAAAAAAGAGGCATGCAAGGATCACGACAGAAAAAGTACTGAGCGAATTGAGCAATGCGGCACGCGAACCAGCACTATGCGATAAGCCAAAATAGAAGAAGGCATAATGGAGGGTAGTGTTGAGGAGGGCATAACCTAGGATAAATCCATAGTTGGCTTTAGCACGAACAGCAAACGATCGGTGCAGCAGCTTTGCCATAACAAGGATAATAACACCCGAGAGAAAGAAGCGGATACCTGCAAAAAGCATCTTCGAACCCGTCATATCGGGGGTTATCTGAAATGCTGCAAAGCCTAACTTAATAAGCGGATAAGCCCACCCCCACACCAATGCTGCCGTAAGCGCAAAGATTGTTACCCACAATGGGCGTTGAAATATGCTATGGGGTGTTTCCTCTAAAGTTTTTCCTTTTCCAGTCATCATACTCCTTTTACCTTATATATAATAAGGTGCAAAGGTACGGCTTTTATATCATTCATGAGTCCTTCCTCTGCTATCATTTCAGAAAAGATACGCGCTAAATGTTCAAAAAATAAGCTTTCGTAGAGTAATCGTTCACCTCTCGCCCGTCAATAGGCAAGCTTTCACTATAAAAAATAATTTATTTTTGAGTTGTTTTTAATTTATTTTCAACTGAAAAATAAATTAAAAATACCCGCAAAAGATAACCTTTTATCACTAAAAAGGTATTTTTTTACCACAAAAAAGATCATCAACAGATAGAAAAAAGCTATTAAAAACACACTACACCTCTGTTTTTCAGCAGTTTAAACCACAAGTTACTATGCCCAACATACTGTGTTACTATGTAAAAAATACTATGCTACTATGTAAAAAATACAAAAAGTGGACTTGCTACTAATGTAACAAGCCCACTTTATTATTTTACCTAATAATGTTATTCTCTTAATGAGGATAACAAGTGCTTTATACTTTTGCTGCCAATTCTGCCTTTGCTTCCTCCGCCTCAATCTTATGTCCCATTACAATGTAGGCAATAGGAGATGCGATGAAAATAGAAGAAAGTGTACCGATAATAATACCGATGATCATTGCAAATGAGAAGCTACGTGTACTATCACCACCAAGAATAAAGATAGCGAACAATACAATCAAGGTACTAAACGAAGTATTGATGGTACGCGACAAAGTTTCATTAATTGACTCATTGAAAAGTCTTTGCAATCCATACTTAGCTAATGTAGACTTATGCTTACCCATATTCTCACGGATACGGTCGAACACTACCACTGTATCATTGATATCATAACCAATTACTGTTAAGATAGCACCGATGAAAGTTTGGTCGATTTCAAGCGAGAAGCCTATCCAGCCATGACACAACGAGAATATTCCCACTACGATTGTAGTATCAAGGATCAAACCTACGATAGAACCTACAGAGAAACCAATGTTGCGGAAACGTAGTAAGATGTACAAGAAGATGAATACAATCGCTAAACCTACACTAATAAAAGCATTTGTTGTAATGTTCTTAGCGATAGAAGGACCTACCTTAGCACTCTGAATAATAGAGCCACCTTCGCGAATATCAGGGTTTTTAAACTTAGCAACGCTTTCTTGAGAAACGTAGTTATGCTTCTTCAATGTTGCATAAAGGATATTCTCTGCCTGATCATCATCGTCCTTAGAAGAGTCGACATTCCAGTTAGTAGATACACGAATGGTCTTGCCATCAGTACCAATAGCGATAACGGTAGTTGTTGCAGCCTTGCCCTTATTAGCACCTTCGGTATTAACGAAAGCACCATCAAAGATCTTACGAATATCTTCTACAGGAGCAGGCTTAGACAATGTAATAACATAGTTACGGCCACCAGTGAACTCAATGCTACGACTTAGACCACGAACAGCGAAACTTACAATACAAATCACTATTGCGATACCCCAAATAGTAAACGACTTCTTGTGCATTTGCATAAAACGCATACTGGTATTCTGCAACAAATTCTTGCTAATACCTGTTGTAAATGAAAGGTGAAGCCACTTATCATTATTAACACGGCTCTCAAATACTAAACGAGTCAAGAATACTGCTGTGAAGAAAGAGATAATCAAGCCAATGATCAAAGTGGTGGCAAAGCCGCGAATAGGCCCTGTACCTGTAACAAGAAGGATCACACCCGTAATCAATGAGGTCAAGTTAGAGTCGAAGATCGCAGAGAACGCATTCTTATAACCTTCATGAAGGGCTTGCTTCATTCCCTTTCCAAGACGAAGTTCTTCCTTAATACGCTCATAAATAAGCACGTTAGCATCTACCGCCGTACCTAAAGTAAGCACGATACCAGCAATACCTGGCATGGTGAGTGCCGACTGGAAGGATGCCATAATACCAAGTGTGAAGAACAAGTTAGCGATCAATGCCGAGTTAGCCATCATACCTGGGATAAAGCCATACATAGCTATCATGTAGAACATGAGCAATACAAAGGCAATAGCAAATGATATAAGCCCCTGCTGGATAGACTGTGCACCAAGTGTAGGACCTACTACTTCTTCCTGAACAATCTTAGCAGGAGCAGGCATACGACCAGACTTTAAGGTGTTAGCCAAGTCTTTTGTATCAGCAACAGTAAATGAACCTGAAATAGACGACTGACCACCATCGATCTCGGTATTGATACGTGGAGCTGTATAAACTACACCGTCCAATACTACAGCAATAGCCTTACCAACATTAGCCTTTGTCAACGCAGCCCATTCGCGTGCACCTTCTGAGTTCATACTCATACTAACTTCAGGCTTACCAAACTGGTCGAACTGGTCTTTAGCATCTGTAATAACATCGCCTTCCAAAGGAGCACGACCATCGGAAGTTGTAACTTTCAGTGCATGTAACTCGAAAGTATTCTTTACTTGGATGTTATCAGCAGGCTTAGCACTCCATAATAGACGTAAGTCGGTTGGTAATACTTGCTTAGCAAGCTGGCTATGAATGAGCTTATTAATAGCTGCTGTATCACGAACATTTGCATAACCTACGACACTAAGCGCATCGCCAGGAATGAGTTGTAGGCGTGATAGCAATGGGTGTTGCTTCTTCAAAGCCTCTGCACCAGCAGCTTCTTTGCTAGCACCAGCAGCCTTACCAAAGGCTTTCTTAGCTGCGGTAAGTGCTATTTTGTTAGTAGATGCAGTAGTAGCTTTTACAGAATCTGTAGCAGTAGTATCAGGCTTTGTGTCGCCATTAGCTAGGCGTTGGTCAAGCTGCTGCAAGTATGGAGCAACCTCTTGGTTATTATAAGTTTCCCAAAACTCTAGGTTAGCCGAACCTTGCAATAGCTTACGCATACGCTCAGGCTCACGGATACCGGGCATTTCTACCATCAATCTGCCTTCTTGTCCCTCTAATTTTTGGATGTTTGGCTGAACAACACCATACTGGTCAATACGATTACGAACCACATTATATGAGTTGTCAATAGCAGCAGTTACCTCTGCACGCAAAGCTTTCTCAACTTCGCTATCTGTACTCTGTGTACTTACCTTTCCCTTTAGCTGTTGAGTAGCAAAGATTTCAGCAAGTTTGTGTCCAGGAGCATTCTTCTGATAAGCCTTAATAAATAGCGAAATAAAGTTGCCCTGACCAGCTAATTCTTGTTCTTTAGCTTCATTAAGCGACTTAACATAAGCAGGATCTGTCTTGTGATCGGCTAGCATGTCAACAACGTCAGGTACTGAAATTTCTAGTACTACGTTCATACCACCCTTCAAGTCAAGACCTAAGCCTATCTGAGTTTCAAGGCATTTTTGGTAAGAATAAATACCCAAATACTTCACAGAATCTTTGTAATCCTGCTGTGCAATAGGGTCTTTAATCTTTGCAGCCTGCCCATCATAATAGCTTGTAGCTACCGAAAAAGACAGGTAAAAGATACTTGCTAGTGTCAATAAGACAGCTACGCAAATGACTAATCCTTTGTTTTGCATTTTATTTATTTGATTTAATTATTATTTGCTATATATTATAAGGTATGCAAAGATAATGAATTTTTCACATTATGAGAAATTAATTATGCACAAATCGTTTCTATTAAGGTTTTGGACGATATTTCAGCCAACAAGAAATGGGATAATGATCGGAATTATTTATTGATTTATCCACCTTTGCTCCGTATGGTTCAAACTCGCTAGAAGCAAAAATGTGGTCGATACGAAAATACATTTTACTTTTGTTATAACTAAACCCAAGCCCATTCCCACTCGAAGCATAACTATCAGTTAGCAAACCATTCATAACATCATGACTATAACTAATGGGGGTATCATTGAAGTCGCCACACAAGATCACTGGAGTTCCTTTGTCTAAATACTTCTTCACGTATGCAGCAACAGCATCTACCTGTGGGGCACGCCGCATCATAGTTTTACCTAATTTATCGATCAATGATACCGATTTCCCTTTTGCTTTTTTCACTGCAACCTTACCATCAACCATCTCCGTAAAACTAGTTTTCTCATCTTCAGTTAGTCCGTAACTTTCAAAATGGTTATTAACAAGTAAGGTTTTTGTGCCATTTACATCTAGCATATAGGCTACACTCATGTTTGAATGGGACGAATATGGGATGGAATCACGCGACAAAATAGGGAATTTACTAAGCAAAACCATGTGATCATCACCAGAATTACGCTTCACCATACGATCAATATACTTGTAATGTTTGCGTAAAGTATGCATTATATTTGGCTTTTTCGCCGTTTCTATCTTAGCTTCCTGCAAGCACACAATATCGGCTTTACTTCGGATAATATAATCGGCAATTGGATTTAGCTTGCCTTCAACATCGTCCCACGTATCAAATAGATACACATTATACGACAAAACCTTAATCGCACCATGTGGTTTCTCCTTTGAAAGGTTGAAAGGACAATAGTTTCTGATAGGTCCGTAGCTAATGATAAGACCTAAGATGGGCAACCAAAGCATACGTTTTCGTATGAATACCCACAACACTATAAAGGCGATATTAGCGATTAAAACAAAGGGAAAACCTAAGCCTAAGGTTGCGATAATGGGATGATCAACAGGATTGATCCGCCCACTATACCCCACAATTAGTAACGCTATGACTGCTACAACATTTAAAACAACCAACGTTCTAAATGTTAGTTTCCTTAATGTTTTTAGCACAACGATGCCCCTCTTTCTTCGTTTATTTTTGCGATTAGTGCTTACTACTATCAAAAAGTCGTTGCTTTTCGGCTGCTGTTAAACTATCATAGCCATTCTTTCGCACCTTATCAAGAATACGATCTATCTCTTCTTGCTCTTGCTTTTTACGAGCGTTGTAATCCCAATCGGTTTCCTTTGGCTGAGCATCTTGTGGCTGATTAAAGTTCCAATTATTGGTAAATCCTGTATTATTGTGCTGAGATGTTCTCCCTTTTCGTTGCTCCCAATTGTGCTTCATTTTATCAAAGAAGTCGCTACCGCTATTCATTCCAAAGTTATTATATCCTCCATAAGGGTGTTTCTTCCAGTATTTTATAAGGATAAAGCCAAAGAGCATACCACCTAAATGCGCCAAATGCGCCACACCATCGTTACTTGTTCCAAAGGCAGAGAACAACTCCATAGCCACCGATCCTACTATAATCCATTTGGCTTTAATAGGAACAGGAATAGGAATAATAAACATGCGTTCCTCTGGAAATAACATTCCGAAAGCTAAGAGTACTGCATAAATAGCTCCCGAAGCACCTACTGTAGTCCATAAGTTAAGATAAGCATCCATCGGTACTGCCTGTCCATACATTGAAACCGTATTATATGCGGCTAATCCCTCTATACTATAGCTAACAAACTGTGCTAACTCTTGGCAAAAACCTGCTCCTATTCCACACACAATGTAATAAAAAAGGAATTTCTTTGCTCCCCACACACGTTCTACTACCATACCAAACATCCAAAGCATAAACATATTCATAAGAATATGCATAAAGCCCGCATGCATAAACATATAAGTAACAAACTGCCATATATGGAAGTCAGACGCAAGAATAAAATGTAAACCAAAGGTTTTTGTCAAATCAATACCCGCTCTTTCAAAGACATAAGTGGCAATAAAAGCTATGATATTAATAAAAAGCAAATTCTTGGTTACTGTAGGAATATTACGCATCAGTATCTTTTTAAAATTCTATCTATAAGTTTTTCTAAATCAGAGTATATCATTTTTATACGCCACAAAAATACAAAAAAAACACGTCTTAAAGTACTATATATAGGGAATATGCCCTAATTTTCAGAATTTTCTACACTTTTCTTTAGAATTTATTTGCTTTTTAAAATGATTACCTTATATTTGCAGCAACAAGCAATTCTTATATCATACATTAATCATAAATTATAACTGAAAGAATTATGAACAAATCAGAATTAATCGACCAAATCGCAGCAAGTAGCGATTTGAGCAAGGCAGATTCAAAGAAAGCACTAGATGCAACTATCAAGGCTATTAAAGAAGCTCTAGCAAAGGGGGATAAAATTCAACTAGTTGGCTTTGGTACATTTGCAGTAAACGAGCGCCCTGCACGCGAAGGCATTAATCCTTCTACAAAGGAAAAGATCCAAATCGCTGCTAAAAAGGTTGCTAAGTTTAAGGCTGGTGCTGAACTAACAGAGGCTATTAACAAGTAATTTGTTAAGAATTCGGATAAAAATCAAGGCAACCTCATTGGGTTGCCTTTTTTGTTTCCAGTATAATTTAACGATAAATCTTCCTAAGCTATCTTACATTTTCCTATTTCAATAATAACCACCCTTAGAATAGTTTATAAAGAATAGCATCGCTGCCGACATTAAGTTAATACTCTTTAAAATAACTCTTAATTCAAAGAAGAGTGTACAAAGATAGTTAAACTCATACATAAATCGTTTGCGATAATAGAACTATTACGTATCTTTGCATAAAGTAAAAACGATCATTTTATAACATTATAAATAAAAGAAATATGGCAACAGTTTACGATTTCAATCTTCGCGACAAAAAGAACAACGAAGTAAGTCTTTCTGAATATAAAGGCAAGGTTCTTCTCATCATCAATACAGCAACAGAATGTGGCTTCACTCCACAATACGAAGAACTAGAAGCAATGTACAAACGCCTAAAGGGTCAGGGTCTTGAAATCCTAGATATTCCTTGTAATCAGTTCGGTGGTCAAGCCCCAGGTACTGACGAAGAGATTAAAGAGTTCTGCTCTTTGAAGTTCGGTACAGACTTCCCACAATTCAAGAAGTCTGAGGTTAATGGTGAAAACGAATTACCTCTTTACACTTTCTTGAAAGCTCAGAAAGGTTTTGTTGATTTCGATATGGATCATAAGATTGCTCCTATTTTGGTTGAAATCTATGACAAGCAGGATCCAGAATGGCGCAAGAAGAGCGACATTAAGTGGAACTTCACTAAGTTTTTAGTAGATCGCGAGGGTAACGTAGTTGAGCGTTTTGAGCCAACTCACGACATCGCTGATGTAGAAAACAAGGTAAAAAACTTGTTGTAAGGATAACATTTTATAAGGTCTCACCTAGCCCAAGGTGAGACCTTACACCATTATAAAAGTCCTGCCATTTCTCGTTTCTTTCCCATTTAAGTACGCTCGACAGGGCTTTTTTCGTATATTCACACCAATTTATTAACAAAATATTTTGTGAAATACTAAAAATATAGTATCTTTGCACCCGCAATTGTCCTATGGTGTAATGGTAGCACTACAGTTTTTGGTTCTGTCAGTGGTGGTTCGAATCCGCCTGGGACAACTTAAAAAAGCGCGATGTTAAACACATCGCGCTTTTTTTATTAAGTAAAGACAAACAAAAACAAGAAAAATGGAGAATAAGAAATCGCATGGTATGATAAGTGTCATTGCAGCACTAGGAGCTAATATTCTTGTAACCATATCCAAATTTGTGGGCTATCTTGTCTCAGGCTCAACAGCTATGATGAATGAAACCATTCACAGTATTGTAGACTGCGGTAACCAGATATTGTTATTAGTGGGCGACAAACAAGCTAAAAAGGGAGTCAGTAAAAACCATCCCTTTGGACAAGCACGCGCCAAATATTTTTATAGCATTGTTGTTGCTATGATGTTATTTTTTGCTGGTGGTGCGCTCGGCGTTATGGAAGCTACCCAAAAGCTATTTCATCCCGAGCACAGTGTCGAAAATATATGGCTCGTGATGAGTATTTTACTCTTCGGAATGGTAGTAGAAAGTTTTAGCCTGCGCATTGCTTTCAAAGAAATTAAAGAGCTGAACACCGAAAAATTACCACTATTCAAGTTCTTAAAAGAGAGCCGACATAGCGAAATCCTCATTATATTTGCCGAAGATACCTGTGCTGTGGTGGGCTTAATCATTGCAATGGCAGGTACCATCCTTACCCATATAACAGGCAATGCTATGTTTGATGCTGCCTCAGGTTTGCTCATCGGACTCATGCTTTGTATGGCTGCACTCTTCCTTGCACGCGAATTTTATAGCTTATTGATAGGCGAAAGTATGACCCAAAAGGATCTTACTGTCTTGCATTGCGCCTTTGAACGTAGCGAGATCAACAAGCTTATCAATGTTAAAACAATCCACCTCTCACCCACCGACATTCTCGTTACAGCGAAAATAGAGTTTACTTCTGCCGCACAAGACCACGCCTCTACCATCATCAATGACATTGAGAACAATATCCGACATAGCTTCCCGAAATATAAACTCTATATTTACATAGAAACCGATACCTTCGAGAATAACTATAAGGAGAAGCACACCTTAGATTATGGAACTAGCAAAGCATAGCCCCATTGATAAATGAGCTAAAGAAACGAAAGGAATAACAATCGAAAAACAGTTATACAAAAGCCTCTTTACACTATAAACCAACGAGAAAATCTTAAAACCCATATCCCAATTATCAGAGGGATGTGGGCTTTTTTCTACGCTAACCACGCAACAAAATCACAAGAAATGAGTATCTTTGCCCAACAGATAACTATTTAAAGCAATAGCTTATGAAATCTTATCACGCACTCATTGTCTTTCTACTACTAGCGTTATCAGCATCCATAACAAGTGTTCATAGTTACAAAGTGGCTAAAAACATCATCATTACGGATATGAACCAAGCGTTAGAGCAGACCCTCGCCCACAAAACAGTGGCATGGATTACGCCCGATACCATCCAAAACTATAAGCAAAACTTAAAGATAGAGGCACTGAAAAACGAGTCGTTTATCACTTATGCGCAAACAGCTACACCACAAACACTATGCAGTAAACCGATGATATGGAAAGAACAAACCGCCAAACCGATAGCTTTCCAATCGTATGCCACCTGCTCTTTCGCCACCATTTGGAAACTTTCTGATCAACGATTATCGGCTTTTTTCTGTTTGCTCCTTATGCTGTGGACAACAGCCTATGCCTTTTGGCACAGAAAGCAAAAAAACACCCAACCCATTATCGGCACACTTATCTATGCTAAAGACAAACAATGCTTCATAGGAATACACCATGAAACAATCCGTTTCACACCAATGCAAACCGAATTGATGCAACTTTTCCTTTCTACACCCGACCTCAAGCTATCTAAACAAACTATATGCGACCATTTGTGGCATAAAAAGCCCGATGCTAGCGACACGCTTTACACACTTGTTCGCCGACTCCGTCTTACCCTTCAAGAGCATGCAAAATGTACCATTTCATCGGATAATAAAGGGTATTACGAACTAAAACAGCTCTAACATACATAGGCTGATAATGGAATGTCAGACCATTGTCAGCCTCTTTTTTTGCCCTTTCATTTCTGACAATCTATCTTTGCTACACAAAACCATAAACATTGCAAAGATGAAAAATATTTTATTCCTAATCACTTATCTCGTAATGACTATTCATGCCACTGCCCAAGAAACAAAAAAGCAGGTGGCTGATAGCACAAAAACCGTCGTTCTTAACGAAGTAACTGTAGCCGCAACTAAAACCATTGATAAACCAGACGGCACACTTTACATTCCTTCTATAGCACAAACGGAGGCTTCCAAAAATGGATATGGCTTGCTTGCCAAACTTCATCTACCACAGATACGCATCGACGAAGCCTTACATACCATCACCGCACTCAACCATAAGGGCTATATTCAGATACGTATCAATGGTATTATCTCATCGGAAGCAGAACTACTAAGTATGAATCCTAAACTTGTAAAGAGTGTCCATTTTATAGACAATCCCGGTGTACGCTATGGAGAAGATGTAGGCTATGTGATAGACATTAAGACCATAAAGACTGCTATGGGTGGAAGTGTGGGTATTCATCTGTCCAATTCGCTCACAGCAATTAATGGTAAGAACGCTGTGTATGCTAAGACAAACTATAAAAACTCTGAATTTAGCCTTAACTATACTTTCGGCTACCGCCACTTTAAGCATATCAAAGAGAACGAAATAGCTTCTTTCCTTTTCAATGATAATACTATCCACACTATCGAACACCATACAACGGAGGACAGGACGAAGTTTGCTAACAATAGTATCGAGCTAAAATACAACCTTGCCGACTCGGCTTCGTACGTTTTTCAAGCCACACTTTCTGCCGATTTCCAGCATCGTCCAAACAATTATCAGCGGTATGACATCGTGGAAGATGGGAGTTTTATCAATGGTTTTAGCAACATTACAACCAAGAGTTTATCGCCGAGCTTAGATCTATATTTCTTCCATAAACTCAGCAAGCAGCAGAGTATCACTGCTAATGTGGTGGGAACAAAGATACAAACTAATAGTAGGAACGAACTAAACGAGGGTGAACCCTACCTATATAATGTGAAAGGTAACACCTATTCGCTTTTCTCTGAACTCATATACGAAAACCAACTAAAGCCCTTTACACTATCTGTTGGGCTGAATAATAGTCTCAAGTATTTCAACAACGAATATACGCACGATGTACTTTCCATAAACAAAATGCACCATACACGCACCTATTTCTTTACTGAAATAAAAAAACAATGGGATAAGTGGGGATATTCTTTGGGTATGGGGTTAGCCAATGTGTATTACACGCAGGGTGCGTCGACTTATAATTATTGGCTGCCCCGCCCTAAGCTTTCGCTGAATTATCACTTCAATAAGCAATGGTCGGTGCGCTATAGTTTTGAAATGTCCGATCACGTTTCCCAAATAGCGATGATCAGCGATACCAAAGTGAGAACAAGCAAAATGGAATGGAACGTAGGAAATCCTAATATTCGCCCATCACACCGTATAGAACAGTTTCTTACTTTGTCGTATAACAGCCCTCGCATGATGAACAACCTCGTACTAAATGCCCGCCTCAATCATCGTCCTAACATGGGTAAATATGTACGCACAGCCGATAATCAATTCTTATATATACAAGATAACCAGCGTTATATCCATATGTTTTATGCAAACAACAATACTACCTTGCGCTTCATTCCTGATGTGTTGGAAGCGAGTATTGGTGTAGGTGTATATCGTTTTATAAACAAAGGCGAAGACTATACCCACAATCTCACGGCTTTTAACGGACAAATTGGTATAGATGCTTACTTCGGGAAATGGACAATTTCTGCCTATGTAGACAATGGTTGGTCGTTTATAGAGGGCGAAAGAAAGGCTGACAATCTCTTGGCTGCATATATAGGAGCTAGCTATCAAGTAGGAAATTGTATGTTTTCACTCTATATCCAAAATCCATTTATGCACAACCCTACGCTTTCACAATACCATTTGCTCAACCAATATGTGAAGAAAGATCATAGCATTAGTGGCAAGGAGTTTGGTAATCTCATCAACTTTAGCTTTTCGTGGAATATGGATTTTGGACGAAAAGGTAAGGAAACTCGCCAAAGACAAACGCATAAAGACACAGATACAGGCATTATGTAACGGCTCAACTCTTGTGAATGGCATAATAATAGATAACCTTTAAAGAGCTAATATACAATCTTTTAAAGAGTAAAACATAACCTTTAACGCATTTAAAGGTTATGTTTTTGCTTGAAAAATAATTTATTTTTAAGGCTAAAATAAATTAAAAACGAATCAAAAATAAATTATTTTTCCTTGTAAAAGATAGCCTTTTTACATATAAAAGGTTACTAACTACTATTTAAAACATAAGCTCTGACCACTTAAAGTATGCCTTTGCATCTTAGCAAGTATCTACTGACAAAAGCTATATTTTGCCAAATATTTGGTGGAAAACGGCAAAATGCGAAAATAAATTTGGTGGAAAATGACAAATAGGCTAAAAAAATTTGGTGGGAATAGCTGTTTTGCGTATCTTAGTGGCATAAAAGTAAGAAGTATGGAAGATAAAAACTCATTCATTTTTCGTAGAAAAGCATATAGCAAAATGCTAAAATGGAAACAACAAAGGCAAGGAGACTCGGCTTTGCTTATTCAAGGGGCACGCCGTATAGGAAAATCGACGCTCGCAGAAGAGTTTGCTAAGAAGGAGTATCGTTCCTATATATTAATCGATTTTGCTTTTGCACCACAAGAGGTACACGATCTCTTTAAAGATTTATCCAACCTTAATTACATCTTTCTACAGTTACAACTCATTTATGGAACGCAACTATACGAACGTGAATCGGTCATCATCTTTGACGAAGTACAAAAACAACCACTAGCTAGACAAGCCATAAAAATTTTAGTAAAGGATCATAGATACGACTATATAGAAACAGGGTCGCTTATTTCAGTACGATCATCGAGTGAGAAAATTCTTATTCCGAGTGAAGAAACTAAAATAGAGATGTATCCGCTTGACTATGAAGAATTTCAATGGGCGATGGGTAATACAGCAACAATACCATTGCTACAACAAGCGTTTGAGCAAAGAATAGCACTAGGAGATGCTACCCACAGACGAATGATGAGAGATTTTCGATTGTATATGTTGGTGGGAGGTATGCCACAAGCCATCCTTGAATATATTAAAACAAATAATCTAGCTGCCGTTGATATTGTTAAAAGAGATATTCTCTCTTTGTACTTAGAAGATCTGAACAAAATAGACAATACAGGGAGAGCATCTAGACTTTTTCGGTATATTCCTGCCCAACTTAGCAATAACACTTCTCGTTATCAAGTGGGTAATGTGATTAAAGGAGAGAAACCTAATCGCATTGTTGACATCATTAGACAGATGGCTGACTCAATGACTACCAATATAGCATATCACTCAAATGATCCTAATGTAGGCTTAGCACTAACATTGGACATTGAAAGATACAAGATGTATGTATGCGACACGGGGTTATTCGTAACGTTAGCTTTTATGGATAAAGACTTCACTGAAAATAGTATTTACACCAAATTGCTTAGCGACAAGTTGAGTACTAATCTAGGATATGTATACGAAAATGTCATAGCACAAATGCTTAAAGCTAACGGAAAAGAATTGTACTATCATACCATTCCTTATCATGAAGGCAAAAAGTTTTATGAGGTCGACTTTGTTTTAGCCGATCAATTCAAGATTTCACCCATAGAAGTGAAATCGTCTGGATATAAAACTCATGCCTCCCTAGATGCCTTTTGTAATAAGTATTCTGATCGTATCCAAAATAGATATCTTATATATACGAAAGACCTACAAAAAGAACAACAATTATTATTTGTCCCTATATACATGACAATGTTTTTATAAAGTAAGATACAATGTAAGCATCCAATATTAGCCGACTTTCACACCAACAAATAACCCTTATACGTCTGGCAGCATATAAGGGTTATTTGTTATTTGAAGTTTGAAGGTAGC